>APMI01008537.1_pt1 | contig 15716 bp, 23 predicted proteins | sample 667938 | NCBI WGS metagenome assembly APMI01 (sample SAMN01084076, study PRJNA167559) | wastewater metagenome | biome: Wastewater | place: Denmark: Ejby Moelle, Odense | collected 2011-11-28 | reverse complement strand
ATTCGGATTGTGACTTCATATTTCATTTTGATTCTCCAGAAGTTGCCCAGAGAGTCCGCCCCCACCGGGAGCAGACCCGGTGGGCGGTTGGTTGGTTGATTAGGCGATTGCCCATTCACCGCGTTTTTCTGAACGGAAAACAGGTGGGTTTGTGTTCAGCGTCTGCCGAACCTTTTCCCGCCATGTTGAATTGCTGGCCAACTTCTCCGGCGCCGCACTGGCCACCGCGTCGTAGATCAGATCCACCGTTTCTTTTCGTTTTCCATGCTGAGCATCACATCAAACACTTGCGACTGTGCCATCCATGTATTCGACCTTGATGAATTTCTCCCACTGCTTGCCGGAAGGCAAACTACGAGCGATGACTAGCACCTTGGATTCGTCGGGGTAATGATCGATAAAGCCCCCCTTCATAATCGCCATTTTCAGGAACATCAGGTCAGCCAAGGTACGGGAACCATGTTCGTCACCGATACCTGACAGCGTTTCCACAGACGCCAGCAATTCCTGCATGAACCTGTCTGCCAAATCAGCGCTCTTGGCTTTTTGCTCGACGGTAGAATTTCCATCGACAAGCGGCAAGCCATCAGGGCCAAACCAGCACGGCTTTTCGTAATCGATTTCCCCATTTTCCAACAGGATATCAACCAAATAAGCGTCGGGTTGCCCCTCCGTCCACTCCACAGCTTCCACCGCAACCCCGTTACCGAGGTCATACTTGGAAATGCGAAGCGCTTTGTTGTCAAGCAAGTCGTGCAAATTTACCTGACCCTCTGCCTTTTCCATTGCTTGTTCCATGGATTGGGCATGGATGCCGGTGACTTTGACGCGAACCTGCGTATACAGATGAACTGCGTATTTTTTGAAAGAAAGGACTGACATTTTGCATCTCCAGTTGAAGCCCGGAGAGTCCGCCCCCTGTTCGGGAAGAAGACCCGAAGGGCGATTTGAAAGACTGACTTCGACCACCATGGTCCCGGCTGTCAGTTACGGTTTCACGCTTGCGCGTAGAAAATCCTCTCTGGAACGTCATCGTTCTAGGCAGGACTCTTCACAGATTGCCCCACAGGCGAACCCTTTCGGATTCGCCTTGGACAATTAGAGGCTGCACATCGGGCAGACCAGAGTAGTAAGTTTTTCCTCCTCAGACATCTCCCGTACCTTTTCGGACGGTTGATACCACTGAGAAACCAGAACTTCGCCTACCTCGGCCGTTACCTTCAGCAAAGACTCCTTAGCGCTATCACGCCATTCAGCTTGCACCGACAATTCAGATCGAACCGTCTTTGCAGCTATCTGACGCATCCCTTCGGCATGCAAGGCTCGGGTTACCCAGCTCACGATGTGACGCAACTGCTTGTACGCCCATCCCGCTTGCCAAGTGTAATTCCCCTTCTCCCTGGGCCCTTCCGGATCAAACACTGCCGCTGGCAGTTCAATGACCCATATTGCAAAACGGGCCTTCTCACGAACATCATCCGGCGTCATGTCAAAGACTTCCGCCGTCGACAGCAGATGCTGGTACCGATCATCGAGTTGTTGCTTCAGGTGATACAGCGTCGGGGATACCGACACCACCCGCTGATGCCAGACGAATTCTTCGCCCCACATAGCGCCGTCCATGAAAAATTCCCCACCGACGTAGATACGTGATCCAAAGAGGTCAGGCCCGCGCTTGCCGCGTTTGCCCTCGATCTCGCCGTCCTCTGGCCTTGGTAAGGTTTGCCAGTTGGCAGCAACCCCAGAGTCCTTCCAGAGCGGAATTCCTTCCTGCCAGCGATCCAGATCGGCTTGGTCCACCTTTTCGTAGTGTTCGCCTTTCATGAACTGGATGGGCTTCTCCTGCAGCAGCCCAACAAGTTCTTGTCGAGATTGAAATGGGCAAAGTGCACATCCTGAGCGGGTTCTCCGGCGATAAAAAGCCGGCACCCCAATGGTTCGCGAAAGACCGTTGAAGATGTCTTCGCGCCGCAAGCCCATCTCGACAAAAGGCAGGACCGTTTCGACCTCGTTTAGGTCAAATGCGACTCTGCCCGGCTCATCGAACCGCAAGCCAACGAACATCCATTTTTCCTGACCGGCAAACTGCTTGAGCCAGCGTTCGAAAGGAATTTTTTTAAGCATCCTCGTACAAAATCGCGTCATCGGCCCCGGCAAATATCCGCCTTGATGGTCGATGATCTCGAAAAGTCCCTTCTCAGGGATCAAACGCTCAATCGGTCGGCCCAAGTAGGCTTCCAACTTGTCGAGCGTGGCGTAGATTTCCGGTTCTTCCACGGGGTTTTCCTTGGTACCGGTATCCGTGAACACCATGCGCCAAGGTACTTCCGGGAACATCTGATGCAGCAGAATCGCCAGATAGGAAGAATCCGCCCCCCCTGAAACTGGGATGATTGGAATGCCACCTTCCATGTCTGGCAATTCGTACCGCTTTCTGCATTCTGGCGCGAGGAACTTCGACTCAGAGAGGTCCATGATCGACCCCCAACTCGAAATCAACTCTCAGTTCAGCCATTGAACCGAGGACACGTTTGGGGTTGCTGATGCTGCCATCCTCACCCACCACGTAGCACTCGCCGTTTTTCAGTTTCAACATCAAGCCGGCCGCCGCCTTCGCTTCCAGTCGACGTAGCCGGAAAAGTTGTTCCGACGTCGCCGCGGTTACGCGCCAAGTCAGCAGCAGCTGATCGTCAAGGTCCAGGATGGTGTCGAATAGAACGCCACCCTCATTTATCGCGTAGGCGATGGTCTCATTGGTGAAATCATCGAAGCCTTCAACACTGATGCCGGCAAACCAACTGCCACCACACATCACCATCTCATCTTCAATGAGCCCCACGCCCTGGGCGACCTCCCCTGCCGGGGAGATCGTTTCAATGCGCAATATTTGATGCTCCATGATTTTCCTTTCGGGAAAAGCGCGGAGTCACCATCTCCCCTTGGCGGGGAAATGATGACCCCGCAAGGTTGAGATTGAATTACGCAGCAAACAGCGACTCCCGAAAGGAGAACACCGGATGAGCCACTTTTGACGATTGCTCACCAAAAGCACGGAGTGACCGGCCCAACTGTTCGAACACCGCCACGAATGGCGGCATGCTAATGGATTGGCCCAACGATTCATGACCGAATCCCTGAGTTGTTCCATCGACCAAGACTTCGGGAATCCCCTTCAGCCTTGCATGCTCGGCCACCGTTGGAATCCTGTACAGATTGCTCTGTGTTGGATGCCTGATGAACGTGCCAGTCGATTGCCGCTTCGCCAAGTTTTTCGTTTGGGTCGGCACCTTGGTGGTCAATGCATCGATCACCGTTGGTTCGAAGCCCTTGCCCTGGGCTGCGTCACGTTCGCGTTTGGCCCACAGATAACTGATGTCTCCCCAAGTTGTGTGACTAGGGTCGACGTCATCCATGATTTCCCCGAACGTATGCTGGACCGGCTCCGGCCGCTTGAGGTTATGGAGATCAAACTCAATACCCTTTGTCACGGCCACCATGACCATCCGTTTCCGGTGCTCGAGCAAATTCCACTCGGAGGCATCCAGCTCAGCCTCATGAACGATGTAACCAAGGTCACGAAGTGAGCTTCTGATAATGGCCATGGATGCCGTGTTCCTGTAGGGGAGCACGTTTTCCAAAGTCACGGCCAAGGGCCCAATTGCTGCAACCATGGCAATGAAACTTACAACCAGGTGGCCAACATCAGGGTGGCTTTCAGCGTGTTCCAGCCCCCTCTTACTTTTCCCCGCGACCGAAGCGCCGCTGCATGGCAAGCCAGCGATCAGAAGGGTTGGCGATGGTAGTTGTGACATTGCGAACTGATCGAAGACCAGTTCCTGCATGGGCATCGTAAGCGTGATGGTTTCCGGCCCGTAAGCAGGATTCCTTGCCACAGCATGCTCCGTGCAATCATCGCGAATTTCGTTGCTCCAAAGCAGCGAGGATTCCAAACCCGCCAGCGCCAGTCCTTCATGCGCAGCCAGATCCAGTACACCAATCCCCGATGCCATCGAGCCCATTGTTACAGGCTCTTTGGCAGCCAGACGGGCGTGAGCCCTTTCCAGCCGTTCCTTGGCGCGAAGTTCAGAAGCCACGGGCAGGATGTGAATACGCTTGTTGGCGACCACAACCCGAACCGACTCCAAGCCATCGAACATGGACAACAGTTCGTGGCTATTCAGGTCAAGCACGGGCAGTTCCTGCTCACCGCGTGTCTTGCGAGATACGATCCGCATGCCGTCGTCGGCCACCTCAAGGGTGAGCATCGACTTGGACGTATCGATCTTGGTGTGATAGCGCGTCCCGGGCAGAAAGCCAGCGATACTGGCTTTGCGGCCTTCAATCCAGACGCGGGGGGCACCTTTGTTTTCCCCTACTTTAACGAGTTCGAGGTGTTTCATCATGGTTCTCCAAAAAAATGCGGAGACACCATGGCCCCTGGAGGGGATATGGAATCCCCACGAGGGTTGAGATGAGCGAAATGCTCGTTGAAGGCTAGCTTAGATCAATGATCCAGGGATGCCAGCTACCTGAACTTGGCACAAGGGCCAAAGAGTTCTTTCATTCTATCCGGTTCATACCTTAGGCGGCAATCAAAGCCGCATACGACACACGGAAGTGATGATCGATCCTACGAAAACAACACCAGCAACAATCCGAATCGCCCACGGGGTCACTTGCGTATTCAACAACAACCACAACGTCACGCCGAATAGCACGGCGCCGAACAACAGCACACCCACCACGACCCGCCCCAGTTTCAGTTCGGGATTTTCACTGTCCTGCATACCTCCTCCTTCAGATCGAATTTTTCTTTGCGCCCATGCTCGAGGCCCAAAGAGAAATTCACCCAACGGGTGAAACCGGCCAACCCCGAGGGGTCGGCCGCTTTTGTTGTTTAAAGACCGTCAGCTCGGTATTCGAGCTCGGCTATCAGCGAAGCTGGATACGTGCCTTGGTTTCCATGTCTCGCGCCAAGACTGCAACGTGCATTTCAACTTGGGGGCTTTGCTCCAACAGATAACGACCAGCCAGCCACGCTAGGCGGCGCTTGCAGTAGTCGTCGCCCTGTTTGGTATCGCAAGAGTGAAACCCAATTTGCAGCGCTTTCGCTACTGCAGTTTGAAATGGCCCTGATGCATAATCGACATCGAAAATTGGCTTGTCGAACTGGCCATTTTCAAAAGCAACCACACAAATGTTGGTCGGAAAATGGCGCACGGTGTCCGAATAAGTCTCGTAACGAAGCGGCGAGAGGAACAAATCGTCCTTCTCGACCGTAGCCGGTCCAGCACTGGCATAGCAGTATGCAAGAACTTCCTTGCCAAACTTCAGCGCCTGGCCTGTCTTTTCGGCAATTAGCTTTTCGACCGCGGACTGACCCTGCTCCTGCGTGAAAATATGGCGTTCTTCTTCAATAGTCAGTTCCCACTTCAGATCCTGACGAAGGATGACGAAGAACTTGTGCTGCGCATTGCCGTATTCCAGTTGCGTCGTAATTCCGCGACGCTGCAGGAACATACGACCTTCCGTATCCGTGGCACCAAACGAATGATTGGGGGTAACGAGAGTGATGGATTGCATCATGGTGATTCTCCAAGTGGTGCGGAGTCACCAAGCCCCAACAGGGCAAGGTGCCCCACTGGGTTGATATGAGCAGAATGCTCGGTCAGGCTGGCTTCGATCAGGCGATCAGGTGCTGCCAGCTACCTTCTTTGGCGTTTGCCAGAAGTGCCTCGATTATAGGATAAAGAAGGCAATCGCAAAACAATTTGACCAACAAAAACGGCCAGTCTCCCCGTAGGAAGAACTGGCCGCTGTCCATCTCCCCACAGGGATTGGACTACTCATGCCGCCAACACGCTGGCGACAGCCTTGCCTCTCAATCGAGCAGAGAGCATGGCTTTTGCCGCACCATCGAACATCGACGGCATCATTTGATACAGCAACATACCGTCCGGATCGACTTCCTCAATTAACGCATTGAGACCGCCAGCCCGATGCGCTGCGACCCAACGTTGGATCGTCACCGCATCGCCCTTGCCATACAGCGAGGCAATTTGAGCGACATCCGACCGCTTCATCCAGCTTGACCCGTGCAACACCTCGTAAATCAATTCGGTGTCATCAAACACTTCATCAAATGGGTTGTCGCATTCAGCAATCAGCTCCTTATGCGTTTTGCTGACCTCACCCAGTTTGGTCCGGATCAGGTTAGCGTCGCAGGTCAGATCAGCGCCTGGATTGGATTCCAGCAGGGTGTAGGCTCGCCGGCGCAACTTCGCGTCGAGCGTTGCTTTGCCCAGGATGTGGAAGCGCCAATGCTTGATTCTGGCCAAGTCACTATCGGCCAAAGCCGCCGCATTGCTCGGAATTCCCAAACGGAAATTTAAACCGAACATGGCGACCATCAACTCAGTAACAACTTGAACCGGCAACTCTCCCTGGTGCAACGCGATGATCACGTCCGCCCCCGAGGCAATGTAGCCCTCGATCCTCGCCCGGTACAGATTGAGCAGGGCAAGCGAAGCGGATTGATTGCCAATGACGTCAGGCATCACGATGGCGATGTTTTGCCGCCCGTATGCCGTCAGTCCATCAAGCACCTCATCGTAGACCGCCAGAATGGCTTCAAAGTCAGTTTCGACATTGCGCTTGAATGAGGTGAATGCACCCGAGTCAATGAATACCCGGCCGCCTTGCTCTGCATACATCTTCAACAGATGAAGCGTCGCCGGTGGCATTTCGGTAGCGACTACGCCAAGGGGACGGGCCGCTTCAATCGTGCCACGGGCATCCCAATACGCACTGGCGCCGGAGCCGTATATTGAAGAAAAACACTCAGACGTCACGTTGACCGTGAGCCCGAAAAGATCGTTTTGCATTTGTACCTCCATCAGAAAAATGGAGGCGACTTTCCCCAGGGGAAAGTGCCCCCAGGGGTTGGTTTGTAAAATTAGATTCGCGCCAGAATTCGACGGTCACCCATCAACAGCGACACGCCAGACGGGAACTCGGCTTCGAAGATATGGCCGACCGCTTCCTGCTTGTCGGACTGCCATTGCGCATGCGATTCCTCATACATCTTGAGCAGGGTTCGAACAGAGTTGTCGACCCATTCCTTGATGTTTTCGGTAATACCGCCATTGCCGGCCTGCTCGCGCAGGATCTGACGCATGCGCGCCAGGTTGCCATCCCCATACTCGTCGTCGATCATCGCGCCCTGCGAATTACCACGGAGCCGATTGCGGCCGATCACAACGGGGATTTTGTGCTGAACAGTAGATTGCATTTGGTGCTCCTCCGCAAAGCGTGGATACACCAATGCCCAAATGGGGCGATGGTGCCCCACAGGGTTGAAATGAGTCAGACGACTCTGAAACGGCTGGCTTAGGTCAGGTTTGACCCCGGTTATGTCAGCTACCGGTTTGGCAGAGCCAAAAGGTAACGCATTGTAGCGGGTTCAACCGCCAAACATCAATTCATTCCCAACGGGTTTCTACCAACGTTCAACACAGTTTTGTCGGCAACCAACGCCTGAATGGCCTCCATCTTCGCTATCCCCAATTTGCGCTCAAGCATGGCCAGTTCGACGGTTTGCTGACGTCTGCATTCGCCAAGGCAACGGAGGGACCATAGATACGCGTTCTGGTCATCGCCACGACGTTCCAACAGATTCGCCAGATCACCAGACGACTGACTGTCACCAAGGCGCCATGCTTTGAGCAGATAGTCGATTTGCCCCGTGGAATTCCGCGCGCCAAATTGTTCGTCGCCAAGAATATGCGCTGCTGTCGCCATAATGTTGGGGTCGTTGCTCTGCTGCGCCATTTGCATCACCATCGGTGCCAGTTCCTGTTGCATGGACATCAAGCTGCCGCGACTGAAGATATCGCGTATAGCCCTTGAGTCTCCGAGCTTGACCGCCTCGCCGATGATCCGCCGCTGGGCCTCGATCAGCTGAGCAACCGGCCCCACACAATTGGCGCCGGCGCCAGAACAAATCTGACTGAGGGCCAATTCCGCCGCGCGCAATTTTTCGAGGGCCAACGTAGGGTCTTTGTAGCTGGCCACCTCGGCAATGGTTTCTCTGGCCAAGGTTTCTGCTTCCTGCCCGCACCCACTAAGACTGCCCAGCAATAGCAAGCCGATACCGAGGCATCGCCAGTTCAAAAAGGTGCACTTGAGTCGTTTCATCAGGTCATCCATTCACATGTCTGGGCAGCCGGCAGGGTGTGGCCGCAATGCGGTAAAACATGAACTCGCTGGGCCCGTTTCACTTGATCAGCGGAAAGCCTCGAAAGCTCACTGTGAATCTCTTCCACAGCAGGCAAGTTGAACGCCAACGAGTGACAGTACAGAACCCCAATGCAGAAATCGTCGTCCTGGTAGCGAACCGAAAGTGGGCTGATCAGGGCAACGCAATGCAGAAAATCGGCGATCTCTTCCTCGGTGTAGCCACGTAGGCGCGAAAACTGAACCGTGTCACCCGATTCGTAAGCCGCAGCCTCTTCCTCTGTCCATGTGGTCCAACTGGATATCTTCTCGGCACGAGCTGTTTTGTCGGCCAGGTCCAGCCATTCACGAAACATGGGATCTTCGGCGTATCGATGCTGAATGTCGGCCGGCAGTAATTCGATTTTGAACGGCCGCATCACGGCGCCGTAGGTTGCAGGGAAACGGGGTAACTTGGCATCTGACATCAGCCACCCCTAAATTCGCTGCAACAGGACCGCCTGCATCGCTTGTGAGCGGCACAAGGAGTTGTTGGAACTTCTGTGTGGTTCAGCTAGTGATCGCATGGCTGGAATTCTAGGCAAATGCACCTAGCCCCGTCGCCAAGCTAAATTCCTTGTTTTGGCGAGTTGGCCGCCCCCACATGTGAGTGGACCGAACACAGCCGTGCCGCGCACGACTCGCGTTATCCTAGACCGATGGCAATTTTCAACGGCCCTTTGCTTTGGCGTAGGCCTGCGCGGCACGCAGCTTTTCTTGTTCGGGGTCCGGATCGGCTGATTGTGACCAGCTGGCCATGGGCACCTTGGCTGTTTCAACCTTGGCCCAGCCATGCTCATTCCGTGTAAGGCTCTGAGGTGGCGACCGCTTGCACTCTTGAGTCCAGCCCCGCTCGAAATCGTTGTATGCCGGCGATCCCATTGCGTAGGGATTGTCGCGACGTTCGGAGTTTCTCCGATACGCAGCTTTACCCTTGTCGAATGCCTCAGACGTCACGTTGCCATCCCAGGAGATTGCTACTCGCGGCACAGACCACACGCACCACGAACAATGAGCTATCGCGTTTCGGATTCATGCCCGACAAATTCCCTCTGCAGTCTTTCGAATCGGAAATCCCTTAGGTTGCAGGTCCAGAGCCTCCTGAATCGCCGCGACTGTTTTGGGGCCAATTCCTTTGACCGCAAGCAGCTCACTTTGGCTGGCCATGAAGACTTTGCGGGAAGTCCCAAAATGCAAAAGCAACTTGCGGGCCGTTTCCGCCCCCACCCCCGGCAGACCTTCGATCAAAAACTGTGCGATCGCGGGGGATTTTGGTTTTGAGTTTCGTAAACATATTTCGTAGCCCAAACCTTGACTGGCCTGCGTGTGCATTCTGGCCAGAACGGCGGCAGAATGTTCTTCACTTGCCGAGGGCACTATTCGCACCGGGAAAAACACGACCATCGCTGCCAAAGCGCCGGCAATTGCTTCCGGGTCAATCGCCGACCATGTTCGTGAAAGATCCCCTTCCAGCAGGATGACTGGCACGTATCCATCGGTTGGCAGCATTTCAAGTTGGGAAAACAAACGTCCATCCATGATGGATGCAGCAAAATCCCCTGAACACTCCTTCCTCTCAACCAGGAATCGGTCAGCGATCAAATAATCCCCACGTTCCATTTCGCGGGTCTCAATCGGCAGGCCTCGTTTGGCGAGTCGAGCCGGGATAGATGACCGCGATTCACGACTGTCGATGATGATCATGTCCATCGTCCTTACACGGATTGCCGATAATCTTCGGGATGGAGGCGGCGATTCTCTTCCTCGCGCTGTCGATCCCATTCACGTCGGACTGCAGAACGCGCCTCGCTCATCGCCTGCGACAATTCCACCAAGCCCGGGAAATTTTCAATAACCCACTCCCCTGCCCGGCAAAGTTCTTGACTCTCCCCATGCTTGGCATACTCACCAACCATCTCCAAAACGACTTTTGTGTAACGACTATCCAAGGGCGCCAGAATGTCGCCAATGGAAAAGGCATGCTCCCGGTTGTAGAGCGAGAGAATGCACTTGGCCAACGCCACCTGGCCACTCGTACCGCTATGCTGCTTCACCAGCTCGAGGCCGGCCAAATAAGGATTATCCATTTTCATGAGCCCTTCCCGATCAAAGCCCTAGTTTAGATTCCAAATAAGTTGAATGGTATTCCGGGCAAAGAAAAACCCCCAAACGCTTGCGAAAGCGATTGGGGGTTGGTTTGAACCATTAAGGTCAGTTAGCCGAGTTCTGGACTTTTTAAGACTCCAAATCAAAGTCCATGTCTGACTCCTGATGTTTTAGACGCTCGTGATTCGCTGCACTTTGAAGAAGCGGACGACGGTTTTCTCACCTTCGTGGTCTTCGCAAACAAATTTCCCTTCGCTGTCAAAAACGCCGGCAGCAAGGCCGCTCTCGTCCAAAACGCACGAGAAATCACAGTCACCGTCAGTCCAAGAAAAATGTGCCACTTGGTTGTCGGCAGCGCCTGTGCATTCTTCGGTTTCCCAGTCGGTCAACATAGCTCCATCATCAATGGTAACTGCGTCAGCCGCCTTCAAAAACGCTAAGAAAGTCTCAATAATGCTCATGTTGCTTCTCCAAAAGGAAGCCCCTAGAGACACCTTCCCCGAATGGGATGGTTCCCATCGGGGCGGTTGTTTAGTTACTGGACGTGTATCCAGAATGTCTTGAGAATCAGATTACCGAAGGTGCCAACGAACATTGCCGTCATTGATGGACGGCACCGTAGCGCAACCGCGTTTCAGGTTTTGTTTGATAGCGTGCCAGCAAATCCTCGATTCCATGTTGTTCTCCTTGAAGCCCATCGGTCGCCGGAAGGCGAACCCTCCGGGCGGTTGATTTATTGACTTCTCAGTTAACCGGGCAACGACTGGTCGTCCAAGTTCATGAACACGGCACGAGCGGATCGAGCCGAAGCCACGAACCCTTTGCCGAGTTTCGTCCATGAATGAGCGAAGCCATGCTGGCCCTGATTTTTGCAACGAAGCGCCGCCTTGCGACAATCCGCAGCTTTTTTAATAAGCTCAAAATACATATTGCTTCCTCAGGATTGCGGTGCCGAAACACTGACCACTTCGTATACCGAATTGGCTAGTTTGCCTGTCGCTTCGGCGATTGCCTGACCTTCCGCATGGTTGCGGTCATCAGCATCACCTCGCCAGCCGAACCCGCCACCGCCTTCCATCTTGAGCCTTACGTGCCACTGAGACTCAGGACGGCGCATGATTCCACCTCGGCCCATTCCGAGCCACGGGTCGAAAACAAACATCGTCGGCAGCTTTGCAGTTTCCGTAGTCATGCATTCCAGCGGAATCTCCAATCTAACCAGCGCCTCCAAGGTTTGCTTGTTGCGGCTCAGCCCGATCACGTCTGCCTGTTCAGCATACGTTTTCGTGAAAAGTGTATCGCAGCGGCTAAACCAATCATCTGGCTTCTCAAGCCCCAAATCCTCAGCCATCTGGCTTTCATGGATGTAGAGCTTCTTGGCGTGATGAATAGCCAACGCCAAACTGAGAAATGCACCCGTAACTGCGATTTCGGTTTCTTTGCTCATGTTGCTTCTCCAAAAAGAAGCCCCTTTGAGACACCTTCCCCGACGGGCGGTGAATCCCATCGGGGTGTTGTTTGATTACTGGATAGGTATCCAGAATTTATTGACTGCTCAGGATTCAGGCCGCTTTTGCAGTCCGTTCGGCCTGCTCCTGGCGATACTGCTTCCAAGCAATCAGATTGGGATTGGTCAGGGGTTCAAGACCGTACCAGGCGAAGGATTCTTTCCAAGCCTCCTCAGCGGTATCGAAGTATCCGAACCAACACTCCTCCGGACAAAACCAAAGCCATTGCCCCCGGTCCTTGCGAACTGTGACGCCTTTAGCTTTGACCGCCTTTTGCTTACGCTTGAAATCCATGTCTTTGTTCATGTCGCTTCTCCGAAAAGAAGCCCCTCTGAGTCACCATCCCGGGATGGGCATGATGAATCCCATCGGGGCGTTTGTTTAAGCACTATCTTCACGATCTCGCGAGTTGAAACTTCGCCATCATGAGTCGAGGCACCTCGCATTGGACACCGTAGGAAACATCATCCCCAAAAGGGTCCAGCGTGTAGCCGTACCAGTTGCGACCATCGACCACAGTGCGGCTACAAACCACCCCATGAGCGTTAATCGTCATTTCATCCGGCTTACCCCGTTGTGCTTTCTTCCAGGCAAAGTCAATCCGAGTTTTGGTTACCTTTCGGACAAAGCCCGCAAATGCCTCAGGTGCTTGCTGAAAGTCAGCCTCGCTTGAGGCAATCGATGCAACGATTGCCTGTGCTGTTTGTGCCATATCAAACTCCTCGAAAATGCCCTTGGAGCGCCCGTAGGGCGTTGAATCCCCTTGGGCTTGAATGATTACGCTGGCCAGCGAAACGGCCATCTCTTGATTGCTCAGACTCCCTCGATCACTTTTCTGCGGACTACTCGCCGAACGTATGCAGATAAAGCATTTCGGCGACATCCATCAGAAGTTCATTGATTGGAATTGAGCTTCCAGCGTCGGCGTCAGGCGAATAACCAACATTCTCCAGATACCAACGGTTGAGCCCTTCGCGGCCAAGAATCTCGACCACTTTCCCTTCATCCTCTGACGCTTCTGGGTAAGCACCCACCAGCATCAATTCGGTTTCCGGATCGGTTGGAACTGCCATTCCATCAGCAGTTGTCACCATCACCTTTCCACCTTTGGAATAGGGCATTTCACAACCGAGAGCAGAACAGCCACCCCCGGTCGACCACGTTGACAGCACGTTTTTCATGTTTCGATCCTTTATACGATGTCATCGCCGGGAGGGTCCCAGTAGCCATGATCATTTTCATCAGATGAAATTTCTTCGATCAAGCTTTCATAGTTCCGCTCGTCAATGTCGGCCTGTGACTCTTGCTGCAGAGTCTGGTTTTCCCCGTTTCCACAGAGAAGACCCAACACTGCAAGCAAGACCAGCATGCCGATACCGCTCAAGACAGCCATGATGCTTCCTCCATGACAAAAGCGGAGACACCATGCCCCTTGTGGGGAATAGGTATCCCCACTGGGTTTTAAAGACTGACTTCGACCACCATGGTCCCGGCTATCAGCTACGGTTGCGAAGGTTTCCCTTCAGACAAATCAACTTTCAACTGCCCTCACGGGCAGATGGAAGCAGACTCGCTTCTTTGATGAATTACGCCGCCATGCGATCCAGACCAGCAAGACGCTCATCGTGGAACGACTTGAGGACGAGCCTGGCTGCCGCTTCAGCTTCCGCCATGGCAAGCGCCAGCGTGTCGTGCGAATTACCGACCAGCGTGCCCCAACGATTACCCGATTTCCAGACCGACTGGACCTTTCGCCCCCTCAAGAACAATTCGCGCTTGAGAGGATCGTGGCCATTCTTTTGCCACACGAAATCGGTGAACATCGCTTGTGTCAGGGTTTGCGAAACCAGCTCACGCACCGCGTTGACCAAATCGGAGCCGATGACCTCGACCGTAATCCGGCCTTGAACACCAAACTCACAATCCGTTTCCCAAGTCTTGGCCCCAAACACCTCGCCATCGATCGATACTGATTCCACTGAAGGAATCACCAACTGATCATCGGCCAGGCGATAGTTCAGGCTGTGCGATACGACAATCGCCTTTTTCCCCGGAAGATGCTCAGTCGGCTTGTAGGCCAACAGGGCTTTTCCGAAAAGCACATCGCGATCATCGATCTGGAACGCACCTTCCGGCAACGTTTCCAGCATAGCCAATTGCACCAATGCCTTGACTTCGAGGCTTCGTTTGGCCGACCAATCCCAAAACTGCGCGTAGGTCATTTTCATTTGAATCTCCGAAATAATGATCCGGAGTCGCCCCCAACCGGGAGCGATCCCCGGTTGGGTTTGAAAAAAGAATTTGAACAGCAACTTCGCCGTTCAGTTACTGCCTCTGCGCTACTCGCCAGAGCGTTTCCTTGTTGTAGGGTATCCCCAAGTGGTTCATGCCGCTGTCTGCCGCGGCCTTTGAATAATCGAGCCAATGGATAAAATCATTGGCCGTTCGTCCATCAGCCAGCAAGCACAGTCGTTTGGGCTGACCCACCTCATGAGCAAGCGGAGTCCACGAAAAGAAGGAAGGCAAGACCGCATTGCATGTCACAGAAAACAACAAGCGTCGGTCGCCCCAGTCGCAAATCACGCCCACCGAACCTGGATTTGTTTCCAGCGCAGTGAATCCGTTCTTGGCACACCAGTCACGAACCAATTGCTTATCGGCTTCCGTCATCACTTTAGCTGGCATGGTTTTCACCCTCCAGCCCGAGAACCTTGCACCTCGGGTAAGCATTGACGGCCTGTTCATCCGCGTGTTGGCGATCATCTGCCCAACATTCGAAAAGGAGTGGCGTCTGGTCGAGAACCGGATCACCCGGAAACTCGGTCAACATCAGGCGATAGTAGGTCAGGCCAGAATTCTCCTGAACCACCTTGAACGTCGCCTTCATGTTGGTGAGGACGGTTACCCAATCCTTCCAGCGGGACTCAACGTAGAACTTCGCGTTATCACCCTCGCCAGTCCAACTGCGATTGTCCAGCTCCGTCCCAGTGTCCGTCTTCACAGTCAATGAGTAAGGTGTGACGATCACGCTAACTTCGCCCTGCAGCGATGTTTCCCGACGCCAGCGTTGCTCACGCGGCATCTTGTTAGCCATCTCGACAATCTCTGGCACCTCTTCATAGCCCCAGATGCTGTCCAAGACATGCGAAATAGCGCGGGCGATGAGGTAACTTTCATCTTCGCTGCCAAAGGTTTTTATCCACGTCAGCGACTTGTATGTGTCGTTGCGCAGGCAGAACCCGACCTCGATAATGCGCCCCTCGCACCCACCTTGCCGCACATAGCAGTAGGGATGATGCACATCTTCATCACTGCACCCGTTGCCAGGCACCTTCTGAAAACGCTTCAGGCTGTTCACCCCGTTGTGACGCTGGTCACTCCAGTATTCGATGCCATTTTCCGGAAACAGAACGTTGATGAGGCGTTCCAGCCAATCGACCAGCTCGCCTACCGTGCCATCGCCTACAAATTTGGCCTTGGCAACTGCATTGAAAAATTTCATTCTGACGCTCCTTGAAATTCGCGGAGCACCTCCCCTGCGGGGAAATGCCCCACAGGGTTGAAATTTGATTGCGCCTTCTCAGGCGCCGGTTGCTTGCTTTGGCGTGGTGTAGAAGCAAGACCGCACCAAACCATAGGTCTTGTTTATTCCGTAGGACCAGCGGTCTGCACCAACAAATCCCACCGCATTCGCTGGAATGGTTACTTCACCAGGATAGGTATCCATATAACCCGCACCATTCAGCGGGTCGTGCAAGCCGACATGAACCTCGCCTTTGACTGTTTGAATAGTCATCGGCTTGGACGGGTCGAGGTTGAACAACGCTT
>APMI01048426.1_pt1 | contig 15722 bp, 13 predicted proteins | sample 667938 | NCBI WGS metagenome assembly APMI01 (sample SAMN01084076, study PRJNA167559) | wastewater metagenome | biome: Wastewater | place: Denmark: Ejby Moelle, Odense | collected 2011-11-28 | reverse complement strand
ATAACCTGGCGGTCATAACAATAAACGGAGTTTCTTACCAAATTACTTTGCCGTAATTAAAAAATTATTATACCTTTAAACCAGTTTTCATAGGGTACGGATTAAAAACGGGCCAGGGTTTCTACCCAGGCCCTAACTTTTTTATAGCCTTCCCCCCGGACTACTTGCAATCAGGCTGCTATAAATTGAATTTATCATTCAACCGTTTCTCTTTGTCCAATTTTATGGAACCGGTAGCCCTTTTCTGCAAAAAGGGAAAGAAATAACGGCAGTGCATACTGCAATAATGGCAATGCCTTCTCACTATCATGAAAAACGATAATTGAACCGGGTTCAGTATTCAGTACCACATTCTCCAGACATTTTTCTTTTGAAAGAGTGGTATCAAAATCCCCGCTTAATACAGTCCACATGATTATTTTAGGATCAGCCTGTTTCATCGCATGCTGAATATTCTTTGCCTGGAATCTCCTGATCCTTCCATATGGAGGCCGGAAAAGCCCGGAGTCAATATAATTGGAAGCTTCGGCAATATCTTTCAGGTACACATCATCCTCCGTTTTCCAGCCATTCAAATGATGCTGGGTATGATTTCCCACTACATGGTCTTCTTCCAGTATCCGCTTATAGATTCCGGGATATGCGATCACATTTTTCCCGATGCAAAAAAAAGTAGCTTTTGCATTGTACTTCTTTAACTCATCCAGCACAAAAGGAGTGGCAACGGGATGTGGTCCGTCATCAAATGTGAGGTAAATGATCTTTTCTTTGGTATCAACACTCCATGTATAAGAAGGCCACAGCTTCTTCACGATCCAGGGTGTTTTAACCAAATACTTCATAACGGGCACAAGTTACTGCAAACAGAAACAAAGGCGACTGACATAACCTTGAACACAGAGCTATTATCTTTGCAGCCTATGAGTAAAAAAGTAAGGGTACGATTTGCACCCAGCCCCACCGGCGGGCTTCACCTGGGTGGTGTAAGAACGGTGTTATATAATTACCTGTTTGCAAAACATCACGGGGGAGAATTCATCCTTCGTATAGAAGATACCGACCAGTCCCGTTATGTGGCGGGGGCAGAAGAATATATTTTCAATTGCCTGCAATGGGCAGGTCTTGAACCTGATGAAAGCCCGCTGCACGGCGGGCAATATGGCCCTTATCGCCAGAGCGAAAGAAAAGCAACTTACCGCCGGTATGCAGAGCAACTGGTAAAAGACGGCCATGCTTATTATGCATTCGACACCCCGGAAGATCTTGAAAAAATGAGGCTGGATTTTAAAACAGAACAAAATCCTTCCCCGCAATACGATCGTTCTGTGCGCCTGCAAATGCACAATTCCCTGGCACTTTCTGCCGGAGAAGTAAAAAGATTACTTGATGAGGGAACTCGGCATGTCATTCGTATCAAAATGCCGGATGCGCATGAAACAGTAACCTTTACTGATATGATCAGGGGTGAAGTAAGTTTTGATACTGCTGTGGTGGATGATAAAGTATTGCTGAAAGCAGACGGTATGCCTACGTACCACCTGGCAGTGGTGGTGGACGATCACCTGATGAAGATCACCCATGCTTTCCGCGGGGAAGAATGGTTACCCTCTGCACCGGTGCATGTGCTGTTATGGAAATACCTGTTTGGAATTGAACAGATGCCCCAATGGGCACACCTGCCTTTGATACTGGGGCCGAATGGAAAACTGAGCAAACGGGATGGCGCCAAATATGGCTTCCCCGTATTTGCAATGAACTGGACCGATCCTAAAACCAATGAATTAACGGAAGGGTTTAAAGAAAAAGGATTCTTACCCGAAGCATTTATCAACCTGCTGGCCTTACTGGGCTGGAACGACGGCTCCGAACAGGAAGTATTTACTAAAGAAGAGCTGGTAGCTAAGTTCTCCATGGAAAGAGTGCATAGTGGCGGGGCGAAGTTTGATTATGAAAAAGCGAAATGGTTCAACCACGAATGGATAAAGAAGTCCGGAGCCGGAAGCCTGGAGCCGGAAGTCAAGACCTTGTTAGCTGGAAAGGGAATTAACATTACTGACGATGCGTTACTGACCAAAGTAATCGAACTGGTCAAAGAAAGATGTACGCTGCTTACTGATTTTTATGAACAATCCGCTTTCTTCTTTGCCACACCATCACAATATGATATGGCAGCTGTGAAACCAAAATGGAATGACGCCAAACAATTGTTCTTTGCCGAGCTGATCCGCAATTATGAACTGGCTGCCGATTGGAGTGCAGCCACCTTAGAGAATAATTTTAAAGAGATTGCAGCCGTCAACGAAATAAAACCCGGCGAACTGATGCTGCCCTTCCGCATTATGCTGGTAGGGGGAAAATTCGGGCCGGGTGTTTTTGATATTGCAGCCCTTATCGGGAAAGAAGAAACCATCGCAAGGATCAGTAAAGCTGTTTCGGCATTCAGCAGCTGAGAAAAACAGCTGGTTTCATTTTCAGTTGTATCTTAACGGTACCATGAAAAAAGCCAAAGTGTACTGGCCGCTGATATTGCTGTTAGCCATCATCAAGTTTGTTCTGCCATTGTTCCTGCAATCACCCGGCTATGAATTGCAACGGGATGAATATCTGTATTACCAGCAGGGGCAGCATTTAGCATTGGGTTATCTCGAAAACCCTCCCCTCATCTCTTATCTCGGCACTATCTCTTCCTGGTTGGGTGATCATGAAGCATGGATAAAGATATGGCCTTGTTTTTTTGGAGCCGCTACCCTGGTCATCACCTGTCTCATTACGGCAGAGTTAGGCGGAAAATTATTTGCCCAGTTCCTGGCGGGCATCAGCATGATGACCGGTGCTTATATGCGGGTGCATTTTCTCTTTCAACCCAATATGCTGGATATTTTCTTCTGGACACTGGCCGTCTATTTCATCATTCGTTATATTAATGAAAAAGAAGAAAACCTGCTGTTCTGTTTCACGATCAGCCTGGCATTAGGATTCTGGGGCAAATACTCCGTATTATTTATCATCGCCGGTATGCTGCTGGCATTATTATTATCTCAGCACCGGAAAATATTTACAGTAAAGAAATTCTACCTGGCCGCTTTGCTTGCCTTGTTAATTATTCTGCCCAATGTATGGTGGCAATACCAGCATAACTGGCCGCTGCTGCATCATATGGAAGAATTGCAGGAAACACAGCTGAAGTACATGAACCCTGCAGAGTTTATTACTGATCAGTTCATGATGCTGCTGGCAACTGTGCTGGTATGGATAGCCGGGCTGGTATGGTACCTGAAAAACAAGCAATGGCGTTTCCTTGCTTATACTTATTTCTTTGTCATCCTCTTATTGATACTGGGCAGGGGCAAAAACTATTATTCGCTGGGCATCTACCCTATGTTATTGGCTGCCGGTGCCGTTACCTGGGAACAATGGACACAAAAAAGAAAATGGATCAGGTATGCTTTCGCTATTCTTATCATAGCTTTCTCCTGCATGATTCTTCCCATGTTGCTCCCTGTCCGGAAACCGGAAAAGCTGGCTGCTTTCTATGAAAAAATGGGCATCAGGCACAAATGGGAAGATCAAAAGAATCATCCGTTACCACAGGATTTTGCCGATATGCTCGGGTGGCGGGAGTTAACTGAAAAAGCGGAAAAAGCATTTAGTACGGGTCTGCCGGTTGCTGTAAAAGACAGTACCATTATTTATTGCCGTAATTACGGGCAGGCTGGCTCCTTAAAATTTTATGGTTTTAGCAGTGATTTCAAAAGCCGGGTAATTTCTGACAACGGCTCTTTTCTTTTATGGATACCGGATTCTCTCTTCTTCAGGCATATGCTTTTCATCGGGAGCCGCCTGCCGGATAAAGATGATGAAGTGTTTCAGCATTTTGAAAGTTATACAGTGATGGATTCTGTTACGAACCCGCTGTCCCGCCAGTTTGGAAATAAAATCATTCTTTTTGAAAATGCAGATGAAGAGGCCAATCAATTAGCCAGTAAAGGGCTGAAAGAGATGAAAAAGAAATTTAACCGGTAGATTATCCCTGCTTTTGTATCAATTCCATCACGGGTTTAAAACGGGTACTTCCCAGCTCTTCGATCCGTTTCATATCCGCTTTATCAAGCTGGAACAGCCCGGTTGTATTCCCGGTCACATGTTCTCTGGTACGTATACCCGGGATAATGGTGGATACCTGACGGTAACTGAGCAGGTAGCTTAAAGCCAGTTGTGTTTTCGTACAGTTATATTTTTTACACAATTCCCATACGGGTGCTAATGCTTCTGCGCAGGCATTAATGATTTCCGGCACTAACCTGTTTTTCCGGTGATCATTGGAAGGGAATGAAGCTCCCGCATCAAACTTGCCTGTCAGCAATCCAAATTGAAGGGGCATTCTTGCAATGATCCCATACCCCTGCGCTGCTGCTTTTTCCAATAATGGTAAAGCTGTTTGATTGAGCAGGTTCAATACGAGTTGAAACCCGTTTCCTGATTTATCTTCCAGTAAATAGTTGGCTTCCGGCAAAGGGTCAAATGTATTCAGGGACAGGCCCCAATAACGGATTTTGCCCTGTTGCTGCAGCAACTGCATGGCTTCAATACATTCTCCCTGCTGCAGATGTTGCACCCTGGCAGTATGTAACTGGTAATAATCAATTGTATCTCTTTGCAGGCGGCGCAGCGATTGTTCACAGGCTCCTAAGATATATTCTTTTGAATAATCCACCGTGAACTGCTCATTCCGGGAAACATTGCCCGCTTTGGTGGCAATGATCACTTCTTTATTACCAGCCAGTGCTTTTCCCAATAACTCTTCCGAATGTCCCAATCCATAAATATCTGCGGTATCAAAAAAATTGATCCCTGCATCCAGCGATGCCTGTATTGATTGTATTGAAGTGAGATCATCTGCATCGCCCCATCCAATTGCTGTAGTTCCGATCATGGCTCCGCCGCCAATGGCCCAGGCACCATAACCCACTTCACTCACTAAAAGGTCCGTATGTCCGAATTGTCTGTATTGCATCGCCCAATTTACAACCTTACGGAAAGAAATGTACTTTTGATCTATACAATTGCCGGTATGAACAGACCTGTACGAGTTTTAGTTGCTAAAGTTGGGCTGGATGGCCATGATCGTGGTGCTAAAGTAATCGCCACGGCACTAAGAGACGCCGGGATGGAAGTAATCTACACCGGCCTCCGGCAAACACCGGAAATGGTGGTGAATGCTGCCCTGCAGGAAGATGTGGACGCAATAGGTATCAGCATCCTTTCCGGGGCCCACATGACAGTTTTTCCCAGGGTAATCGAAATGATGAAAGCAAAAGGCATGAATGATGTGCTGCTGACAGGAGGAGGTATTATCCCGGAAGACGATATGGACAAACTGCATGAGCTTGGCGTTGGAAAATTATTTGCCCCCGGTACACCTACTTCGGATATCAGTGATTATATTACAGCGTGGGTAAAAGAACAGCGTAATTTTTAGTACTAACGATTCCTTCCATTCTATTTTTCTAACTCATTCTTCGTAAATTCATTTACGTATGGAAGGACATCCGCTTTTAGGCAATTACCATAATCAGCCCCGTGTCTGGGATGAAATGTTTGATGCAGCAGGTATCCGGCCGGCTTATGAGCAATTCGTGTCCTCTATCCAGGATTTATCAGTTGATGAAATGACCCATAAAGATGAACTGGCTAAAAAATTGTTCATGAGCCAGGGCATCACGTTCACCGTGTACAGCAGCGGCGAAGGCATTGAAAAAATATTTCCTTTTGATATTATACCCCGTATCCTGGAGGCTGCCGAATGGAAACATATTGAAGCAGGAATTAAACAACGGCTGAAAGCGCTGAATATTTTCCTGAAAGATATCTACAACCAGCAGTTCATTATCAATGATGGCATTGTTCCCGCCAAGCTCATTTACTCCTGCCCCAATTTCGTACGGCAGATGGTGAATGTGAATGTGCCGTTTGATATTTATACACATATTTCGGGTATTGACCTGATCCGTGATCATGACGGCACTTATTACGTGTTGGAAGATAATCTGCGGACACCCTCGGGTGTATCATATATGCTGGAGAACCGCAGCATTACTTATCGCATATTCCCTGACCTGTTGCCCAAAAACAACGTACGGTCGGTAAAGGATTACCCTGACCTGTTATTGAAGAATCTTGTTGCACTGGCTAATCGCCAGAAAAGCGACCCGACAGTGGTCTTGTTAACCCCGGGCATCTATAACTCTGCGTATTTCGAACACACCACGCTGGCCCGGTTAATGGGAATAGAACTGGTTGAAGGAAGTGACCTGGTAGTGGATAATCATAAAGTATACATGAAAACAACCACCGGCCTGAAGCAGGTGGATGTGATTTATCGCCGGGTGGATGATGACTTTATTGACCCGTTGGTATTCAGACCCGACAGCATGCTGGGTGTTCCCGGCATATATGGGGCTTACCGCACCGGCCATGTAGCAATTGTGAATGCTATGGGCAATGGGGTGGCTGATGATAAAGCGGTATATGCATATGTGCCCGACATGATCAAGTATTACTTAAATGAAGAACCGATATTAAAAAATGTTCCCACGTACCAGTTAGCCGATCCTGACAACCGGAAGCTGGTATTTAAGAATATGGACCAGATGGTGATCAAGCGGACCAATGAATCTGGCGGATATGGTATGCTGATCGGGAGTGCAGCGACAGAAAAAGAAATGAAGGCATTTAAGGTCGCTATTGAAGAAGACCCGAGAAGTTTTATAGCACAACCTATTATCAGTTTATCATCTGCGCCCTGTTATATCAACGGGCAGTTACAACCCAGGAGGGTTGATTTGCGGCCTTATGCACTGTATGGACCGGATGGTATTGATATTGTCCCCGGCGGACTCACACGAGTGGCACTAAAAGAAGGTTCTTTAGTGGTAAACTCGTCACAGGGAGGCGGCAGCAAGGATACCTGGGTGCTCGGATAAAATATTACAAAACTAACTGCAAGAATAAATGTTAAGTCGTGTTGCTGATTCTGTTTTCTGGATGGCCCGTTATATGGAACGGACTAATGGTATGCTGCGGGTACTCCGTACTAATTATATTTCTTCGCAGGATGAAGTAAAGGATTTCAGCTGGCAGCCTTTGCTGCTCGGCCATAGTGATGCACCGGCTGAAGAGGTTAAAAGTATCGGGAATAACTCGGCAAAAGTTCTGCAGCACCTTTTGTTTGAACGGCACAATGGCGCATCTGTTATCAATAACATTACAAGGGCCCGGGAAAATGGACGAGCCGTACAAGACCATATTACCAAAGAGGTATGGCAATGCCTGAAGACCATATTACCAAAGAGGTATGGCAATGCCTGAATGATTATTACCACCTGATACGCAGCAAACATGTTCAGTCACAACTACAGCAGGGTGATCCAGTTTCTGCATTGGATGCCCTGATCCATCACGGTCTGTTATACCATGGCACCGTGGATATTACCATGGCCCGGGGCGAGGCTTTCAATTATCTCAATATCGGTAAGTTCCTGGAAAGAGCTATTCTTACTGCCGATATGCTGAAAATAAAACTTACAGAGCTCGATTACAATTTACAACAGCCTATGGAAGTGCCGGCCCTGCGGTACCTGTTATATTCCTTATCAGGATATGAATTGTATCTGAAAACACACCGGGGAAATTTCCAGGCTGACCATGTTCTTCAGCAAATCCTGTATAATAATAATTTTCCGCACTCTGTTTCATACTGCCTCAACCAGTTATTCAGGTATTTTCAGCGGTTAGAAACAGAAAGCTTACCGGAAAGTTATAAGCAACTCGAATTCCTGATCGGAAGGTCAATGAATAATGTACGTTACAGCAGTATCCGCCCGTCTGAAAGTGAGCATCTGAAAGAATTTTTACAACAAACCCGCAACGAGCTGTTCGGTATTGCTGCGGCTTTCAATCAATATTATTTTGGTAATTCCTGAATTGCCCCAATTTTGCACCCATGCCTGAATACCGTATCAAACATATCACCCGCTACACTTACCCTGCCCCTGTCATTGACAGTGCCAACCAGGTGATGCTCTTCCCGATCAACGACCTGCAGCAGGAAGTGAAAAAACACGACCTGATCATAACACATCAACCTGCCGTAGAGGTTTTTACAGATTATTTTGGTAACCGGACCGGGATCTTCTCAGTAATAAGGCCACACACTGAATTAACCATACAATCCAATATAGAGATCATAACAAAAGAAACGGAGTTGCCAGCCTATGATACAGCATCCGAAACACAATGGGATAATCTTGCGATGATCAGGGAGCAATTTCCTTATCTCGATTTTATGCTGCTGGAAAATTTTGAAGCACATGATGAGGTAATGACTGCTGTTAAGACCCTGATGAGTGATTCCATCACACCTTTTAATGCGGCCAGGGAAATGTCTTCTTTTGTCTATAATAATTTTGAATACAAAAAAGGCATTACCAATGTTGAGACGCAGGTGGATGAAATCTGGAAATTAAAAGCAGGCGTGTGCCAGGATTTTGCACATATATTGTTAGTGATGCTGCGGTTTGTTGGCATACCGGCCCGTTATGTGAGCGGCTATATTTGCCCCAAAAATCATGAACTGCGTGGAGAAGGTGCCACACATGCCTGGGTGGAAGCCTATATTCCTTTTTATGGCTGGCTGGGCTTTGACCCCACCAATAACTGTATCGTAAGTGACAGGCATGTGCGGCTGGCCATCGGCAGAAGTTTTACTGATTGCACCCCGGTGAAAGGAACCTACAAAGGCACATCTGAACATACGCTTGAAGTATCCGTGATTATTGACAATGGCAAACCTCAAAAGGAAGAGGTACCACTAAAGCCTGTCTTCAGCTACCAGGTACATAACCCGGCAGTGCCAGATAATTCTTACAGGAGATTTATGGAAATGCAGCAGCAACAGTAACAGCCCGGATCCTGCCTGTTACTGTTCATTCCGTTTTTACACCGGCTCATTATTACAAATCAGCGGTTCACTCATTCTGTTTACATTTTACAGTGCATACATCGCATTTTTGCAGCCACTTTAACCTTAATCATGAAATTTCAAGCGATGAAACAATTCTTCATTCGCCGGCATAAAAACCTGTTTATCCAGGCCCTGCAGTCCGGCAGCGTTATTTCTTTATTTATATACGCATCCCTTCGCTGCCTGTTTCACGAATTTCCCATGTCACCGACAGAAGAAGTTCTTTTTTTCCTGAAAACAGCAGTAGCCAGTTGTCTTTTAATCGCAACTGCAATGACAGGCTCCGCCTGGTTATATGCTGCTATTGTAAAATGGAAACCCCGGAGAAAAGTCATGTAGTTAAATAGTACTGAATGTCTATTTTTGAAAAAAATAGGCCACTTATGTACAATTCATTATTTGTCTTGCTGGAACATGGAATCCTGACCGTGGTTATCAACCGCCCTGATAAACTGAATGCCCTTAACAATACTGTTTTCGAGGAACTGAATAAAGTACTGGACCAGGTTTATAGTCATAAAGAGATAAAATCAGTGATCATTACCGGTGCCGGATCAAAAGCATTTGTTGCCGGTGCAGATATCTCAGAATTTGGCGGCTTGAATAAAACGGGGGCTATGGCATTAGCCAAAAGAGGCCAGGATACATTTGCCAGGATAGAAAACTGCCCCAAACCTGTTATTGCTGCAGTAAACGGTTTTGCGTTAGGCGGAGGTTGCGAGTTGGCAATGAGCTGTCATTTCCGTATAGCCAGTGATAATGCCAAATTCGGTCAGCCGGAAGTAAACCTGGGATTAATACCCGGCTATGGTGGCACCCAGCGACTGGTGCAATTAATTGGAAAAGGCAAGGCCATGGAACTGCTGATGTCCGGGAATATGATTGATGCAGCTGAAGCAAAATCTCTGGGATTAGTCAACCATATTACAACCGGGACAGCCCTGTTAGATGACTGTAAGAAAATACTGGAAGTGATTAATTCCAAAGCACCGCTGGCTATTGCAGGCTGTATCAAAGCTGCTAATGCAGTTTATGATGAAAATAAAGATGGATACACTGTGGAAATTGAAGAATTTGGCAACTCCTTTGACACAGACGATATGAAAGAAGGTACGACTGCTTTCCTGGAAAAAAGAAAAGCCGTTTTTAAAGGGCATTAACGCGGTTCCTGTTATTGCTCAATTAGTTTTTCGTCAATTAAATAAGCGGCCACCCCGCTGATATTGTCATTGCCTTTAACATCTTCCAGTAAAACCCTGAAGGAAGCAACAGTAGTAGAAGGGAAGGTAAGTATTCTTTTCCTGCCTACGGTATTGCCGGTAATTTCTCTTACTGCCTGGTCTTTATTATACATGATGATCCTGAACTTCCGAATAGTTTGCCCGAGGTGAATAGCTTCCCGCAAAATGATGCAATTCATCTTCGCCGGCTGTTGCAATTGCACCACAAAATTCTGCACATTAATACTGTAAATTTCTGGCGACAAACTAACAGCCCTTACCTGTAACGTATCAGGCATTATAGCATCTTCCAAAAATTCCCAATAGGAATTAGCCTGTTTTAAAAGATTTGTATCAAAGTTTTCATCTCTTAATTTCTTGAACCCCATCAGTGCCTCCACATCCTTCCCATGTATTAGTCCCCGGTTGTCCGGCGGTACATTCAATAGCAAATTAGCTCCCCGGCCCACTGATTTCAGATAGAGGTCAAATAGATGTTCAGGCGATTTTATCAATGTATCTTCATTTGCATGCCAGAACCAGCCGGGCCGGATGCTTACGTCACATTCAGCCGGGATCCAATTCCTGCCAAATACATTTCCCTGCTGTAAAGTATCATTAGCAGGTGCACCCAACCCTCTTTTAAAACCGGCTGTATCCAGGTAATTCCAGTTTGTTTTCCCTGCTATACCACTCTCATTTCCCACCCAACGGATATCCGGGCCAATATCACTAAAGATTACAGTGGCTGGAGAAAGCTGGCGTACCGTATTTTCAAACCGCCTCCAGTCGTATACCTGTTTCCTGCCATCAGGGCCTTCTCCGTTAGCACCATCCCACCACAATTCCCAAATGGGTCCATAGTTGGTAAACAACTCTTTCATCATATTTACAAAAACATCATTATACTTCTCCGTTCCGTAATCAGGATGATTCCGGTCCCAGGGGGAAATATAAATACCCAATTTTAATCCTTGTTCTTTACAGGCCTGCGATAATTCTTTCAGCACATCACCCTTCCCCTCTTTCCATTTACTTTCCCTCACCGTATGTTTTGAATATTTACTGGGCCATAAGCAAAACCCATCATGGTGCTTGGCAGTAATAATAATTCCTTTCGCCCCGGATTCCTTTGCCACTCTTACCCATTGCCGGCAATCCAGTTGAGAAGGATTAAATACCTCCCCGGGTTCGTCACCATGCCCCCATTCCTTATTAGTAAATGTGTTGGGGCCAAAATGCATAAAGAAATAGAACTCCATATCATGCCAGGCGAGTTGCTGGCGGGACGGCAGCGGCTGTTTACCCTGGCCGGCAAGTTGCAGGGAAACTAAGAATACCAGCAGGGTAAAAATCCTTGTCATAGACCCAATGTTACAACTATTTCGGTTAAGCAAAAGAAGGTTGAAAATGGCTTTTTGTCAGCCACGTAACAAGTCAATTCCGCTACCTTTGCGGCAAAATTTTACTCCTAAAATCAAGCAATATGGAATACAGAATTGAAAAAGACACGATGGGAGAAGTTAAGGTTCCCGCCGCTGCTCTTTATGGCGCACAAACCCAGCGAAGCATTGATAATTTTAAGATTGCCCAGGACATTAACCGGATGCCCAAAGAAATCATTCGGGCATTTGCTTATCTCAAGAAAGCAGCTGCACTTACCAATCTTGAAGCGGGTGTTTTACCCAAAGAAAAAGCTGACCTGATCTGCCAGGTATGTGATGAAATACTGGAAGGAAAATTAGATGCCTGGTTTCCGTTGGTGGTGTGGCAAACAGGAAGCGGCACCCAAAGTAATATGAATGTGAATGAAGTAGTGGCCTACCGTGGCCATGTGATCAAAGGGGGTGCACTAACAGATAAAGACAAGTTTCTTCACCCGAATGATGATGTCAATAAATCGCAGTCATCGAATGATACATTCCCTACGGCCATGCATATTGCCGCTTATAAGATACTGACCGAAACTACTATTCCGGGTATTGAAAAACTGAGAAATACATTAGCGGCCAAGAGTAAAGAGTTTATGCAGGTGGTAAAAATCGGGCGTACTCATTTTATGGATGCCACACCGCTCACAGTTGGACAGGAATTCAGTGGTTATGTTTCCCAGCTGGATCATGGATTAAAAGCCATCAAAAATACATTGGCGCACCTGAGTGAACTGGCCCTGGGTGGTACTGCTGTTGGAACCGGCATCAACACACCTCCGGGCTATTCTGAAAATGTTGCTAAACATATTGCTGGTTTAACCGGGCTTCCTTTCGTGACTGCAGAAAATAAATTTGAAGCACTGGCGGCACATGATGCCATCGTTGAGGCCCACGGCGCTTTAAAAACCGTAGCGGTAAGTTTAATGAAGATTGCAAATGATGTTCGTATGCTTTCTTCAGGACCAAGAAGCGGTATCGGAGAATTATTTATCCCGGACAATGAGCCAGGTTCATCTATTATGCCCGGCAAAGTGAACCCGACACAATGTGAAGCTTTAACCATGATCGCTGCACAAGTAATGGGTAATGATGTAGCCATCAGCATCGGTGGTGCCAATGGTCATTTTGAACTGAACGTTTTCAAACCTGTGATGATTTATAATTTCCTGCACAGTGCCAGGCTGATCGGCGACGGTTGTGTATCCTTTAATGATAAATGTGCTGAAGGTCTTGCACCTATTGAAGCCAATATTAAAAAGCATGTTGACAACAGCCTGATGCTTGTAACTTCCCTGAATACAAAGATTGGTTATTATAAAGCAGCTGAAATAGCACAAAAAGCACATAAGGAAGGAACTACATTAAAAGAAATGGCAGTCAAACTCGGCTATGTTACCCCGGAACAATTTGACGAATGGGTAAACCCTGCCAATATGGTTGGAGCAATAAAGTAACTTATATCGTAAAAGCGCTAAGTAAAAAGAGAAGAAACCCGGTTTCTTCTCTTTTTTGTTTCCGTAAAAGTTGCAGCAGAGAGGAAGTCATTATAATTTACTTTCCAATTAATCTCTTCTATGAAAGCCAACCTTGTGAAAACCAGTATCAGGTCCACTCCTTATTTTTCAGCTTACCCATTAAAGCTGATCAGGGAATCTTCAGCATCAGCAGGAACAGGTTCATCTCCTTATTTACGGTCTGTATTATCAGGCAAAGTAAAAACAACAGGTAAAACGAGGGTTTTTGCTATGGTGAACCCTTACCCGCCTGTAAATACTGGTGTAAAAAGAATGGCTCCTTTTAAAGAGGTGAAACCTGACGGAGAAGAATGGTTCAATCATTATGAGTAAACCCTTGAGTTATAACAAAAAAGACCCCGGCCGTAAGGCGGGGTTTTGTGTTTTTAGCGACTAAGTGTTTCCACGCAATAATCATACGGATATTTAGGTCCGTAATATGACAAAACTCCTATTGTTTTTGGTTAATGCCTGATCTAATTTAGATACAGAAGTTAGTGTGTTGTGGTATTGAAAATCCAGCCTATGAAGTCAAGTGTACATTTATTAAAAAAAATATTCTCTCCGTTATTTACCTGCATAGTTTTTTTATGCGGCAGCACGATGATGGTGAATGGGCAGAGTATTGATTTTGGTAAAAGTTATATCAATCTCACCAAGGGTATGAATGGAGGAACCGTTGAACCCGGAGATACCCTGGAAATCAGGGCTTCCTTTGTGGTGCGTTCTGGTACCTATGACAGTTGTGCCTATTTTGATGCCGTTCCCGCCGGCACTGTTTATATTCCGGGTACCATCCGGGTACTGACCAATGAAGGTAAAATCTACAAACAATTTACAGATGCATTAAATGATGACCAGGGGTGGATCAGCGGCTCAAACATACGGATCAATCTTGGTTTTAACCCGGCAGCACTGCCCGCCACCGCAGCCAGGAGAGGGCGGGTCGCCAACACACATAAACCTTCTTTTTATGGTTCCAGTTGTATTATGATCGCTTCATTCAGAGTACGCATCACAGCTCCTTTAGGTAATAACATTAGTACAGGAGGCGGATCAATGACATATAAAAGTGGATCCAGCCCTATTACCACCTTTACATTCCCAAATAATACACTAAGGATTTATCAAAACCTGGGCATCTGTTCCAATAGTATCGGGGTAAACGCTATCGGCACTGAATTTAACGGGACCTTTGGAAGCGGTCCTACACGTAACAGGGGTGCTTCAGCAAATGTGCCGGTTGGATATACATACCAGATATTCACTACCGGTGCCCCAAACGATTACACATATGGTATTGCTAACAACACATCCTCACTTACTAATTATACAACATTAAATACCTGGGCTAAACCGGATAATTCCACTCCCACTCACCGGGTTTTCGGTGTCTGGGATATCATTGGAGATCATACCGGGGCTGCATCACCAACACTTGGGAATCCTGCAACCGATACAGTGGCCAACACCAATGGCGGCTATATGCTTGTAGTAAATGCAGCCTACCGGATTGACTCTGCATTCCAGCAAACCATATCGGGTCTTTGCCCCAACACTTACTATGAAATATCATGTTGGATGAGGAGCATTTGCTCAAAATGCGGATGTGACTCTAATGGAAAAGGAGCCACCAATACAGCAGGCCCTCCCTTTTATATCCCCACTGCTCCCGGAGATTCAGCAGGTGTACGTCCCAATGTTACTTTCGAAGTTGATGGAGTTGACTATTATACAACAGGTGATTTGCTTTATACAGGTCAATGGGTGAAGAAAGGATTTACATTTCTTACCGGCCCGGCACAAACAAGTTTCACTCTTAAATTTTTTAATAACGCCCCGGGAGGTGGTGGTAATGACTGGGCCCTTGATGATATATCAGTTGCTACCTGTTCACCCAATATGAGTTATTCTCCTTCCATAAACCCGGTTGTATGCTGGGGCAACTCATTGGTATTATATGACACTGTACGATCATTTTTTGACAATTATACCTATTATAAATGGCAGCGAAGTACTGACGGTGGAGCTACCTGGATAGATGTAACAGCTCCTGCAGGGCCTTCCGCCCCTGTCTGGAACGGAACAGCCTGGGAATATATAAGTTCTTATACTGTGCCCCCGGCAAATACACAACTGACGGATAGTGGCGATATGTACCGCCTTGTGGTGGCCACCACTTCCAGCAATTTGTCTGATGCTAACTGCCGTTTCACCGACCAGGGTAATATCATCACCATGACGGTTATCGACTGTGGTATTCCCCTGGGAATACAAATGATTAATTTCACCGGCTCTGTAAAAAATAATATCGCTTTGTTGCACTGGACAACCGGGCGTGAAACAGAACAATTATTTTATGATATTGACAAAAGTACAGACGGGATAAACTTCAGCCAGATAGGCACTGTTGATAGTCATAATGATTTCGAGTCCGACATGAATATATACTCATTTTCAGACCCGGATTTCACCATAACCAGTTTCTATCGGATCAAAATAAGGAATATCGCCGGCCGTTCGGGTTATACCC
>APMI01000830.1_pt1 | contig 15734 bp, 18 predicted proteins | sample 667938 | NCBI WGS metagenome assembly APMI01 (sample SAMN01084076, study PRJNA167559) | wastewater metagenome | biome: Wastewater | place: Denmark: Ejby Moelle, Odense | collected 2011-11-28 | reverse complement strand
CCCGAACGAGCCCTCACATGCCTGCTGACCTGCTAAAACGCGACCTTTCCGGGACCCTGGGAGGGGGTGCAGGTCGCCGAGCTGACCGCGCTGCTCCACAATTCCCGCCGCACGCTGGTCCATGACGACGATGCGCTCTATCGTGCCGTTCTCGGCTCGATCGACCGGTTTGCCGCTCGGATGAGTGAGGTTGGCCAGACCCTGTGGAACGAGACCCGCCCTCAGCCGGGCACAGGTGACGAGAAGCTGAAGGTATGGAACCCCAAGTACGAAGCCGATGTGTCCGCCGCCCTGCGGGACCATATCCAGCAGGAGCTCGGTGAGCACCTGGTTGTCAACCGGGAAGTGCTGGTCAAGCAGACGTCCAGCAAGGGTCACGGGCTGTCGGTTGACGTCCTGCCGACCGGCACCGCCAGCGCGGACGGGTTTCGCCTACCAAGTTGCCCCATCGAGGTAAAGGGCTGCTGGAACCCCGACCTACTCACCGCTCTGGACGCGCAGCTAGTGGCCGACCATCTACCTGCAGCGCACGCGACTCGCGGCGTGTACGTCTGCGCTTGGTTCCCCGTGGAGCAGTGGGACGACATGGCCGACTCGCGACGAGCGAAGGCAGCCTCCCTTGATCGTCGTCAGGTCGAGCATGCGCTTGCCCAGCAAGCGGAGGCCGCCTCCCAGACGAGTGAGTTCGACGTCGCTGCGGTCGTGATCGATGTGCCTAGACCGACGCGGTCATCCCGGACACCCAAGACTCCATGATCGAATCGCGCAAGCCTTGACAAGGGCCGGCACGGAATCGGGCCGTCCGCGCCTCGGCATCATCGCACCCCTATCGCGGGGACGGCCCAAGCTCGAGTTCTCTGCGCTACATGTGCCGGACCTGCAGGAGGCGCTCTAGCTCGAGGCGTTGCTTGCGTGCGATCGCGGCTCGGCGCCGCTCCTCCAGGGTGGGTGTCACGGGGGTCGGCTTCCTTCGTCGGTTCATGTACTTCAACCGCATGCGAGCGTCGTATCGACCTGCCTCCGCAAGAGCCTCCTCGGTCCAGTCGTCGTCCATACGCGCGAAGATGACGGCCGCCGGAAGCTGATCAACATGGCGGCTCTCGGCCGCGTCGTCCGGTAGAGGGTCGATGGGGTAGCGCGCCAGAAGCCATCTGAGCCTGGCCTCGCCGCCCTCGCCCGCGTCGACGAGGACAGGGTGTATGCCGCCACCCTCGCCTCGTTCGACGGCACCGCCTTGGACCTGAGCGGCCTGGACCCGGTAGACCGGTACTCGTACCGGCAGGTCGCTGCCCGCGGCTGGACCCCCGCCCATGGCACCCAGATCTGCCCGGCATGCCTCGCCGATAGCGGCACGTGGAAGACCGCGTGGCGGCTGCTGCTCGTCACCGCCTGCACCGACCATCGCGTCGTCCTCATCGCCGAGTGCCCGTCGTGCGGGCGGCCGTTCCGCGATCAACGCCACTCCCACCTGCGCCGTGTCGGGTCCGCCACCGTGTGCGGGAACCCGCTGGGTCAGGGACCGGTCAAGCAGTGCCAATACCACCTCAGCGGCCTCCCTCGTGAGCCGGCCTCGCCGGGCGTCCTGGCGACCCAGGCGCGGATCGACGCCGCCCTCGCTGGCGAGTCCGTTCTCGTGCTCGGGCAGTCGGCCGGTCCGGCGGGATACCTGGCCGATCTGCGGCACCTGACCACGCTTCTCCTTCACCTCGCCGGACAACCCGGCGCCGACACACTCGCCCCCTGGGTCCAGGACCTGAAGACCGCAGCCGCAGAGCGCACCGCGACCCGGGCACCACGCTGGGGAATGCGTCCGCCCGACGACCCCGCTCTGCGCGGCCAAGCGTTGGCGACGGCGGACGCGATTCTGGGAGCCGACGACCTAGATGTCGCAGCCACGCTGCTGACGCCGTGGACCGAGCTCACCCCGAGGACGAACGACGGGCCGCTCGGCTGGCTGGCCGACCGCACCGTCATGACCCCCGCCCTGACTCGCCTCGTGATGGCCGCCCGCGCCCCGCACCGGCGCCTGTCGCACCACCTCGACACCCCCAGAACGGACGGAGTGCGTATGCCGATCAACCTGCTCGTTGTTCCTCAGGTCATCCCGCATGAGCAGTACGTGGAGCACGTCGCTGGCGCGTTCGAGTCCAGCGAAGCCACGGTGCGCCTGTTCGCGTCGCTCTCGCTGGCCCGGCTCCACCCGGACGTGAGGTCCTGGGCCTCCGCCGCCGAAGCCCTCGGCATGCCCGGCCCCATGGGCGTGCGCTGCGTCCGCGCCTGTTCGCCGACGATGCTCATCACCGCCGACGAATGGAAGGTCCGCATCTGGCGGGCCGGCGAGGAGTCACCGCGCCGGGACTACCGGGCTACGGAAGCCAAGATCCGCCACCGGCTCCACATGACCCGATGGTTCGAGGAATGGGCCCGCGACTACCGCCCCGGCACCCACTACAGCAGCTGGACCTACGGGCTCGCCTGGCAGTGGGTCCACGTCGCCAACGCCCACCTCGACCTCTCACCCACTTGGCACGGCAAGAAGCCCACCGCCAGGCAGCGCGCCCACTACCGCCAGTTCGAGGACTCCCTCGACGACCAGCAGCAACGCGCGCTGGCCTACGCCCTCCACAAGCGAGCGTGACGCCTCGGACTCAGCCAGGCAGATGCTGTGCCCTCTCGAGCCTTCTGGCGAAGACTCAACTGGAGGGGTTCGTCTCACGCCGCGCCGAGATGGGCTCCTCAATAGCGGCACAATCACGCCGGCGATGGGCTATGCGTCGACGGCGGCCACCCTGCCTAGAACGTCGGGACCATGACCACCCACGTGCGCCTCACTGGCTTCGCGCGCGAGGCCAGCGAGGCGATGTAGGAGGATATTCCACGTCCACGCCCATGGGTCAGGGTTGTGGACTTCGCTCGGAACCACGTTGAGCGCGGTAGAGGTGCTGGAACGCGTCGGCGAGGGCCGCCAAGTCGCGCCGCGGCACGTGGTCGAGGAAGTGCTGCCGGACGCTCGCGGCGTGGACGGGCCCCATCTGGTCGCATAGCTCTCGCCCTGCTTCGGTGATCGTTGCGAGCACCTCACGCCGGTTGGTGGCGCGCGGGGCTCGCGAGACAAGACGTCGTTCCTCCAGCCGTTTCACGCGGTAGGTGATGACGCTGGCCTCGGTGCCGAACTGGCCTGCCAGGTGCCCCATGGTGAGCCCTTCGGGGGTGTGCCGGAGCATGAGCAAAATGCCGTGGTCGAGAAGCGTGACGTCGAAGGCGCGTTTGAGGTCGCGCTCCAGCTGCGCGTGCAAGTGCATCGTGGAGACGACGAGCGGGCCCCATGCCGCCATCTCCTGCTCGTCGAGCCAGACCACTGCGTCACTCATGTGGCCACCGTAGCGCAACGCTTGCAATCTGAAGGATCATGAGCCATACTATCTTCGAATCTGAAATGTCCACGTTGACAGGAGTCAGTCATGGCAGTGCTGCAGATCGTCCGGTTCCGTGCCAAGCCCGAGGTGTCCGACGCGGAGATGCTCCAGGTCAACGAGCGGTTCCAGCGCGAGGTCGCTCCCAACCTGCCCGGTTTGGAGCGACGCGAGGCGACCCGCACCGACACCGGCGACTGGGTGCTGGTCCTGCGCTACGCCGACATGGACCACGCCGCGGGCGGGGCCGCCAGGGACACGAGCCCGGTGGCGATGGAGTTCATGTCGAAGATCGACATGGCCACGCTCTCGGCCTCGTTCCATCCGGTCGTCTCCGAATAGGTACCGCCGTGCCCGTGACGGGGTTTCGGTTGCGCCGAGGCGCCCCGACCGAGTCGGGCCGCGTGGAGGCCTTCAGTGATGGAGTGTTCGCGGTCGCAATCACGCTGCTCGCACTGGACCTGACCCGCATCCATGCCTCGCCGGAGGCGACCCCGCCGACCGCCCTCCTGGATAGCCTGGCCGAGCAGTGGCCCACCCTGCTTGCTTTCGGCGGCGCCTTCGCCTTCGTGGGGATCGCCTGGACGAACCACCACAACGTTTTCGCGCGGGTAGCGTCGGTCTCCCGCTCCCTCAACGGCGCCAACCTGGTCCTGCTCGGCGGAATCGTCATGGTCCCCTGGGCAACCTCGAACCTCGCCGAGGCACTCGCGTCCGACGACCTCAACGCAGGTCGCCAGGCCATCCTTCTGTATGCCGCCGTCACTATCGCCGGCGCGCTGACCTGGGCCCTGCTGTTCCATATCCTGGCCACCAGCCCGGACCTGCTCCTCGACAGGAACCACGCCCACACCTTCGCCACCGACCGAGTCGCCTCCGCCATCGGCATCACCGCGACGGCAGCCGCCGCTGCCGCCGGGTGGCTCTGGTCGCCGCTGCTGGGCACCGCGTTACTCGCACTCGTCCCGGTCATCTTCGCCGTCGCCTCCGAGGGGTTCGAACGCGCCCCGCGCCAGGCAGCGCTCCCGGACCGTATCGGTGACCGAAGCGCGTCTCATGATCCACTCGACACCCGACCCGCAGGAGGCACCCAGTGAGGCAGCGACACATCGCGCCAGGCGGGGGCGACGACTACGACTGGTCCCAGGACCACGTCTTCGTCAAGGCCCCGCTGGAGCTCTCCCAAGGGCGCGTCACCCTGGTCGAGGACACGCTCAAGCCCGGGTTCACGCTGCCCCGCCACCATCACCGCTCGATGGTCGAGATCTTCTACATGCTCGACGGAGCCGTCACCTTCACCTTCGACGACGAGCAGCTCGACGCCACGACCGGGTCCACGATGATCGTTCCCCCCGGGGTCTGGCACCACGTCGCAAGCCCCGCGGGCGCACGACTGCTCACCCTCTTCACCCCGGGAGGGTTCGATCACTACCTCGCCGAACTGGCTGCCATGACCCCAGACCAGCTTGCCGACCCGGCCACCGTGGGCCTACTCGGCGAGAAGCACGACATCTGGACCCGATAAACGCCCACTGGCGTCGTTTCCCGTTTGGCGGATGCTCAGCCGTGGGGTCCGCGTTCCTCAACCTCCTCGTACTGTCCCGGGCGAGTCGACAAGGAGTTTGCCCCATACCCTCGCCAAGACCGCGATCTCCTCGCGGGTCAGACGGTCCAAGAAGCGCTCCCGGACAAAGGCGACGTGCCCGGGTCGCAGCTTGTCGAAGAGCTCACGACCGGATTGGGTGAGCACCGCGTATGACCCCCTGCCATCCTCGGGTGCGCCAGCCCGCTCGACGAGGCCGGCCTTGGCGAGCCTGTCGATGAGTCGGCTCGTACCCGAGCGCGTGAGCAGACTCTCCCCGGCGATGTCGTGAACACGCAGTCGCCCCCCCGGAGCCACACGGAGCCGAAGAAGCACCTCGAACTCCGTATGCCGTATGCCGTGCTTGGCCTGCAGGTCGGCATCGATGGCCTGGTCCAGCTGAGCGTAAGTGCGCAGGAGGCCGCTCCATGCCTGCTGGTCCAGGCCCTCGAACCGATCGCTCATGGCTCCTCCTGCTTGACGTATAGGTGCGCAGTCACCTATTTTGGTGACTGCGCACCTAACTCTAGTGAAACCTCCCGACCAAGGACTGAAGCGTGACCTCGGCCAAAAGCACCGTGCTGATCACCGGCGCCACCGACGGCATTGGCCGGGCCACTGCCCACGCCCTGGCCAGCCGCGGGTCGCTCGTCGGAGTCGTGGGGCGCAGCCCAGACCGAACGAGGAACGTCGTCACCGACATCACCCGTGCCGGCGGAGCTGCGTTCGGGATCGTCGCCGACCTCTCGTCCATGGCCGAGGTGAGGCGCGCAGTCGACGAGGTGGTATCCACCGTCGACCGTTTGGATGCACTGGTGTTGAACGCCAACCACATCACCCAGGCCCGACGGGTCACCCCCGACGGCTTCGAGGCCAACCTTGCCATCGGATGGCTGTCGCGCGTGCTGATGATGCGCGGCCTTGACGAACTGCTCACAGCCAGCGGCGGGCAGGTGCTCTCCGTCGTGGGGATGAACCTCGACCGACTCGAGACCGACGACCTCGCGCTTCCCGGGTCGCCCGGAGGCATGCGTAGCCTTGGGCAGTGGCAGTGGGCGATCCAGACCTACCAGCGAGCCTGGAACGCCCACACCGCGGTCCCGGCAAACACGTACATGCCAGGGTTGGTCAAGACAAAGATCCTCGCCGACGAACCTGAGCGGCTCCAGCGCCTTGCCATCAAGGTCGCCATGCGCGTGACGGCGCGAACCCCTCAAGCCTCGGCCGAACATCTCATCGCGGCCCTCGATGCGCTGTCCTCGACGCAAGCCCGTGATCACTACGTCGCCGTGGCCAAGGACAAGGGACAGCGGGACCTCAAGGTCTCCGCTGCTGACATCGACCGGATCTGGGAAACCAGCAACCGCGCCACCCACCCCTGGATGAATTGACCGGCGCCGACGATCATCCACGCACGCGACTGCCGGTGCACGCGGGGCGGTTCGAGGGGCTACGCCATCCTCCGCGCCCCGCTCGCTCGGCCTCGGCTGTACCGAGTCGGGGTGGACAGCGCCCCCTGGAGTGGTGGGGTTTGGGGTGACGGCACGGCTCCCTGATTGAGGGGGCCACCGGCGAGATTCTTGATGTGTACCGCCAAGTACTCATCGAAGGAGATCTCACCGATGGCTATGTCCCAGTCTGCCGTGTCCGAGTTGATGGAGGTGTTCCGCACCGGCGAGGGCACCGATTTCATCCGGGAGTGTGTCCGGGTGGCGATGCAGGAGCTGATCGACGCCGAAGCGACCGCGGTGATCGGCGCCGGCCGGTACGAGCGCACCGAGTCGCGCACGACTGAACGCAACGGGTCCCGCCCGCGTCTGCTCACAACCCACGCCGGTGACATCGCGTTGACGGTGCCGAAGCTGCGGGCCGGGTCGTTCTTCCCGAGCATCTTGTCTCCCCGCCGCGGCGGCGGATCGACCAGGCCCTCTACGCGGTGGTGATGGAGGCCTACGTCCACGGCGTGTCCACCCGCTCCGTCGACGACCTCGTCGTCGCTCTCGGCGGGACCGGGATCTCCAAGTCCGAAGTCGGCGTGCTCACGGATACCGCCGTCGGCGTCGACCGCGGTCGTCCACGCCTTCTTGGGCACGAGTCGGATCGCGTCCCGGACGGTCTCGGTGATCGCGAACCCCACGCTGTACTCCACTGACCGGCCGCGCCGGCCGTGCTCGGTGGCGGTGTTCAAGCTGGTGAGCCAGTCCAGCAGGCCGTGCGAGGCGCCGGCCCCGTCCGCCCGGATCAACAGTGTGCGCCGGTATGAGGCGGGGACCTGGGCGATCGCCGCCTTCAACACCTGGATGTGGTCGCTGGTGGTGTTCGAACCAGCGTTCCCTGGCCGCAGCAAACCCGCCAGGAACTCCCCACTGTTATCGCACCAGACCCCGATCGGGTGATACCCGAAGGTCTTCTTGAACGTCCGGGTGGCCTGCTCCTTCTCCGAGTGCGCGATCACGATGGTGGCATCCACATCGAGAACCACGACGTCCGCGGGCAGGGTCGTCCCGGCCACCACCGAGGCTGGCAAGCCACCAGGGATCAGGTCCCACACCCGGGCCCGGGTGACCACGCGCGCCTTCTCGATCCGCTTCAACGACGCTGGGTTCAGTTCGTCCAAGGCCCGCCACACCGTCGGAGCCGACGCCACCGGACCCAACACCTCCCGCTGATGGCGCAGGGTGTCGATGTCGGCGATGGCTTCACCGCCGGCAGCGATCATCGTCGCCACATCGACCAGGACCCGACCCCGGTCATGACCAGGGACGAACCCTCGCCGGGCCACCGCCGCCGACAAGGCGTCGGTCAACCCGGTCCGGTCGGCCAACAACCGAACCGCAGCGCTGCCCGCGTGGGCCACCACGCCCGTCCCGTCACCAGTCACGGACAACCCCGCCGACCACGCTGTACTCTTCACTTACCAGGTGCCTTCCCGCTGGACTACTTGAACCGTCGCAAGTACAAGTATTCCATTGCAGGACAGGCACTCTGGTGCATCCAGGGAAGTGTCACCCCCCCAACCATGAACGGCCGAGGTTAGTGTGTCAACCGACCCGCCCACAGGCCCCTGACCAGCGCAAACACCCACCGATCACGCCGAATCGCCGAAAGTGGCGCAAGTCAGGTGGTCGCGCACTTTTCCCTGCATCTCGACATATGTAGCGTAGACGTTCTGGATGACGCCGTGCGAGTTGTCGAGATGCACTGAATCTTGTAAGAACGGCAGTCGATTCTAAGAGGCACGTGACGTTATGCGCCACCGGCACCAACCGCGAGCGCCCCGGCTTGGGCGAGGCGCTCGCCGCCTCTCGTGCGGGCGCCATGTCGGTCGTGACCGAGCTCGACGGGCTGGCCCGGTCCCTGCCCGATGTTGGGTGATCGCCGACGAACTCACCACCCGCAAGATCAGCCTCTGCCTGGCGGGTCCGTCAACGATCCCACCGATGCGGTCGGGAAGCCGCTGTTCATGCCTCTCGGGCGTGTCGCTCTGACGTGTTATGCGTCGAGCGCCGCGCTCACCGTCGGCGAGTCGAGGCCACGTGAGATTCCTTCACTGGCGCCGCGTCGGCGCAGCCGCGTTCTGTGGGAACCCGTTTCATCGGGAACTGCCCCACTCGCGCACGACACCGACGACGGGAACGAGGGATCTGCCGAGTTCGGTCAGCGTGTACTCCACCCGCGGCGGGACGACAGGAAAGATCTCTCGGTGGACGATCCCGTCCGCCTCGAGCTCGCGCAGCTGCGTGGTCAGCATCTGCTTGCTGATGGCCGGGATAGCCCTCTGCAGCTGACCGAACCGGTTAGTTCCCTGCGAGATGTGCATGACGAGCAGGAGTTTCCACTTTCCGCCGACCACGCGCAGGAACCGGGTCACCGGGCACTCGACGTCGGAAGGGTCGGTTGAGTCGCTGGTGTGCTCCGATGGTCTCAATTCCATGACTACCTCAGAAAGAGATGCGTACTAGCCAAGTCCAGACCTTCAACCTAGCGTCGGTGATGTCCGTTCATCAACCCCCTCAGGAGCCTCACATCATGCCCGCCAACCCCGTGACCCTCAGTGACCTCCAGGCCGCCATCGTCGGCACCTGGACCTCGCTCGCCGTTGAGCTGCGTCCCACCGAGGACCGTCTCGGCACCGGGGAGATCACTCCCACCTTCCTGCGCCGCCGGTTCACGTATGCCGCGGACGGCACCTTCGTCGGCATCATCACCATGTACGGCGACAACTACGGTGACCTGCCGCTGCTCGAGTTCACCTTCGCCGGCGATCTGGTCTGGCACGAGGCTCATCCGGTTGCCACGGGCGCCTACTCCGTCGACTACATCCTCAACCAGGAGTTCGCGGTCACCCCGCTCAACCCGATGTCGGCCGACATGCTCAACGCCAACCTGCTCGAGGGCATGGAGCCCTTTGCGGTAGGCACGCAGACCTCAATCCTCGGCAAGGCCTTCCCCATGTTCAACATCGTCGAAGGCCAGGTCGTCGGCGACTACGACCTGCTCTACGTGCACGCGGGGCTGCTCTTCATGGGGGCCAAACACGTCAATGGCACGCCCTTCGACAAGCCCGAAAACCGGCCCCACCAGCTGCAGATCCCGCTCGAGCGCGCCTGAGCCGCAACGCCGGCTCTGCACACCCCATGTCAGACGTCACCCGGAAGGCCCCTCGGGCGCGCTCCCCGCGCACCCGAGGGGTGCTTGACCTGGTGCTCCTCGGACCCTTTACGGCCCTGTTCATCACTCGAGAGGGACCCGACTACGCGGTGCACTCCATCGTCGGGCTCGTCCTGCTCATCCCCGTCCTCGTGCACTTGTCGAGCAAGCAGGGCTGGATCGCCCGGGCCTGGTCACGGGCCGGATGGCCCCGAAAGCGCCCGAACAGTCGCCTCAACGCGGCCCTCGCGCTGGCCACAACGACCGCGATCATCACCGGCATACCTGCCTGGATCGGTGCGTCGCTGTGGAATGCCCCGCATGCCGTCTCGGGCTTGGCGTCCATCGCTCTCGCGCTCACCCATCTTGTCCGCAACCGGCGCAAGCTGCTCGCGCTGCTCCGCACGGACACGCCCGTGTCGGCGGCCACCGCAGCGGCCGAATGACGTGCGCGCCTACGTCATCGACCGTCCGGGAGGGCCGGAGGTTCTCAGGCTGCGTGAGGTGCCCGATCCGACCCCCCAGGCTGGCGAGGTGCTCATCGCCATTCACGCGTTTGGTCTCAATCGCGCCGAAGTGGTCACTCGCCGCGGCGGATCCGGCGCCGCGGTTCAGTTCCCCCGGATCATCGGGATCGAATGCGTCGGTGAGGTGGTAACTGCGCCAAGGGGCGAACTCGCGCCCGGGCAGCGAGTGGCTGCGCTCATGGGTGGGATGGGTCGGGCCTACGACGGGTCGTATGCCGAGCAGGTGGTCGTGCCCGCCACCCAGGTCATCCCCCTGTCCACGCGGTTGCCGTGGGCGCAGCTGGCGGCCCTGCCGGAGACCTATCTGACCGCGTGGGGCTGCGTCCATGAGGCTCTTCGGGCCACGGAGGGTGCCCGGGTGGTCATCCGACCGGCGGCCTCCGCTCTCGGCAGAGCCGTCGTCCAACTGGTCGCCGAACTCGGTGGAGAGGTCATCGGTGTCACCCGCAGCGCGCCGAAGGTGCCGGCACTTCTGGACGCCGGCTTCGCCGACGTCCTCGTGTCGGCGGATGCCGTGGCGGACCAGGTGCGACACCGCTGGCCGCGTGGAGCGACGGGAGTGATAGACACCGTGACCAGCGCCGCAACAGTGCGCGACGACCTCGCCATGCGCGCCAAGGGCGGGCGGGTCTGCATCGCGGGATCGCTTTGGGCAAGTGCCGGTGCCGGGTCACCCGGGCCTCTCGTCGCGGCCGCTCTCGCGCTGCCCTACGTCTCGATGTACTCCAGCGAGAAGGTGAGCGCGGCGCGGCATACCGACCTCTTGCAGCGCATCGTGGCTCGGGTCGAAGAGGGCAACTACCGCGCTGAGCCTTCGACGGTCATCGCGTTCGAGGATCTTGCCGACGCGCACGCCGAGATGGATGCCAACGCACATGCCGGCAAGGTCGTCGTCGTTCATCACCCACCGCTCCCTCAGGATCGGGACGTGCCGTGACCCCAGGGGAGATGACCCCACGCCTGCGCCGTGACGCGGAGCAGCGACAGGACCGACGGGTTTCCTGGGTCGAGCTCTTCTTCGACCTTGTCTTCGTCGTGTTGATCGCCCGGCTCTCCCATGATCTTGAGGGCCACCTTGATCCGAGAGGCATCGGCGCCTTCCTGCTGAAGATGCTCCCGATCTGGTGGATCTGGATGGGGACGGTGGTCTATCAGGAACGCTTCGAAGGTGACGACCTCGGCCACCGACTGCTGGTGGGAGCCCAGGTCCTCGGGGTTGCCGTGCTTGCCACGACCATCGAGCCCGGGGTGGGTGGCGCGGCCTTTGCGCTGAGTTATGTCGTCGTGCGCGGGATATCGGTACTCGCCTGGTTCAGGGCGGGCCTGGCCAATGCGCCGGTTCGGCACCTCATCGCCAGAGAGACGGTGGGGTATGCGGCATCACTCGTGCTGTGGACACTCTCGGCCTTCGCCAGCGGCCCCCTCGCCCTGACCCTCAGGGCCACCGGATTGCTCCTCGATCTCGCCACTCCCGCGCTCGTCCAGGCCGTGACCACCCAGAGATTCCCGAAGATCAGCAGCGACCGCGCGGCGGAGCGATTCGGGCTGTTCACCATCATCGTTCTGGGGGAGAGCCTCTCCCGCGCGATCGCCGGAGTCCCCCCACATGCCAGCCTCCCGGCATACGGACTCCTCGCCGGTGCCGTTGGTCTCGCCTTTGGCTGGTGGTGGCTCTACTTCGACCGTGTTGCCGATCGGCACCCTGACCTGGACGGGCCCGCGGGGTTCACGTGGGCATACGGCCACTTGCCGCTTTTTGTCGGAGTGGTGCTCTCGGCCGCCGCCGTGACACCGCTCATCGCGGGAGGTCACGAAGACGGACAGCTCGCCGTCGTGGCGTTCGTAGTCGCGGTCGCCATGGGGATCATCTCGCTCGCCGCCTTGACGCGGCTGTCGCCTCCCAGCACGGGCGAACGGCGCGTTCGACCAGCGTCGGTGCTCAGTGCTGCTGGCCTGCTCATGAGCCTTGTTGCCGGGCCAAGCGCCGAACTGGCCATGGCCCTGTCGGTGATGGCTGTCGGCGTCGTGGTCGTGGTCAGTGTGGTCGCCGCCCGCCCGGTTGGCGATGGCGACGGGTGAGTCCGGCAGCATATTGAAGGGCTCGGGGGGACTGAGCCGATGCACCAGCCTGGATCTTGCGCGCGCCAGCGAAATCGAGGCGATCGTGCAAAGTACCCCGCACACGGTCGCGCAATCTTCGCTGCACCTCGACAACGATGTGGGACCTGGCCCGATCGAATGGGTCGCAGGCGGGGCGTCGAGTACATCGGAAACGATCGAACCCGCCGTGGCTAGTCACTGAGGAGCGTCGTGCGCTGTTCTCTTCCTCGCTTAGGCAGGCCGAGCAGCAGATTCTTGCTGCTTCGGTAACGCCGATTCAGACGCGTCCCTTGAACGCTTTCTACGGACTCTCGCAGGCCGGACGAGCCGTGGCTGCTGCCTACGTCGCTGGCGATGATTATCAGCTCTTCGGCCATGGCATCTCGGGACCCTCGGGCGTTGGCTGCATCTCTGATGAGGCGGATGCGTTCCCTCGGGCGGTCGTGGCAACAGACTCCAAGAAGCGCTCGGGGAGCTTCGTGCGGTTGTCTGCTGCGCTGAACTCGGCGGTCTTTCCCAACGGGGTTGATCTGGGCACGCTCTGGCAGATGGTTGTCGAAGCTCAACTTCATGAGCAGGTTGAGCCCCCGCGGTGGCCCGTGCTGCTCAGCAGCTCGCCGAACGACTCTGACGAGGTTTCGGCAAGTGCCTCTGGGTCGGTGACACTCACCGAGGACACCATCGCAGGATTCCTGGATCACTATCCAGAGTTGGTTGGAGCAGCGCCGGTACCGGGTCGTGTGGCCGGGTCCAGCTTTCAAGTCAAGCTCGCCCGTTCGCCCGACGGTTCCTTGCCAGGTACCAACTATCGGCGGAGCCGAGTGTTCATGCCGGAGGTCCCCGAGACGGGCCAGACCATGCACCCCCTCATGGTCTGGTGGGCAATCCTCTTCGCTCTTTCGAAACTGGCTCGCTATAGCCCAGTCGAGTGGGACTACCTCAGTGACGTGGACCGATCACCTCATGCAGTCCCCATCGCCTTCCTACTCGACGCGGCACTTGACGCAGTGCCAGACCTCTTGGCTGAAACGTTGGACGAGGCACCTGAAGGGGTGATCCGCTCCTAGCGACCGGCCTCTTGACCCAAACGCGATTCTTGGGGAACGACCTACCGCTGGTCGAGGTCGAGGGTCCAGGTGCCGCTTGCGAGCTCACGCCCGGCGAGCGGCGCCCACCCATCGGCACACAGGTCCTGCTCGAATGGTTTGCCGTCGTGACGCGCAAGTTCACGCCACCCATGCGATGCAAGAAGCAGCCTCAGTGGTGGCTGAACTCAGTGGTGGCTGAACTCGCTGCCCTCACGGTCGTCGCGGCCGATGCGGAGCTTGTCGTGCGGCTGCCCAGTCCGCCGCGGCGAACCAACTTTCGATCTGGGATGCAATGGTGGTCGAGACCGCTGCCCGTGGCGGCTGGCAGACCTTGTGGTCAGAGGACCTCGCTGACGGAGCGATCCTGCGCGGAGTGACCGTCCGCAACCCCTTCCAGATCTAGCCGCGCACCGGATCACTGGGCAAGCCGGCTCGGCTCGTCAGCGCCCTCTGTTGCGGGGGTGCTGACGTGCCTGGTGCTCGTTGCCGCGCCGGTAGTTGCCGGTGAGTCGGGCCATGAGTCCTTGAGGATCCTGGGTCTCGATGTCGTCGAGGAAGGCTCGCGCCTTCGTTCCGCGCAGTACCGTGGCCGTGATCCCGCGATGCGTGATGACGATCTCATCGCCCTGCACGGTGTACCGGAAACCCTCTGGGCGCGACATTGCCCGAACATAGCCGAGCGGAGACGAAAGCCCGAGCCCCAATCCGCCCACGGTGAGACCGCGGCCGGACTGTGGGTCACAACGAGGCCAATGGCTGACCCGCGGGCCGACTTCCGGCCGTCTGCGCTAACCGAAAGACTCCTGCCTGAACTCGTCGTAGGTGCCGGCGAGGTACCTCACCAGCGACACCTGGAAGTCTGGGTTGGAGAAGAACAGCTCTACAAGACCCGTTCTTGTCGTGCCGGTCGATCAGCCAGGTCCTTGACCTTCTGCTCGAGCACCATCTCGAACTGGCTGCGGTCGTTGTTGAGGGCGACCTCGCGCGTCTCGTCGTCCTCCTTCACGACGACCCACTGCTGGTCGACCCACACCTTGTCGGCCTCGCCGAGATCCGCGCCATAACGCTCGTTCATCGCCGAAATCAAGGCGGACAGCTTGTCCAGCATCGGCTCGGTCTCCGCACCCCGACCCTCACCCCGCAGCGCCACTCCCGGTTCGTCCGAGCCCGCGAGCTCGATCGCCGCCTCCGAGGTCACCGCGATCCGCAGGTGGGTCAGCTGCACCGACTTGGCGATCTGCGGCATCGGGCTGTTCGCACCACGCGGCAGCTCCAGCAGCAACAGCCGCCCATACAAGAACAGCCGCTCCCAGTCGGTGTCCGACCACGGCATCACTTGCGAGACAAAGGAATACGCCCGACAGAAGTGCTCCAGCGTCCGCCGGAACTCCTCCGCCTTCGCCTCGCAAACCGCGCCAGCGCCGCGCGACCCTTGCGCGTCTCCATCTCCGGGTCGTTGCGCGGGTGGGCGTTGGCGAGCTTGTAGTACACGGCATACGTCGTGTAGTTCGCGAGCACGTCGAGGATGAAGCCCTCCGCGATGGCCTGCCGCATCGAATACGTGTGGAACGGCCGCTTGTGCCCATCCGCGCCGACCTGCCCGAACGTCTCGAGCGTCTTCGGCTTCGGGGTGGCCGTGAACGCGAAGAACGACAGGTTCTTCTGCTTCCCCCGGTGTCGCGCACTCAGACCGACGCGGGTGCTTGTGATCTCACATCGTGGCCGACAGAGGTCGTCCAGCGAGCAAGATCGCGTCGTCTCGCCACGAGCCGAAGAGGGATTCACCCGAGGCCGCCGCTCGGCGGAGATCCTTCAGGGTCGTGACGAGCCAGGAAAGATGGTTGCCGGTCCACGAGTAGACCTCGATTTCCAGGGCAGCCAACTGGTCTTCCCAGATACCAACTTGGGCCGGATCCAAGCTCTCGGGTCGCACGACGAGGACGTCCACATCCGACGAAGACGTTGCCTCACCGCGGGCGACCGAGCCATAGAGCGACACATGGAGAGCGGGGACCTGCCAGGTGGAGACTCGGTCGGCGAGCTGGTGACGCAGCCGGGTGGTAGCCGACGCCATTTCTATGAGCGGTGCCGCCAAGACGTGGTCGCGGTTCAGTCGGTAGAGATGGGCTCGACCAGCGGCTTCGACGTGGACCAGTCCTTGATCGCTGAGGTGGCGCAAGGCCCGCAGGGTCGAGGCGTGGGTGGTCTCTCCAGCCAGTTCTGCGATGCGTCGGCCCGTGAGTGGCGCCTCGGTTCCGATGAGCACGGCGAGCGCCCCGGCCTCGGCAGAGGGCAGCAACGACGCCAGCGGGTGGGACAGTTCCACGGAGTCAGTATGGACCAAGAACGATCCATGTGGACCAATAATGATCCA
>APMI01076331.1_pt1 | contig 15736 bp, 12 predicted proteins | sample 667938 | NCBI WGS metagenome assembly APMI01 (sample SAMN01084076, study PRJNA167559) | wastewater metagenome | biome: Wastewater | place: Denmark: Ejby Moelle, Odense | collected 2011-11-28 | reverse complement strand
CCCACGGTGTTTCATTCGCTGCGGCTAGTCGAGCAGTTCGCCTGGCACCTTCCCGCCGTTATCTGCCAAGGCCTTCATGAGTGCCTTATGAAGCCAGATGTTCATGCTGGCGGAGTCGTTCTTGTCTCCCGTAAAGCCCAGTTCATCGGCCAGTTCCTTGCGCGCCGAAACGCTAGAATCCAGATCGAGCGCCTTCATCATGTCGACAATCGAACGGCGCCAGTCGAGCTTCTGTCCATTGCTTCTGACAGCAGCGTCCATGACCGCTGCAACATCCACCTGATCCGCGGATGTCGCCATCACGGGAGCGGAATGCGCGCCCGTGAGTGTCGCGGTGACTTCATCGGGCGTTGCTGGCTCAACCATTTCCTCGGGTTTATCGCCCTTATCGGTCGCGGCAGGGGATGCCATGCCAGCTGTTACCGCGCTGCTGGCGCCGGAGGTTACCGGCGTGTCCCCTTGGTTTTCTGCTGAACCGAAGAGTTTTTCCTTGATGCGGCTGAAAATGCCCATGGACGGCTCCTGTGTGTTTGCGAAATTTGAGATTAGAGCACGGCTTAGAGGTTTCAATATTCTCCTCGATATGGAGGACGACGCTGATCGGGCAAAGCAGCTAGAGAGTCTGACGCCCCATCATCTCGTGTCTTCTTCGCAATTTCGTCATCGACCTCCTTTTCGGCCTGAAGCCAATGGCCAAGGCTGCGTCCGTCCAGACAGCCTTCGGCTTGCCAAAGTTCAAAGGCTCTCGCGGTGATGCGTCTCTCGCGCGGATCGCCCATCGCAGACTCTCCTATTCCTGATCGACCGGCGTTCCGCTTTTGGCGTCGATATTGATTTCCACTTTCGCCTTGTCGGTCGTGCGATATTCGATCTCATAGTAGCCACGGTCGTTCCACGACATCTCGATGAGGCGCTGGAAGTCCGGACGCCGCTCCACTTCCCCCAGGATCTCCGATGGCTTCTTGCCGTCCTCCGCCCGCGGTTTTGCATCCTGGGCCGCCGCGGCCGCGAAAGAGATAACAAGAGCGCCGACAGCGATAACGATTTGAGTTTTCATGTTGCTCTCCGTCACAATGATCGAAACGCCAAACGGCGCGGCTGGTCACAGGTTCCAACGGAAAAACCACCCGACCTTTGGTTAGGCGGAGAAGAGCCGATGTCACACAACGTTCGCCTAACTCGATTGAGAGGCGCACGTCATCCTCGCCGCCGGCCCGATCTTGTGCACCATCCGCCTCGGACCCGCGTCCGGCATCGTGAAAAAACCAAGGGGGCGCCTATTGCCCGGCGGCGCCATGGAACTTCCCTCGGCACTACCGTCTTTCCGTACCATCGTATCAAAGGAGCGGACCATGAGACGGATTGCACTCGCCGTTCTGGCAAGCGGCCTTGCGCTTATGCAGGCGGATAAGACCGTAGCCAGCGAAGAACAATTTCTAACGTCGCTTGAGGGAAAGTATGAGGGCAAAGGACAAGTGAGGCTGCGTACGAATCGAGGCCCGATCACTGTAACGTGCTCGTTTCGTTCCACAGCAACCGAAACCACACTTTCCTTGAATGGGAAATGCCGCGGGCTTGTGGTTGTCTCGCGATCGATAGACGCTGAGCTGGCTCGCCGCGGCGGTTCATACCAGGGATCGTACATAGGAGCGGGTTCCGGGCCAGCGACCCTTTCAGGAAAACGAAACGGAAATTCTTTGAACCTCACGATCCGTTGGGCCAAGGAGATCAACGGCGACCGCAGCGCCAAATTGTCGGTCGCTAAATCAGGTTCCCGAGGCCTGACCTTGACGACGACCGACAGGGATCCTGCAACGGGCAAGGCAGTCGTCACGAGTAAGATCGTACTGAATCGAGTCTAGCTTTTCGGACATATCGCGAGGAATGCCCCCGGCCGAATGCGCGAGCGCCGGACCGACGCTCGTCGCACGGTCTAGGTGGCAAAAGCCAAGACGCAATCACCACGCATCACGGAATAGGTATGTTTCGGACGACGGAACCTATCGTCGACGACGCGGTTCGCAGATGACCCTCAACAATCATCCTTGCTGCTTGCTGGGGAATTTGCGACGCCGATCCGATCGAGGGTACCGATGAGCAAACGACGCTACGCCGTGGGTGCTGAAGTTTTGGGAGATGGCGTGTCGTTTCGTGTTTGGGCCCCGGCTCATGACACGATCTATCTTTGCGTGAGAGACCGCCCGAAACTCACGATGGCCTGTGAAGAGGATGGGTACTTTCGCCTTGATGTTGCCGGCCTGATGGCCGGAGCCGAGTACAGGTTTGCGCTCGGCCAGAGCAACGACACCATGGCCGATCCCGTATCGCGCTTTCAACCGCAGGGTCCGGACGGGTGGTCAATTGTCGTCGATGCAACGCGATTCCAATGGCGGGACGCAGATTGGAAAGGGATCGGGCCGTGCGGTCAGGTTCTCTATGAAATCCATATCGGCACATTCACGGATGAGGGCACCTACCGCGCAGCCGGCGAACGCTTGCCACTGCTGAAAGAGATCGGCATCACATGCATCGAGGTCATGCCGCTGAATGAGTTTCCCGGCGCATACGGCTGGGGCTATGACGGGGTCCTTCCCTACGCACCAAGCCATCTCTACGGGACGCCTGACGACTTGCGGTCCTTCATCGACAGGGCCCACTCGCTCGGGATCGCCGTGATCCTGGATGTGGTTTACAATCACTTCGGCTTCGGAAACCGCCTGTCGGACTTTTCTCCCGACTATTTCACGGATCGACATCAGAATGACTGGGGCAGTTCCGTCAATTTCGATGGGCCGAACAGTCGACCGGTGCGCGACTTCGTGACCTCCAACGCCCGATACTGGATCGACGAGTTTCATTTCGATGGTCTGCGGCTCGATGCGATGCAAACCCTCGACGATGACAGCGAGGAGCACATCGTCGCAGAGATTGCACGCGCAGCATGCGCCGCCGCATCTGGCCGCTCGATCTACCTGGTCGGGGAAAACGAGCGGCAGGACCCACGGTTCGCGGAAGCCGCCGAGGCGGGCGGCTACGGTCTTGATGCTCTATGGAACGATGATTTCCATCATTCGGCGATGGTGGCTCTTACTGGTCGACGCGAGGCCTACTACCACGACCATCGTGGCCGCGCCCAGGAGTTCGTATCGGCGGCGAAATATGGGTTCCTGTTTCAGGGACAGCGATACGATTGGCAAAACGCGGCACGCGGCCGCCCATCGCCAGGCTTGCGCGCGCCGAACTTCATTCACTTTCTGCAAAACCACGATCAGATCGCCAATTCGGGCTCGGGCGCCCGTCTAGACAAGATAGGCCCGGCGGCGCGCGTGAGAGCCCTTACCGCACTCCTTCTGCTCTGCCCGCAGACGCCCATGCTCTTCCAAGGCCAGGAGTTTGGGGCGACGAGTCCATTCCATTATTTTGCCGACCACAGCGGCGACGTGGGCAAGGCTGTCCGGGAAGGACGTCTCGACTTTTTGCGCCAGTTTCCCAGCCTCAACGATGAAGGCTTTTGCGCTGCCATGCCAGATCCCGCTGCGCGTTCCACATTTGAGCAATGCAAGCTCGACTGGTCGGAACGCGACGTAAATCGAAGGACACTCGATCTCCACCGCGATCTCCTTGTTCTGCGAAAAGAATTGGCCGCCCTTTGGGACAATGCCGATTGCGCGATCGACGGAAGCACGTTCGGCGTGAACGGCCTCCTCCTCCGCCTCACGACCACGGCCCCCGAAAACCATCAGCTGCTGGTGCTCAACCTGGGACCCGATGAGTTCGTTGAAAGTCTCCCCGACCCGCTCCTTGCGCCGCCGGAAGGTTTTGAATGGGCAATCCATTGGTCGAGTGAGGATATCCGCTACGGCGGCAATGGCCGGGGACCTGGAGATCTTCGCAGACGTGTGACCATCAGTGCGGATTGTGCGCTCATCTTTAGACCAGCCTTGGCTCAACCGCACTGCCCGCCCGACAAAGCCGAACTGAAGATGTGGCAAGATCACATTAGCGGGCTTGTCACTTCTCGTTCATCCAAGGACACCAAGCCTTCGACATGACCCTTAAGCTCCGTTTTGATGATGGATCGAGAACAAGGTCACGTATATCTGCGCTTGAAGATGGCCGGCTTTGAGAAGCCGAGAAAACCTTCCGGCATCACGTCGTTTCCACCTGAAAATGGGGGCAAAGGAGGGTCGGCAGACAGGCCCCCCGCTCGGCTAGTTGCTCCGCCGGCTCTCCTGCCGGCCGGCACTTGCCTCATCGAGCCGTTTGAGCAGCCTCGAACCTCGAATCCGCATTATCCTCAACGCGATACATCGATTGGAGACGATTGCGCATATCCAGGTTTCCATAGCGTGCAAGACGCGCGCGTCGTTGGCTTTCCTTTTGATGTTTGACCTGGTGCAAAGCAGTCTCCGATGAACACTCTCCGGATACTGAGAACAGGAACGGCGCTGGATTGTTCCGAGATATGTATCAGCCAAGCAGGTCTGCATTGCAGTTTAAGGCTCGGCTTCTTTCGGAAGAGAAGCACTTACATTGCAGACGAGCCCGGAAGGTACGAACTCCAACCGCACATCTCCCTGCAGTTCGGACGCCAGCAGGCGCTCGATGAGCTTCGAGCCGAAGCCGCGTCTTGAGGGAAGGATAACCTCCGGTCCTCCTTCTTCCCGCCATTGCAGCGTGAAGCGCGAAGCGTCCGCGCTTTTGCCCCAACCGATCGAAACGACGCCTCCGGCGCACGAGAGCGCGCCATATTTCGCGGCATTGGTCGCAAGTTCGTGGAAAGCGAGCGTCAAGGCCGTTACCGCATGCGCGCCGACGTTGATCGCAGGCCCCTCGATACGAAAGCGATCCGGAGAATATGGCAGCAAGGCCGTGTCAATCACCGTTCGCAGATCTGCCTCTTCCCAGTTGCCGTTCGTCAGCACGTCATGAGCACGGGCGAGAGACGCCAGCCGCTCTTCGAACGTTCTGACGGCTTCACGCTCGTCGTCCCCGCTGACGAATGTCTGGCGGGCGATAGCAGTAACCGTTGCAAGGACGTTCTTGATCCGGTGTTTGAGTTCGCCCATGGCCATCGCCTGAAAGCGCTCGAACTGCTTCTTGGCAGTGATGTCCCGCGCAATCTTGGACGCCCCGATGATCTCGCCATTCGCATCGTAAATGGGAGAAACCGTTAGAGAGACGTCGAGCAGGGTGCCGTCCCGCCGGCGGCGTCGAGTTTCATAAGGCGGCACATGTTCGCCAAGGCCGATCCGACGAAAGAGTTCGTTTTCTTCATCGTCACGGTCGTCCGGTATGAGCATCAGAACGGAATGGCCGATCGCTTCTTCGGCCCCATAGCCGTAAAGCCATTCCGCACCCTTGTTCCAGCTCGTAATCGTCATGCCGAGGTCGGCGCTGAGGATCGCGTCGTCGCTCGATGCGATGATCGCAGCGAGTTGCCGCTCGGTTTCCTGAGCGCGCCTCAACTGCGTCGTCTCGTTGACGATACAGAAGACACCGGCAACAGCACCATCCTCATCGTGCACGGGCGAGTAAGAAATATCGAAATAGACGATCTCCGGCCCACGACCGCGCTCTATGTAGAAGGGCCTGTCCTTGGCCGAGACCGTCCCGCCGGTCTCCATCACACGCTTTAGAAGCGGCTCGAGGTCGCTCCATAGCTCGGCCCAATACTCTCGCGCGGGCCTTCCCAGTGCATGTGGGTGTTTATCGCCTATGGTCGGCGCATAGGTATCGTTGTAAATGGCAATAAACTCGGGTCCCCAGAACAGGACGATCTGGACCTTCGCCCCCAATAAGATATCGACGGACGAGCGAAGACATTGGGGCCAGCCGGTAATTGGGCCGAGGCTGGTTCCTTGCCAGTCGAACGATCCGATCAGACGCGCCATCTCGCCCGTGTGGCGAGCAAATCCCGAACTCGACACAAAACCCTCATTATTCAGGTGGATCGTTCCATGCGAGTAGATAATTGCCGGGGCAATTTATACAAGAGCGGGCCGAAAAATCCAGACATCTGTTGGCCGGCTACTCGGCGCAATCCTGTTCCAGGCATCGCCTCCCTCGCCCCGACCACCGTGGTCGCCGGACGGGCGAAAGGCCTCGCGAATCGACGGCAGACAGCAAAGAGGCGCCGCGTCTTTTTTGAACGCGGCGCCCTGTGAGCAGCAATACTGGTCTCACTCGTCGCGTTGGCGGCCACCCAGAGCGGCGGCGGCAGAAGCGACGAAGGCACCGATCAGCAACGACAAGGCGCCGAGCAGGGCGACCGTCGCGGCAGACTTACGCGCATCATCGGCAGCCTGGAGCGCGGTATTCTTTGCATCCTCGATCTGCTGCAATACCTGATCCACGCGTGCACGAGCTTCTTCCGGGGTGATATTGGCACGGGAAGCCACGATTGTGGCGACATAGGCGCGATCGGCTTCGACGACCTCCCCCTTGGCAGCACCCTGTACCAGGATGCGGGAGACTTCCGCGGCCGCGGCCGTGTCGTCAGATTGCGCCCTCGCTGCCCCATCCTGCGGACGCAGAAGCATGTCCGTAAAGTATCCGGTGGCAGGATCGGGCGCCGCGTCGCTTCCCGCAGCCGCTGCAGCAGCGCCGACGGTTGCGGTCGTCGCGACGGATGATGCCATCTGCACGCCGCCGCCGACCAGCGACGAGAAGGCCGAGCCTGCCAGCCCGGCCACGACAACCGTCGCCAGCGCCCAGCTCAAGAAGCCGTGCGCGGTATCGCGAAAGAACACTTCATCGGTATGAACACCCGCCCATTTCGTGCGCAGCCGTCCCGTCAGGTAGCCGCCAAGCGCCGAGGACAGCCATTGCACGATGACGAACCAGATCGCCGCCGTCACGCTGACCGTCGTGAAGGAGGCGCTTTCACCACCCCAGGGCGAGACCATGGTGAGCCCGACACCGGAGCCGAGAAGGAGGAGGATAAGGCTGATCGCGCAGGCCGCCGTCGCCCCGCCGATAACCGGCCCCCAGGTCAAAGCGGGGACATTGGATTCAACGCCGACGTCGGAGACGCCCGTCGTGTAGTTGGCCATACCCGCCTCCTATCGCATGAACAGGACAAGCAGGATGACTATCGGCAGGGGAATGCCCAGGAGCCAGAGAAGAATACCGCGACCCATTTGAAATCTCCTTCATGTCGTGAACGCGTCGTGCGCGCGAAAACAACAACTTCCGCCGCGATCCGATGTTCCATGATGGGTTTGCCGGCAATAATCTTGAAGTCGTACTCAGTCCGCCCCGAGCGCCACGGCGGGCTGGAGATGCGAGGCGTTGCGGGCCGGCAGGTAGCCGAAGACGAGGCCGATGAGGAACGAGCAGGCGAAGGCGAGCGCGACAGGGCCGAGCGTGAAGCTGACCGGCATGCCGAACAGCTGCGCCAGCGCCCCGATGGAGAGGCCCAGCGCCACGCCGATGGCCCCGCCGATCGCCGAGACGACGAGCGCCTCGATGAGAAACTGCAACAGGATATCGCTCCGCCGCGCGCCCGTCGCCATGCGCACGCCGATCTCACGGGTGCGCTCGCGCACCGAGACCAGCATGATGTTCATCACCCCGATGCCGCCGACGAGAAGCGAGATCGCCGCGACCGAACCAAGGAACAGCTTCATCGTGTTCGACGTCTCGGTGAAAGCCTCGCGCACCGAGGACATATTGGTGATCTGCGTGTCCTCTGCCTTGTGGCGTTCGTCGAGCAGGCTCTGGATCGCCTCTTGCGTAAGGTCGATGGCGGCGCCGTCCTTCACCTGAACGGTGATGGTGCGCACATTGCGCTGGCCAAAGAGCCGCATGCTGCCGGTCGAGAGCGGCACGAGGATCGTGTCGTCCTGGTCGTTGCCGCCGGCGCTCGCACCCATCTCGGCCATCACGCCGATGACCTGGAAGGGGATCTTGTTGACCAGCACATATTGACCGAGCGGATTTCCGCCGTCGGGAAACAGCGTCTTGGCCACCGTCTGGCCGAGCACGGCGACGGGCGCATAGGTATCAAGATCGTCGGAATTGATGAATTCGCCCGAGGAAACCGCCCATTTCTTCGCCTGCGTGAAGGCCGGCACCGTGCCGTTGGCGGTCGTCTGGTAGTCGATATTGCCGTAGCGCAGCGTCACGGAACTCGTCATCTCCGGCACCGCGAAGGCGACATTGGGCACCTCGAGGATGGCGTCGGCATCCGAGGGGATGAGCGTGACGGGCGCGCTGCCTCCGCCGCGGAAATTCGCCATGCTCGGGCGCACGAGCAGGAGGTCGGAGCCCATCGAGGAGATGCGGTCGAGCACGGAATTCTGCGCGCCTGTGCCGATGGCCAGCATGGCAACGACCGAACCGACGCCGATGACGATGCCGAGTAGCGTCAGCACGGTGCGGAAGAGATTGGCGTGCAGCGCCCTGACCGCCATCTTTACCGCCTCGGACACGTCGGCGATGGCGGCAGAACCTTCCTTCACCGCCTTCTGCAAACCGGCCGCGGCGTCGGAAGAGGCGCGAGGCTTGCGGGCGCGGTCGGAGACGATGCGGCCATCGCGGATCTCGATCAGCCGGTCGGCGGCCTCCGCCACCTCGCGTGAATGGGTGATGAGGATGATCGTGTGGCCGTCCTCGTGCATCCGCCGCAACAGCGCCATCACCTCCTCGCCGCTCTGACTGTCGAGCGCGCCAGTCGGCTCGTCGGCGAGGATGACGCGCCCGCCGTTCATCAGCGCGCGGGCGATGGAGACACGCTGCTGCTGGCCGCCGGAAAGCTGGTTGGGGCGATGGTCGAAACGGTCGCCGAGTTTCAGCGATGAGAGCAGCATCTCCGCCCGCTCCTGCCGGTCGCGCGCCGGAAGGCCGGCATAGATCGCGGGAACCTCGACATTTTCACGGGCGCTTGCCGTCGGGATGAGATTGTAGCTCTGGAAGACGAAACCAAAGGTACGGCGGCGCAGCGCTGCCAGCTCGTCCGTCTCGAAATCGGCGACCGGCTCACCGTCGATGCGGTATTCGCCGGTGGTCGGCTGATCGAGGCAGCCGAGGATGTTCATCAGCGTCGACTTGCCCGAGCCGGACTGGCCGATGATCGCGACGAATTCGCCCGCCTCGATATCGAGCGAGACACCGTGCAGGACCTCGACGGCGAAACCGTCGTTGTAGAAGGTCTTGGTGACATCCTTGAGCGAGATGAGCGCGGTCATGGTCGGCCTCAGAACATCGGCGGCATGCGCATGTTGCGCCGGGAATTTCGATCCGCCGCGCCGCCCGCCGAGCCGGCCGTGACGACGACCTGATCGCCTTCTTCAAGGCCGCTCTTGATCTCGACGCTGACACGGTTGCGGATACCGGTCTCCACTTTGCGGGTCTCACTTGCGCCCGAGGCGGTGACGACCGTCACCTCCGCCCCGCTGCCGTCACGTTTGACGCTGACGGCACCTGTCGGCACGAGCAGAACGTCGCGCGCGGCGGCCTGCACAAAGAAGACTTGCGCGCTCATCGACATCATCAGCTCACCCTCAGGGTTCGGGACATCGAACAGTGCATTGTAGAGCACGACATTGTTCTCGACCGTCGGCGACGGCTCGATCTGCCGGAGTTTGCCGGTGAAGCGCTTGCCCGGCTGGCCGAGCAGCGTGAAATAGGCTTCCATGCCCACCTTCAGCCGCCCGACATCGGCCTCCGACACCTCGGCGCGCACCGTCATGGTCGAGAGGTCGGCGATGGTGACGATGGTCGGCGCGCTCTGCACCGCGTTCACCGTCTGGCCTTCCTTGACGGCATTGGCAACGACCGTGCCCGCCATCGGCGCGTAGATCTTGGTATAGCCGAGATCGACCTCGTCGCCGGCAAGGGTCGCCTGCTGCTTGCGGATCTGCGCGTCGGTGGCCTCGACATCGGCCTTCGCCGCGGCCAGATCCGCCACGGCCTGATCGAGCGCCTGCTTGGCCGCGGCATTGCCGGCCACCAGGTTGCGCTGGCGGGCGAGATTGGCCTCCTTTAGCGCAAGCTGCGCGGTCTTCGACTGCAGCTGCGCCTGGAGATTGGCAAGCTCCGCACGGTTGATCTCGATGCGGTTCTCGATCGTCGCCGGGTCCATCTCGGCGAGCAGCTGGTCCTTCTTCACGGCATCGCCGATGGCCACATGCAGCGTCTTCAGCTGGCCGGAAACCTGAGCGCCGGCATCGACGGACTTGACCGCTTCCAGCGTGCCAACCGCCGTCACCGCATTCTCGATATCGCCGCGCGTGACGGGCTGAGCGATGATCGCCGTCGTGGTCTCGGCCGGGGCATAGGCGCGCCAGCCATAGTAGCCCGCGCCGGCGAGGGCGGCGAGCACCGGCAGCCAGATCCAGGCGCGCGAGCGGTTGCGGCACCGGGCATGAACGTCACGTTCGTGCGCGCGGCCTCCTCGGCGGGCTTTTCATCCTTGTGCGGTCGAACGTTCCTGGTCATCGGCAATCCCATGAGGCTGTGCCTCTTGCGTCCATAAGGGACATGTGGAGCCACACATAGCCGACGGAAAGTCCCGATTATCCTTATATTTTTGTAATGTTTGCGGTTTGAGAGCCAAATGGCCCGGATATCGCCGTCATCCGGGCCGGCCGGCACCGCGAATGGCGAGCGAAACCGCATAAAGTGACGTGGTGGCGGTGATGAACAGGCGGTGCCCCTGCCGGCCGCCAAAGCAGATATTGGCCACGGTCTCCGGCACGAGGATGCGCCCGAGGCGGCGACCGTCCGGCGCGATGCAATGCACCCCATCACCCGCCGAGGACCAGAGGTTGCCGGCCGTATCGACGCGCATGCCGTCCGCGCAGCCGGGCGCAATGGTGTGGAAGACGTCGCCGCCTGTCAGGCGCCAATCCACGCCGACGTCGAAGGCACGGATATGACGCGGATCGCCTTTAAACATGCGGCCGGTATCGGCGACATAGAGGCGCGTTTCATCCGGGCTGAAAGCAAGGCCGTTCGGGCAGTTGAAGTCGGTGAGCACTGCGCGGATCTCACCCGTCTGTGCGTCGACGCGGTAGACGTTGCACGGCAATTCCTGCTCGGCCCGCATGCCCTCGTAGTCGGAGCCGATGCCGTAATGCGGATCGGTGAACCAGATCGCCCCATCGGAGGCGACGACCACGTCGTTCGGCGAATTCAGCCGCTTTCCGGCAAAACCATCGGCGATGACGGTGATCGTGCCGTCGTATTCCGTGCGGGTGACGCGACGCGTACCATGTTCGCAGGTCACGAGACGACCTTCCCGGTCACGCGTGTTGCCGTTGGAGAAATTCGAGGGCTCGCGGAAGGTGGTGATGCCGAGCGTCTGGCTCCAGCGCAGCATGCGGTTGTTGGGGATATCGGAAAACAGCAGGCAGTCATGGTCGCCGAACCAGACCGGCCCTTCGGCCCAGTCGAAGCCGCCGGCAAGTTTCTTCAGCGGCGCGTTGCCCAGAACGAAGGTGGAGAATTCCGGCTCCTCGGCTGCAAAAAACGTCACTCGGCCTCTCCCCTCACCTGTTGGTCGCGCCGCAGGATAACGATCGGGCCGCGCCCGGCAAGGGGGTCCGGCAGGCGAGGAAAAAGAACGAAAATCGCATCAGAAACGCCTTCGTTTCCCCGCAAGCGGAATGTATCCTCCTCCAAATCTGCTGATTTGAAGGACCAGGAAATGGACGTCGTTTTTTCTCCGGAACTCACGGTTTGCGGCATCGAGGAGCTGCCTGACCAGCGCGCCCGGAACGTAACCCATGTGCTCTCGCTGCTCGATCCCGAACTTCCGGAACTGGAGGCCTTCCAGACCTACGGCAAGCACCACCGCACGACGCTGCGCTTCCATGACATCATCGCCGCCGCGCCCGAACGCGTGATGCCGCGTCCCGATCACGTCGAGACGATCCTCGCCTTCGGCCAGGATTTCCTGGCACGGCAGGAAGCGCAGGGCCGCAGCCACCTTCTCGTCCACTGCCATATGGGCGTATCGCGCTCGACGGCAGCCATGCTGACGCTGATGGCGCAGGCCAATCCGGACGAAGAAGCCGAAAGCCTCTTCACCCGCCTCGTCGCCATCCGCCCGCAGGCCTGGCCGAACTCCCAGATGATCGGTTTTGCCGACGAACAGCTCGGCCGGAAGGGCGACCTCACCGCCGCCCTCGGCCGCCACTACGGCCGTCAAATCCGGAACCGGCCGCAGTTCACCGACTGGATGACCCAGCTCGGCCGCCAGGCGGAACTGAAGATGGCGGTTCTCGACTAAGACGCATCCCGCCGTTTGGCCGTAGCCGTCAGGCGCCGAAGGATTTCAGGATCGGGCACGGCCCGGTCTTGCCGACGGCGCATTCGGAAACCAGTTTCTGCAGCGAGGCGCGTGCCTGCTGCAGTTCTTCCATGCGCGCGTCGAGTTCGGCAAGGCGTTTGGACGCCATGGCGCGCGCGGCCGCGCGGTCATCGCCGGAATCGAGCGCCAGCAGCTGGCGGATCTCCTCCAGCGTGAAGCCGGCGGCCTGTGCCTGTCGGATGAAGCGCAGGCGGCTGAGGTCTCCGTCGTCGTAGCGGCGAATGCCGTCGATGCGCCTGGGCGTAGAAAGCAAGCCCCGGCGCTGGTAGAAACGCACCGTCTCGACCCCGACATTGGCCGCCGCCGCGAATTTTCCGATCGTCAGGTCTTTCGGGTGTTGACTCTGTACCATGGTACGGAACCTATAGTCCTGCCAACGATTTCACAAGACAGGAGACGTGAGATGTTGGACAGACCCCATCAGGACACCAAGAAGGCCACCCTCTACCGCATGGTAATGGAGAGCCACACCTGCCCCTACGGCCTCAAGGCCAAGGACCTCTTGAAGCGTTCGGGCTACGCAGTCGAAGACCGCCACCTGACGAGCCGCGAGGCGACCGACGCCTTCAAGGCCGAACAGGGTGTTGCCACCACCCCGCAGGTCTTCATCGGCGGCACGCGCATCGGCGGTTACGACGACCTGCGCCGCTATCTCGGCAAGCCCGTCGCCGACCCCAAGGCCACCACCTATCGCCCCGTCATCGTGCTCTTCACACTGACGGCGCTGATGGCCATAGCTGCGAGCTATGCCGTCAGCGGCACGCCCTTCACGCTGCGCGCAGCCGAATGGTTCATCGCCTTCTCCATGGTGGTTCTGGCGATGCTCAAGCTGCAAAACGTGGAAAGCTTCGCCACCATGTTCCTCAACTACGACCTGCTCGCCAAACGCTGGGTACCCTACAGCTATATCTATCCCTATGCTGAGGGCCTCGCGGGCGTGCTGATGGTGGCGGGCGCGCTTAACATTCTGTCCGTACCCATCGCCCTCTTCATCGGCACGATCGGCGCGGCCTCGGTGTTCAAGGCGGTTTATATCGACAAGCGTGAACTGAAATGCGCCTGCGTCGGCGGCGCCAGCAACGTCCCGCTCGGCTTCATCTCGTTGACCGAGAACCTGATGATGATCGCCATGGCGGTCTGGATGGCTGCGGTATCGCTCGGCTATATCGGCGGCCATGCGATGTAAGCAGAGACAGTAAAAAACGGAACGGCGCCGCCCCTCCCGCGGCGCCGTTTTGCATTCTTGACCTTTTCTTCACGCTCCTCACGTAAGGAAAAACCGAGGGAATTCTTGCCGGGAGCCGGATCGGGCAGGTTCCAAGTGGGTCGCGATGTCGAGCGTACGTTCATTTGAGGCAAGGGATGTCGATGCGGTGGCGGACCTGTTCCAGCGCCTGCTGCGCAAGACCCGCGTCCCGGCCTCCAACGACCTGAAGACCTATCTGCGCACGCTCTTCCTCGACGGCGCGAACCGCGAGGCGGGGATTTTCTCGCGCGTGCATGTGCGCGCCGACGATACGGTCTCGGGCTTCCTCGGCGTTCTGCCCGTCGAGATGGAATATCAGGGCCGTCGTCTCATCGCCGCCAATTGCGGCACATTCGCCTGCGACGACCGCGACAGCGACCCCTTCGCCGGCGCACGCCTCCTCCGCGACGTGCTCTCCGGGCCGCAGGACCTTTCCTTCAGCGAGACCTCCAACGACGTTTCCACCGACATGTGGCGTACCATGCGCGCGACCGTGCTCGGCCCCTACAGCCTCGAATGGCTGCGCGTCATCAAGCCGACTGCCTTCGCGCTGGAAGCTGTCGCCGGCAAAATACCGCCGGCGCGCCTCCTCTCGCCCGTCGCAAGGCTGACGTACGCCGTTCTCTGCCGGCGCGGCGACAAACAGGCTTGGTCTCACTATACCCCGCTTGCCGGTAAGGCCGACGCTTTCGAGAGCGTGCCGGCCGACAATAGCGCGTTTTCCGCTCTCTGCCTCGATCTCCTTGCCCCGTTCGCCCTGCGTCCCGCCTGGGACGGCCCAAAACTGGAGGCCATGTTAAGCCATGCCGAGCGAAAGGCGCTGCACGGCGAGCGCGTCCAGCACATCGTGCGCAGCCGCTCCGGCAAGCCGGTCGGCCTCTATCTCTATTACGGCGATCCCGGCGGCATCGGCCGCACCGTGCAGATCATGGCCGCGCCGGGCCAGGAATCGATCGTCATCGACTGCCTCATCCGCAACGCCTACGAGCGTGGCCTCGTCGCCATCAGGGGCCGTGCCCAGCCGCACCTGCTGCAGGCGATGATCGGCAAGAAATGCGGTTTCGTGCACACATCCTCGACCCTCGTGCATGCCCGCGATCCCGATATCCTCGCAGCCTTGACACACGGCCAGCCCTTCCTCAACGGCCTTGCCGGCGAGGGCTGGACGCGCCTCATCGGCGACCGTTTCGAATAGGCCGGCCATGTGCGGGATCGCCGGATATCACGGAGGAAATCTTTCGCCCGAACGCGGGGCGGAATATCTCGCCCGCATGATCACTGCGCTCCGGCATCGCGGACCGGATGGCGAGGGCATGCTCGTTCGGGGCGATACGGGCCTTGCCCATACCCGCCTTTCCATCGTCGGGCTTGCCGACGGAGCCCAGCCGATGGTGGAAGAGGACGCGGCGCTCGCCGTTTCCTTCAACGGCGAAATCTTCAACTATGTGGAACTGCGCGAAACGCTCGCGGCGCGCGGCCACCGCTTCCGCACCGCGTCCGACACCGAGGTGCTTCTCAAGGCTTACGCAGAGCGCGGCCTCGACTGCCTCACCGACTTCAACGGCGATTTCGCCTTCGCTTTGCATGATGCGCGCAGCCGCACCCTGCTTCTGGCGCGCGACCGCATGGGTGTGCGTCCGCTCTTCTACACCGAGCATGAGGGCGCGCTGTTCTTCGCCTCGGAGATCAAGGCGCTGCTAGCTTTGCCCGGCATGACGGCGGAAATCGATCCCGTCGCACTCGATCAGGTCTTCACGCTCTGGTGCCCCTTGCCGCCGCGCACCGCCTTTCGCGGCATCCACGAGCTGCCGCCCGGCCACCTGATGCTGGTGAAGGACGGGGAGCGGACTATCCGGCCCTGGTGGCAACTCTCCTTCCCCGACCGCGATGAGCCACTCCCCGTCCGCCGGCCCGAGGAGCAGGCGGAAGAGCTGCGCGCGCTGCTTGCCGACGCGACCCGCATCCGCCTTCGCGCCGACGTTCCCGTCGGGGCCTATCTCTCCGGGGGGCTCGATTCCTCGCTGATCTCGGCCCTTGCCGCCCGCACCGTCACGCGGGGTCTGCGCACCTTCTCGCTGACCTTCCGCAGCGAGGAACACGACGAGAGCGGCTGGCAGCGGCGTATGATCGAGGCGCTCGGAGCCGAGACCGACAGCATCGCCTGCACGACG
>APMI01005908.1_pt1 | contig 15749 bp, 17 predicted proteins | sample 667938 | NCBI WGS metagenome assembly APMI01 (sample SAMN01084076, study PRJNA167559) | wastewater metagenome | biome: Wastewater | place: Denmark: Ejby Moelle, Odense | collected 2011-11-28 | reverse complement strand
GCCTTGGATGCGCTGACTTGGGCGCTGCTGGTCGAACGGGGCGGCGACACGCTGGCCCTGAAAGAGATAGAGCGCACCGCCCCCACCCCCGGCCTGCCCCTGATCGCGGCGGCGGGGACGGATGGCGAAGCGGTCTTTGCCGCCGTGGCCGGGGCCATCGCTGCCCTGTCGCCCGATGATCGCGAAACGCTGCACCTGAAAGGCATCGTTCGAATCGCGCCTTCGGCCTATCTGGCCGTCCCGACACCGCCGCCTCCTGCACAAAACGACGCCGCACCCTGACGTTTTTACAGGCATAGGGCAGCGGGACGCATCGAAATGCCGTTGCAAAGCGTCGATTTCTGCGCCCTATTTGATCAACAGATCAGAACCGCAGGCAGAACGTGACCGACAGCCAAGATACGCCCGTCATCGAAATTCGTGACCTGCACAAGGCCTATGGCCAGTTGGAAGTCCTGAAAGGGGTCGATCTGGTCGCCCCGCGCGGCCATGTCGTGTCGCTGATCGGCTCGTCCGGGTCGGGCAAATCGACGTTACTGCGCTGCTGCAACCTGCTGGAAGACAGCCAGCAAGGCAGTATCAAGTTTGAGGGTGAGGCCGTGCATTGGAAGGGCGAAGGCCTGCACCGTCACCCCGCGGACCGCGCGCAGGTGACGCGCATCCGCACCAACCTGTCGATGGTGTTTCAGCAGTTCAACCTGTGGGCGCATCTGACGATTCTGCAAAACGTGATGGAAGCGCCGGTGACCGTGCTGAAGCGCGATCCGGTCGAGGTGGAAAAGAAGGCGCGCGAATACCTGGCCAAGGTGGGCATCGGCGACAAGGCCGACAACTGGCCCGCGCAGCTTTCGGGCGGCCAGCAGCAGCGCGCCGCCATTGCCCGCGCCCTCTGCATGGAGCCGCGCGCCCTGTTGTTCGATGAACCGACCAGCGCCCTTGACCCCGAGCTGGAGCAAGAGGTGGTGCGCGTCATCAAGGCCCTTGCCGACGAGGGGCGCACCATGCTTCTCGTCACCCACGACATGAAGCTGGCTGCCGACTGTTCCGACCATGTGATCTTCCTTCATCAGGGCAAGATCGAGGAACAGGGGCCGCCCGCTGAACTTTTCGGCAATCCGAAAACCGAACGGCTGCGCGGATTCCTGTCTGCCACAGCCGCCTAACCACGAACCGTCACAGGGAGTTAACAATGAAAAAACTGCTTCTTGCCACCGCGCTGGCCACCTTGGGCACCGCCGCCTTCGCACAGGATGTCGTGCGTCTGGGAACCGAGGGCGCTTACCCTCCCTACAACTTCATCAACGACAAGGGCGAGGTTGACGGGTTCGAACGCTGGTTCGGCGACAACATCTGCAAGATCGAGAACCTGACCTGCACCTGGACCACGAATGAGTGGGACAGCATCATCCCCAACCTGCAATCGGGCAACTATGACGTGATCATCGCCGGCATGTCGATCACGCCGGAACGCGCCGAAGTCGTCGATTTCAGCCAGCCCTACATCCCGCCGGCCTCGTCGGCCTATCTCGCGCTGTCGAAGGATGTCGATCTGAAATCCGGCCCGGTTGCGGCGCAAACCTCGACCATCCAGGCGGCTTTCGTGGCTGAAAATGGCATGACCGTGGTCGAATATGCCACGCCCGAGGAAACCGTTGCCGCCGTGAAGAACGGCGAGGCGGTGGCCGTTCTGGCCGACAAGGACTATCTGGTTCCGATCGCTGCGGAGTCGGGTGGCACGCTGGTTCTGTTGGACAAGGAAGAAGTCATCGGCGGCGGGGTCGGCATGGCTTTCCGCAAGTCCGACACCGAGCTGCGCGCCAAGTTCGACGACGCCATCAACAAGATGAAGGCCGATGGCTCGCTGAACGCCAAGATCACCGAGTTCTTCGGCCCCCAAGCCAAGACCTGGTAAATCCCTCGGCCCCGCCCGCTGCGGCGGGGCCACCCCTTTTCCCGACTGCCGCAAGGGATCGCCCCCATGTTTGCCAGCTGCGCCGATCCCAAGTCGATCGAGGGCCTGACTTGGCTTGCCTGCTATCTGACCTCTGGCAAGCACCTCGATTTTTATTGGTCTTTCGTGATCGTGCTGATCCTGCTGGCCGTCACCGCGCCCGCCGCGATGATCTTCGGGTTTGGCGGCGCCACGATGGCGCGCTCGCATGTCGCGCCGGTCCGCTGGCTGGGCAAGGGCTATATCGCCATGGTCCGCGGCATTCCTGACATCATCTTTTTCATGTTCTTCGTGATCGCGCTGGATCAGGGCATCGAATACGTCAAGAACCTGATGGTCTGCCCCGCCGGATCGCCCTGGCCCTGGCAGGGGCTGGAGTTCAAGGTCTGCGCTGCGGCCAAGGTGCCGCTGGCCACCTCCTCGCCGCTGACGTTTCAGATGTATGGCTTTTTCCTTGCGGTCTTTACCTTTGCCATCGTCTTTGGTGCCTTTACCGCCAACGTGCTTTACGGCGCGATGCAGGCGGTGCCGCGCGCCCAACTGGAAACCGCCGAGGCCTATGGGATGAGCCACGGTCAGGTGTTCCGCCGCATCCTCATTCCGCAGATGTGGGTCTATGCGCTGCCGGGCCTGTCAAACCTGTGGATGATCCTGATCAAGGCGACGCCGCTGTTGTTCCTGCTGGGCGTCAAGGACATCGTTTACTACGCGCGCGAGTTGGGCGGATCAAAAACGCAGGTGTTCGAATATCCGCACCCGGACTGGCGCCTTTACTACTTTCTGGGGCTGATGGTGTTTTATCTGGTGATGACCCGCGTGTCCGAGATCTTCCTGAAACGCCTGTCGAACCGGCTGTCCAAGGGGCAGGCCACGGCTGCGGGCGAAGCCATGCGGAGGGCGGGCGCATGAGCAGTTGCTGGCAAACGATTCAAGACTATGGCCTGCGGTCCATCGGAATTGGTGAGAACCTTCTGCCGAAGAAAGATTTCACCCTGTGCCAGGAAGTCACGCTGATCGGCTCTGGCCTGCTGTGGAACATCTATTTCGGGGTTCTGGCGCTGTTCTTCGGCTTTTTCCTGGCCAATGCGCTGGCGCTGGCCAAGGCCTCGCGCCGCACTTGGGTGCGCAAACCCGCCGAATGGTTCATCTTCGTCTTTCGCGGCTCGCCGCTGTTCATCCAGTTCTTTCTTGCCTATGAGACGCTGGTTCTCTTGCCGCGCGCGGGCATTGATATTCTTGGCATCACCATCGCCACAAGCTGGACGACCAAAGCCTGGGCCGGTGCCTTGTTCGTGCTGTTCCTGAACACCTCGGCCTATTCGGCGGAAATCTTTTTCGGCGCGCTGCGGTCGATCCCCAAGGGCGATCTGGAGGCGGCCGAGGCCTATGGCATCACCGGCTGGAACAAGTTCCGCCGGATCGAATGGCCTACCATGCTGCGCCTTGGCTGGCCCGCCTACACGAACGAGGCGATCTTTCTGTTCCACGCCACGACACTGGTGTTTTTCTCGGGGTTTCCGGCCTTTGGCCAGCAGGGCGACGCGCTCTATTATGCGAACTATTTCGCGGACAAGACCTTCAACCCCTTCGTGCCCTATCCGATCATCGCGATGTATTTCATCGCCATGACGCTGATCATCACCTGGGTCTTCGGCCAGATCAACAAACGGCTGAACCGTCATCTGCCGCAAAACATGAAAAGCAGAATTCGCTTGCGTCCGCAGTTGGTCCGATAGTAGGCTTAATTTGATCAAATTGGCGGCACACCCGCTGAAGGTCGCAACAGGGAAAGGATCAAGGGCATGATCCGGTAACCTGCCTGCTATGCCATGGGGGTGTGGCGCGGGTGGTTCATGCCCCGCATCGACACCATGAACACGAACATGAAAGACTATCTTCGCAAACATCCCAACGTCCGCACCATCCGGGTCGCGGCGGCGGATCTGAACGGCCAGGCACGCGGCAAGCGTGTTCCGGCCCGCTTTGCCGACAAGGTTGTGAAAGACGGAACCCGTTTTCCCTTTTCGGTGCTGAACCTCGACATCTGGGGCGAGGACATCGACGACAGCCCCCTGGTCTTTGAACAGGGCGATCAGGACGGCGTGCTGAAACCGACCGAGCGCGGCTTCATGCCGATGCCTTGGCTCGAGGCACCGACCGCACTTCTGCCGATCTGGATGTTCCGCGAAAACGGCACGCCCTATGAGGGCGACCCCCGCCACGCGCTGAACGCCGTGGTGCAACGCTTCAAGGCGCGCGGCCTGACGCCGGTTTGCGCGATGGAGCTGGAATTCTTCCTGATCGACGACAGCGGCAAGACGTTGCAAGCCCCCGCCTCGCCCCGGTCGGGCAAGGTCAGGAAGGCGGCGGAAACCCTGTCGATCCGCGCGCTGGATGCCTTCGACACCTTCTTTACCGATCTTTACGACGCTTGCGAGGCGATGGACATTCCGGCCGACACCACGACCAGCGAAACGGGTCTGGGTCAGTTCGAAGTGAACCTGATGCACTGCGACGACGCCCTGCGCGCCGCCGATGATGCCTGGCTGTTTAAGATGCTGGTCAAGGGCCTGGCCCGCCGCCACGGCTTTGCCGCCAGCTTCATGGCCAAACCCTATCTGGAATATTCCGGCTCTGGCCTGCATACCCATTTCAGCCTGATCAATCAGGACGGCGACAACGTGTTCGACTCCGGCGGGCCGAAGGGCACGGCGCTGCTGCGGCAGGCGGTGGCGGGCTGCCTGAACGCGATGCACGATTCCACGCTGATCTTTGCGCCGCACCAGAACAGCTATGAACGTCTGGTGCCGGGCAAACATGCGCCCACCTCGATCGCCTGGGGATATGAGAACCGCACGGCGGCAATTCGTATTCCGGCCGGCAACCCCGCCGCGCGCCGCATCGAACACCGCGTCGCGGGCGGCGACGTGAACCCCTATCTGATGCTGGCGGCCATCCTTGGCGCGGCACTGGACGGGATCGAAAACCAGATGGAACCGCCGACCCCGGTGGTGGGCAACTCTTACGCCCTGCCCGATCTGCCGCAAATTCCCGATAGCTGGGAACATGCCATCGACGCGCTGGAGGCCAGCGAAACCGTGCCGCGCTTCCTGCACCCCGAGTTGATCAAGAACCTGATCTCGACCAAGCGGCAAGAGCTGCATTACATTGGCGATCTGTCCGATCAGGAAAAGGTCGAGCTGTATCTCGATACGGTCTGACCCCTCACCCCAGCCCTCTCCCCCAAAGGGAGAGGGTCAGGGCGGCCTAGTGCATCCGCGCCTTGATCCGGCGGATCACCAACCACACACCCAGAATGACCAACGGCGTCAGAATGGCCTTGGTCGTATATTCCTCCAGATGCAGCGCATGAAAGAATGGCGCTGTCAGGTAATAGGCCAAGCTGACGGCATAATAGCTGATCGCCACAACCGACAGCCCCTCGACCGTATGTTGCAGGCGCAAGGCCAGATCTGCGCGGCGGTCCATGCTTTCCAGCAGCTTCTGGTTCTGCGCGCTGCGCTCCACATCGACCCGCGTGCGCAACAGTTCTGCCGCGCGTTGCGCCCGTTCCGCCATTTCGCGCAACCTGCCTTGCGCCGATTTCACCGTGCGCATCGCCGGATCATACCGGCGCGCCATGAACTCGCCAAAGCTCTGGCGGCCGTTGACCCGCTCTTCCCGCAACACCGCAATGCGGTTCAGCACGATCGCCTCATAGGCCCCGGTCGCGCCAAAGCGGAACGAATTCTGCACTGCAAGGCTTTCCAGTTCCGCCGCGATGGCCAAAAGCTCGTGCAGCGCGGCCTCAGCCGGGCGCGTGTCGGCATCCAGCCCAGAGACCAGCGCCGATAGCCGCGGATCGACCGCGTTCAGCCGGTCCGACAGCGCCCGCGCCTCGACGAAACCCAGCATCGACATGGCGCGATAGGTCTCTATCTCGCACAGGCGCTGCACGATCCGGCCAACGCGCCGCTCTCCGGTGCCGGGGCGGACAAAGACGGCAAAGCGCATATGGCCCGCAGGATCGATGCGGAAATCCCCGGCAATCACCGCAGCCCCATCGACCACGCGCGCCACGGCCAGGCTTTCGGCCACGAACCAGTCGTCCAGCGCCTGCATCATGGCCGGTTCATCCGCGGGCATCTCCTCAACCCGGATCAGCAGCGAGACGACCCGCAGCCCCGGCGCCTCGGCCAGCCAGTCGGCGGGAAAGACCGCAGCCTCGACCGGATCGAACGGATGGGCGGACAGGCCGGGGGTAAAGGCGGAATAGGCCACGAATTCGGTGTGGGATTCCCATTTCAGCTCGGCCCTGCCGATCTGGCCGGAAAAATGCGTGGCCCCCGGCTGCGGATGGGCGGTGCCATGTCGGTCAAGCAAAGCCACAAGATGGGCACGGTCGCGGGTGCGGTCACGGGTCTGTGCCTCGCCCTCGGCCCGGATCGCCAGAAAGACGGCGCTGCACGGCATTTGCAACGCCGGAAAGGGGCGCGCGTGCAGTTCGTTGACCAGCGCATAGCGCAAGGGATGATCGGCTGTTTCTCGCATCTTGGCTTCCGTCACGGCGGGTCAGACTCGCCTATGGCAAATTTCCCAACAAATCCAGATGTTTATCGGCATACGAAAGCATACGGAGAAAATGTGTGAAAAAAGTCCGCGCCGCCGCGTAGGGGCAGGCCGCGCCCGCCGTATCACCCTTGTAACAACAGGAGACAACATGAAACGGCCCGCAGCCTTGCCCCTTGCTCTGGTGCTTTGCCTTGCCAGCCCGGCCATGGCAGAAACCGCCGAGGCCCTGCGCCAGCGTCTGGATACCAATGGCGATGGCATCCTCAGCCGCGGCGAGTTTGTCGTGCTGCGGCAGGAAATGTTCGCCCGCATCGATGCCGATCACAGCCAGACCCTGACCGCGGCTGAGATCGAGACCGCGAGGGCCGCCCTGCCCGCTGGCAAGCGCCCGCCGAAAGACAGCCATGTCTGGGCACAGGATGCCAATGCCGACGGTTTGCTGACCTTGCAGGAATACACCTCGGCCACTCCGGTCTTCGACCGGGCCGACCGCAACCATGACGGCGCTCTCGACGCATCAGAATATGCCCGGATCAGCCGCCTTGTCGCGAAATACCTTCCCTGACCCCCCAAAGAAAGGACAACCAGATGCTTCGTATTCTTCCCCTCGCAGCCCTCATCGCCCTGCCGCTCGCCTTCGGGGCCCAGGCCCGCACTGTCGCGGTCACCGGCCAAAACGGCGGCACGATCAACCATCAGCATGATTGCAGCCGCGGCTCTGGTCAGGCGCAATGCAGCAATGCGACTACCGCGACCGGACCGAATGGCAAAACCTACAGCAAGAACCGTTTGCGCACGACCACTTCGGATGGCACCTCGACCACCACGGTTGATCGCACCGGCCCGAATGGACAGACCAACAGCCGGACCCGCAAACTGGTCGTGACGCCCTGATCCGACCATGGCCGTAGGGGCTTGCCTGTGGCTGGCCCCCGGTCAAGATAGCAGGAAACGGCGGGGGACGATGGACGACAGCGGCAGCCCGGCGCAGCATGACGAGGGTCGCGCAGCAATGGCAGGCGTGGCGCGGGGCGACCGCGCCGCACTTGCCCGTCTGATGGCGCAGTTTGCGCCGGGCCTGTTGCGTTTTGCTCGCCAGAACCTCAGCCAGCCCGCCGATGCCGAGGATGCGGTGCAAGAATGTTTCCTGCGCGCCTGGCGCGCGGCGGCCAGTTACGATCCGGCGCGCGCCGCCGTTTCCACCTGGCTGTACCGGATTCTCTTGCGCCTTTGCATCGACCGAAATCGCCGCACCGGCCTGCGCCGGTTTCTGGGCTTGGAAACGGCACCAGAGCCCATGGATGACACGCCGGATGCCGAAACCGATCTGGCTGGCCGGCAAGAGTTGCGCCGTACCCAGGCCGCGATGCGCCATCTGCCCGACCGGCAGCGGCAGGCGTTGCTCTTGCGGGCCGTGGCGGGCCAGACAACCACCGAGATTGCCGCGACATTGGGCATCAGCCCTGGCGCGGCAGAGCAATTGCTGGTCCGGGCGCGCGCGGCGCTGCGGGCAAGACTGGAGGATAGGAATGACCGGGGGAGCCGACAAAGATGACCGATGACGATGCCTTTGACCGTGATCTTGCCGCCGTTCTGGCGGCCGAGCCTGCCGATCCCGCCCCGGTATCACAGGCGGTTCTGACCCGGCTGGTCGCCACGGCCACACCAAACAGAAGGGGGCTCGCCGAGGTGCTGGTCAGCCCCTACCCGCTTGCCGTCACCTTGGCCGGAACCCTGTTGCTTGCAGGGGCCGCAAGTTATGCCGCCCTGCCGCGCCTGATGGGGGATGACCTTTCGGCGCTGGTGGTGCTGGGCGATCTGCTGCATCCCGGCGGAGGGTTCTAGTATGTCCCCGGCCACACCCCGCAACTGGGGCCGTATCGCCCTTGTTTCCGTTCTGGTCCTTTCGTTGCTTGGCAATGCCGTTACGCTGGGTGCCGCCTTGCGCCTTCGGCACTTGCGCAACGAACTGCTTGGCCCGCAGGCAACGGCGGCCGTCTATCCGCCCGAAACCCGCAAGGCCCTTCGTGCGGCCTTTGCCGCGAAGAAGGGGCAGCTTTTGCCCGGGTTGCACGAACTGGTGGCCATGCGTGCCCAGATCGTGGCCGATGCCCAGCAGCGCCCGTTCGACCGGCCCCGACTGGAGGCGGAAATGACTGCGCTGCGTTCCAAGGCGACCGATCTTTTTGCGCAGGCGCAAGGCATCTATCTGGACACGCTGGAAGCCCAGTCCAGAGAATGAACGCCCCAGTAATGAAAAAGGCCCCGGAGTTCCGGGGCCTTTTGCTGTCTGTTGCGCCGATCACTCGATCATCGGCAGAAGCTGGTCGATGGATTTCTTGGCGTCGCCATAGAACATCCGGGTGTTTTCCTTGTAGAACAACGGGTTCTCGATACCGGAATAGCCGGTGCCCTGACCGCGTTTCGACACGAACACCTGTTTCGCCTTCCAGCATTCCAGCACCGGCATCCCGGCGATGGGGCTGTTGGGGTCTTCCTGCGCCGCCGGGTTCACGATGTCGTTCGAGCCGATGACGATGGCCACGTCGGTGTTCGGGAAGTCCTCATTGATCTCGTCCATTTCCAGAACGATGTCATAGGGCACCTTCGCCTCGGCCAGCAGCACGTTCATGTGCCCCGGCAGACGGCCCGCGACGGGGTGGATGGCAAAGCGCACTTCCTTGCCCTTGGCGCGCAGCTTGCGCGTCAGTTCGGAAACCGATTGCTGCGCCTGCGCCACCGCCATGCCGTAACCCGGAATGATGATGACCGAATCCGCATCGTTTAGCGCCGCCGCCACGCCTTCGGCGTCGATGGCGATCTGCTCGCCCGTCACCTCCATCGCGGGGCCTGTGGTGCCGCCAAAGCCGCCAAGGATCACCGAGATGAAGCTACGGTTCATCGCCTTGCACATGATGTAGGACAGGATCGCGCCAGACGACCCGACCAGCGCGCCGGTCACGATCAGCAGGTCATTGCCCAGCGAGAAGCCGATGGCCGATGCCGCCCAGCCGGAATAGCTGTTCAGCATGGAAACCACGACCGGCATATCCGCCCCGCCGATACCCATGATCAGGTGATAGCCGATGAAAAACGCCGCCAGCGTCATCAGCGCCAAGGCCCAGAAGGCCGAAGTCTGCACATAAACCACCAGCAGGATCAGCGACAGCACCGCCGCCCCCGCATTCAGCATATGGCCGCCCGGCAGTTTTTTCGCCTTGCCATCCACCTTGCCTGCCAGCTTGCCGAAGGCCACGACCGAGCCGGTAAAGGTGACCGCGCCGATGAACACGCCAAGGAAGGTTTCCACCCGCAGGATCGACACTTCCAGCGGCGTTTTCTGCACCAGCTTCAGGGCAAAGCCCGTCAATCCCTCGGCCTGCGCCTGCAATTTGGCGGCGGCCTCGGCACTGCCCATCAGGGCCTCCATCGCCTTTTGCGGGTCGGAAATCAGGCCCATCAGATCGGCCAGACGGGCCAGTTCGATATGCGTCGAAAAGCCGATGAAGACGGCCGCCAGACCGACGAAGGAATGCAGCGCCGCCACAAGCTGCGGCATTTCCGTCATCTGCACCCGCTTGGCCAGAACCGAGCCGATCCCGGCGCCGACCAGCAGCATCAGCGCGATGATCCACAGATGCCCGGTGCCGGGCGAAAACACCGCCGCCAGCACCGCAAGGCCCATGCCCGCGATGCCATACCACACCGCGCGCTTGGCGCTTTCCTGCCCCGACAAGCCGCCAAGGCACAGGATGAACAGCACCGCCGCCGCGACATAGGCGGCGATCACGATGCCCGGTTCGCCCACATGGGCGCCCATTTCAAACAACTGATCCATTATGCTCCGCCTCCCCTTACGACTTCTGGAACATGGCGAGCATCCGCCGGGTCACAAGGAAACCGCCGACGATGTTGATCGAGGCGATCAGGATCGAAAGGGCTGCCAGAATGGTGATGATGACAGAGGTAGAGCCCACCTGCGCCAGCGCCCCCAGAATGATGATGCCGGAAACCGCATTGGTCACCGCCATCAGCGGCGTATGCAGGCTGTGGCTGACGTTCCAGATGACCTGAAAGCCCACAAAGCAGGCCAGCATGAAGACGACAAAATGGCTCATGAAGCTGGAGGGCGCGAAATATCCCACCAGCAGGATCAGCGCGGTGCCGATGCCCAGCAGGGTCACTTGCGCCTTGGTCTGCGCCGCGAAAGCCGCCTTTTCTTGCGCGCGTTTTTCTTCGGGCGTCAGTTCCTTGGCCTTTTCCTTGGGCTTTTGCGCCGCGATGGCCTGTATCTTTGGCGGCGGCGGCGGATAGGTTATCTCGCCCCCCTTGGCCACGGTGGCGCCGCGGATCACGTCATCTTCCATGTTGTGGTCGATGACACCATCTTTCTTGGGCGTCAGGTCCGTCAGCATGTGGCGGATATTGGTGGAATAAAGCGTGCTGGCCTGCGTCGCCATGCGGCTGGGGAAATCGGTATAGCCGACGATGGTGACACCATTGTCGGTGACGATCTTTTCATCCGGCACCGTCAGGTCGCAGTTGCCGCCCCGTTCGGCGGCAAGGTCCACGATGACCGATCCGCGCTTCATCATCTCGACCATATCCTTGGTCCAGAGTTTCGGCGCGGGGCGGCCGGGGATCAGCGCGGTGGTGATGACGATATCGACCTGCGGCGCCAGCTCGCGGAATTTCTTCAGTTGCGCTTCGCGGAATTCGGGGGATGAAGGGGCCGCATAGCCGCCGGTTGCCGCACCATCAGTCTGGGCTTCCGAGAAATCCAGATAGACGAATTCGGCCCCCATCGACTCGATCTGCTCGGCCACTTCGGGGCGCACGTCAAAGGCAAGGGTGATCGCCCCCAGCGAGGTCGAGGTGCCGATGGCAGCCAGACCGGCCACGCCTGCGCCCACGACCAGAACCTTGGCCGGCGGAACCTTGCCCGCCGCCGTCACCTGGCCCGTGAAAAACCGGCCAAAGTTGTTCCCGGCCTCAATCACCGCGCGATAGCCGGCGATATTCGCCATCGAGGACAGGGCGTCCATTTTCTGCGCGCGGGAAATCCGCGGCACCATGTCCATCGCGACCACGGTCGCACCACGGGCCTTGACGATTTCCAAGAGTTCGGGGTTCTGGGCGGGCCAGAAGAACGAGATCAGCGTCTGGCCATTGCGCAACGCCTCGGCCTCGGCCTTTTCAGGACCACGCACCTTGACCAGCACATCCGCCGCAGCAACCACCGCCGCAGCATCGGGCAGAACCGTTACCCCAGCCGCCTGATAGGCCGCATCGGTAAAGCCTGCCTTGGTGCCGGCCCCGGCCTGAATGACGCTGGTATGACCCAGCTTGGCCAAAGCCTGCGCCGAATCCGGCGTCATCGCTACCCGGTTCTCACCCGGAAAAATCTCTGCCAAAGCCCCGATCTTCATCCGCCCAGTTCCTCCTTCGCGGCCATGCCGCCCTTCACTTTCATTCCGTCACAACCAGCGGCGCGTCCGCAGGAACCACGCCGCTGCTTCGTCCCCAAAGGTGTCGCCCAATCGCTCTTCTTCGAACCTGATGAACCGTTCGGTCACAACAAGCATGAAGGCCACGACAATACCAAGACCCAGAATTACATCGAACCAGAAGCTGGCCGCCAGCAGGACAAAACTGTCCCCCAGATAGATCGGATTGCGTGATATGGCAAAAACTCCATCCGTCATCAGCGCCGTGGGTTCGCCGCGCGGATTGATCGTGGTGCGCGCCTTGCGCATCTGCCAGACCGCCATGACCATCAGCCAGACCCCCAGGACCAGACAGGCCAGCGCCAGCCCCGGGCCATAGATGCCAAACCCCCAAGGCAGGCCGATCCAGCCCAGAAAGGCGATCATTGCCACCCCGGCCAGTGTCCAGACCGGCGGCCAATCCAGCCAGCGTTCCAGCGTCTTTTCCATCGCTCCCCCTGCATCGGGCCGACGTGCCGGCCATGCTGCGCGGGCATAATGACCATGCAGCCCAGCGATGCAATCGCTTTCGGGCAATAAATGGTCGGGTTTGGACAGTTATTGGACACTTTCTTTGCGTCCGCATTGGATTGATCTTGCCTGCCCTCCAGCGTTAACTGCGCCGCAGGAGGAGCCATGATCACCGATTTCACCCAGACCCGCCCGCTGTTCGACCTGCCCGAAGGGGTGATATACCTTGACGGCAATTCGCTTGGCCCCTTGCCGAAAACCGCCGCTGCCCGCGTTGCACGCACCATTCAGGACGAATGGGGCCAGATGCTGATCACCGCCTGGAACAAGGCGGGCTGGATGGACCTGCCCTCGCGCCTTGGCGACCGCATTGCCCGGCTGATCGGGGCAGAGGCGGGCAGCGTGGTGCTGGGCGATACCTTGTCGATCAAGGTCTATCAGGCGCTGGCTTCGGCGATCGAAATGAACGCGGGGCGGAAAGTCATTCTTTCCGACAGCGGCAACTTTCCGTCCGATCTGTATATGGCGCAGGGCCTGTGCAAGACGCTGGGCGGCGGCTACCGGCTGAAGGTGGTCGCACCGGAAGAGGTGTTCGACGCCATCGATGAATCGGTGGCCGTGACCATGATCACCGAGGTCGATTACCGGACCGGTCGCCGCCATGACATGAAGGCGATCACCGACCGCGCCCATGCGGCGGGCGCGCTGGCGGTCTGGGATCTGGCGCATTCCGCCGGGGCCTTTCCGGTCGAACTTGCCGCCTGCGGCGCCGACTTCGCCTGTGGCTGCACCTACAAATATCTCAACTCCGGCCCCGGTGGCCCGGCCTTCATCTATGTCGCCCCCCGCCATCAGGACCGCGCACGGCCCGCACTGTCGGGCTGGCTGGGGCATGAGGCGCCCTTTGCCTTTGACCCTGACTATCGCCCCGGCCGCGGGGTAGAGCGGATGCGCGTTGGCACGCCGCCCATCCTGCAACTGGCGGCGCTGGATGCGGCGATGGAGATATGGGACAGGGTGGATATGGGCGCCCTGCGCGCCACCTCTCTCTCCCTGACCGACCGCTTCATCGCCGGGGTCGAGGCCACCTGCCCCGACCTGACGCTTGCCACCCCGCGCGACCATGCGATGCGCGGCAGCCAGGCCTCGTTCCGCCACCCCGAGGGTTACGCCATCATGCAGGCCCTGATTGCCGAGGGCGTGATTGGCGATTTTCGCGCGCCCGACATCCTGCGGTTCGGCTTCACGCCGCTTTATACATCCGTGCAAGACGTGGATGGTGCCGTGGCGATCCTTGCCCGTATCATGGCCGAACGCCGCTGGGACAAGCCAGAGTTCAAGGCGCGGCAAAAGGTGACGTGATGCCCCACGCCACCGCCCGCCTCAGGAATTTGGGAAAATTCCTGGCAAATTTCTTTGAAGAAATTTGCGCGCGCCTGCCGGTCTCCCGGCCCGGCGGTTGGGTGGCGCTGTGGCGGCGGATGGGAAACATTTCGGTTCTGGATTGCGGTGCGGGCGGCTGACCCTGCCCCCACCCCAATTCAGGAGACAGAAATGACCACCTATGACCCCGCCAGCGATGGCGCCCAGATGTCGTTCGACGGGCGCATGTCTTATGGCGACTACCTTCAGATCGACCGCATCCTGACCGCGCAGGCCCCGCTGTCGAACGCGCATGACGAGATGCTGTTCATCATCCAGCACCAGACATCCGAGCTTTGGATGCGCCTTGCGCTGCACGAACTGGATGCTGCGCGCCACATGATTGCCGCCGATCGCCCGCGCGAGGCATTCAAGATGCTCGCCCGCATCGCCCGCATCTTTGAGCAGTTGAACAACGCCTGGGATGTGCTGCGCACCATGACCCCCAGCGACTACACCACCTTTCGCGAGACGCTGGGCCAATCGTCCGGCTTTCAGTCCTGGCAATACCGGCTGATCGAATATGCCGTCGGCAACCGCAACCTGGCCATGTTGCGCCCCCATGCCCATCGGCCCGACTTGATGGCGCGGCTGGAGGCAGAGCTTGCGCGCCCCACGCTTTATGACGAGGCGCTGCGCCATCTGGCCCGCGCCGGACTGCCGGTGCCGCAAGATGTGTTGACCCGCGACCTACGCCAGCCTTGGGTGCATCACCCTGCGGTGCAAGGCGTCTGGGAGACGGTTTACCGCGACCCCGGCCAGCACTGGCAGGCCTATGAGCTGGCCGAAAAGCTGGTGGACTTTGAGGATTACTTCCGCCGCTGGCGATTCAACCATCTGACCACCGTATCCCGTGTGATCGGGATGAAGCGCGGAACCGGCGGCACTTCGGGCACGCATTACCTGAAACGGATGCTCGAGGTGCAGCTTTTCCCCGAATTATGGGATTTACGCACCACAATCTGAGCAGATAACGCCGCCGTGATGCCCCAAGGCTTTGACGATGTCACGGCGGTGCATTAGCGTGGATCGGAAACAATCGGGCCGACCCCCGGCCGCGCGCACTGGATTGCTGTATGACATCTGTTTTTTTCAAACTGGCCGCCGCCACGGCACTGGGTATTTCGCTGACTGCCTGCGTGCCCACCACCAACACCTCGACCTCTGGCCCCAAGGTCAAGCCGGGTGAGACCATTCTGGCCGAGGGCGCCTATGCCGCCAAGGCAGATCCGCAGTTCAATGTGGCCGCCGTGCCCGAGGACAAGGTTCCCCAGCAGTTCCGCCGCCAGAGTGTCTATTACGAAACCGACCAGCCGCCCGGCACCATCATCATCAACCCCTCGGCCAAGCACCTGTATCTGGTGACCGGCAAGAATCAGGCGATGCGCTATGGCATCGCGGTGGGCCGCGCCGGGTTCCAGTGGTCGGGCGAGGCGCTGATCGACCATCGCACCACCTGGCCGAAATGGACCCCACCGCCCGAGATGATCGAGCGCAGCCCCGAAAAGGCCAAGTGGAAAGACGGTCAGCCCGGTGGCCCCACCAATCCGCTGGGCGCGCGGGCGCTTTATCTGAAGACCAACGGCGTCGATTACGGCTACCGCATCCATGGCACGCCGGAATGGCAATCGATCGGGCACAATGCCTCGTCGGGCTGTATCCGCATGATCAACCAGGACGTGATGGACCTGTATGAGCGGGTGCCGGATGGCACCAAGGTCATCGTGCTGACAGCCAGCGGCGAGATGCCCAAGGGCCTGACCTTGCCGCCACCCACGCCGAAGAAGAAAAAGCCCGCCGTTGAGGCGACTGCCGTGGCGCCGGGCGCCATCCCCCCGCTGGAGGCG
>APMI01013215.1_pt1 | contig 15750 bp, 7 predicted proteins | sample 667938 | NCBI WGS metagenome assembly APMI01 (sample SAMN01084076, study PRJNA167559) | wastewater metagenome | biome: Wastewater | place: Denmark: Ejby Moelle, Odense | collected 2011-11-28 | reverse complement strand
CTACAAGTTCCTGCTCGCCGTGCGCCTGGACGAGGGGCCGATCGGGCCCGAGGCCGCCGAGGCGCGACTGCGCCAGTGGTGGGCCGCCCGCGGCTGACCGTGTATGCCGTCGAAGTCCCCACTTAGGGGGACAAGGCCACACAGGACTCGCGACACGGGTGGTGGCGTCTCTAACCTGCTCAGGGGGTCTTCTGCCCTCGCCATGCGTTCAAGGAGAAAACCGTTATGCCGCATGACGCAGGTTTCGGCGTTTGTCCCACGTGCGGCCTCGCGCAGGGCGCACGCGTCGCGGCGTGCCCTCGGTGCGGACGGTCCTTGCGCGGGGAGCGCCCAGGGGATGTGACCACTCCGGACCTGGAGGCACCGCGGACACCGGAGTTCATGCCCGACGCTCATGACGGACGTACGGTCAAACGGACGAGTCTAGTCGGCTTGCAGGCCGAGGAAACGGCGCTTGAGTCGAACCGCGCGGAGGCTGGCCCCGCGTCGCTGCAGGGTGACCCCCCGGTATCGGCTGCTGACAGCATGTCTCCCGCGCCGGCGCCTTTCCCGCTCCCGAGCAACCCCATGCTTCCGGTGGGCGTGGGACTCCCGATGGCTGGCGCTCGCCCGGCCCAAGTTGGAACCCGCTTTGCAGCGGCGCTGCTGGATGCCCTGGTCGTTTGGGTGGCGCTCCTCGTCGTCTATGCCGTCGTCGGCCTTGTCCTGCTCGCTGTTGGATCGAACCGGAACTCCGGACTGGCCAACGCAGTCGGGGTCCTCATGTCGTTGGTCTACTTCGCCGCGATCGCCGGACTCGTGGGCTACTACGTCTTGTCCATCGGGCGGATCGGCCAGACGATCGGCAAGCGGATTGTCGGCATCAGCGTCGTCGATGCTGCCACTGGGCAGTCGATCGGGGCCGGACGGGCATTCGTTCGTTACCTGGGCCTCGGACTGATGGGCCTGCCGTGCTATCTCGGCTACCTGAGCATTCTTCTCGACAAGTCCGGGATGAGCCGAGGGTGGCACGACTCGATGGCGGGGTCGGTGGTCGTCGCGGGTCAGGGCGCACCGGTCGGTCAGGCGGTGCGGGATGTGTGTCGCGCTGTGGCACACCGCTGATTCGAGCGCCGTGATCCTGGCCCAGGGCAGCGCCGCGACGAGCGTCGGCCTCGTGAGATCGGTCAACGAGGACCTGTGGTATGCCGGTGAGCGACTCTTCCTGGTAGCCGACGGGATGGGCGGACACGCCGCTGGCGACGTGGCCAGTCGGATCGCCGTGGAGTTCCTCGCAAAGTTGGATCGCGAGGACGTTCAGAGCGCAGACGTGGATGCCGCAGTCATCAGTGCGAACTCCGCGATTCTTGATCACGCCGGACGGCACCCTGAGGCGGCAGGCATGGGAACCACGGTGTGCGGGCTGGTCCGCGGACGGTACAACTGGCTCGTCTTCAACGTCGGAGACTCCCGATGTTACGAATTGGCTCGCGGAACCCTGCGCCAAGTGACGGTCGACCATTCCGAGGTTCAAGAGTTGGTCGACCTCGGGCACATCTCCAGGGAGGAGGCGCGCGTGCACCCGTATCGAAACGTCGTTACCCGCGCGCTTGGGCAGGTGCCACCGCCGGTTGTTGACTACTTGACGCTGCCCGTCGGCCGCGGGGCTCGCTATGTGCTGGCCTCGGACGGCCTGTCGTCCGAACTCACCGACACCGCGATAGCCCGCCTCTGTGCCGATCCCTCGCCTGCCGACGAGTTGCAGGCGGTCACGACAACATCACCGTCGTTGTCGTGGACGATCTTGAGGTCGCCGTTGAACAGGATGACGTCGGAGGCGCCCGCGGGGGGTCAACCACAGTGCCCCGTGAACTCATCGTCCGCGAGGTGGCCCAATGAGCGAATCCCGCCCCTTTTCGGTGGCTTTCACGGCGGGTACGCGATCGGCCTGTGTCAAGGGCGACCAGGTTCTGCTGCTCGACCTCCCCCTGTCCGACGGGCGTGTCATGCGAGCATGGGAAGCCATCGACGCAGGCGAGTCAGCGGATGACGTCGTCGGGGTTCTGCTCAGTGAAGGAATGAGCCGCGCCCCCGATTTCGCGCTGGTTGCTGTCATCGCTGCGGGCGAGACCCGGATTGTCGTCCGGGGAGCCCTGACCGTGAGCGGAGTCGACGGGCAAGGAGACTTCCAAACCACGGCGCACGGCATTCTCACCGACGAGATCCGGCGCGGGCTCAAGCGGGCTCGACTGCATGGCCCTGAACCTGTGGTCAATGCGTCAGTTCCGCTCGTGGCCGGAGTTGTCCCTGCTGCGTCGGTTGATGTTATGCCAGGGTCAGCTACTCCGGAAAGAACCCAGCCTCAAGCCACATCCAGCCCGTCGGGACCACCTCCCGAACCCTTGCCGGACGACCTGATCGGTGTTGCACAAGAGGTTCGTGACCTGGACCCGGTGCCCCAGAACGAGGCAACTCCTGTTGCGCCAGCGCAGGTCGGATCACCGCAGGTGCCGGCTGGTCCGTCTGATGTCGGAACGTTCGATACGCCTGTTGCCGCGCCAGTGCCCGACGTGCAGGCCGAGTCGGTTCCAACAGGTTCGCCCGAGCCCCCCACGTCGAGCCCTTCAACAGTTCCGACCGGACCAAGCGGCTACGAACGACTCTTCGGCGCCCGCCTCATCGAGGCCGCGCCCGCCCCAGCAGAGGTCGAGTTTGACGGCCCGCAGGAGTTCGAGTCGGCCATCGGTGAGCCTGACGCCGGGCGGCAGGCGGACGCGACGGACGAGTCGGCAAGGCCGACACCCGAATCCCCACCTGTGGTGATCGTCGGACACGATGCACCACAAGTTGCGCCCTATCCTGCGGCTGAGTATCCCCCGACGACAGAGGTGGGGGTCATTGAGGGGATACCGGACTTCATTATGGGCGCTCCCGCTCCAGGTGCAGGGCCACGGCCGCCGACACAGGCGCCGGCGGCCGGGCCAGAACAAAGCCGCTCGCTCCAGAGCGCCACAGCGAGACATGTGACGCCACAGATGCCTGAATCTGGCCGCCTGGGCGCTCCTTACCTATCGGCCGACCGATCCTCGGTCACATCCAGTCCGACCGGTGGAGCTCCCTCCAACCTCACTCCCGTGGTGGGGCACACGATCAATCGCGCCGCTCTGCCGAGAAGGGCCGCGGAGGTGGTCACCGTGTGGGCTACCTGGTGTCCTTCGGGTCATCCCAGTCAAGCGGTGGCCGCCCTTTGTCGTGTCTGCGGCTCGCCCATGCCCGCGGACGCCGTCCCGCAGGAGATCCCGAGGCCTTCGCTCGGACGCCTCGTCCTGCCGACCGGCTCCCCGGTCGAGATCGACGGAGAGCTGATCCTCGGACGCGATCCACATGGGCCCGTTGCAGGTGGCTCGGCGAATCCCCGTCTGGTCGTGCTCAATGATCCGCGCCGCGAGGTGTCCAGTCTCCACGCCTCAATCACACTGAACTACTGGGACGTCTGCCTGACTGACCTCGGATCGACGAATGGGACCGAGGTCGTGACCCCCGATGGACGGCGCCAGCGTCTGGTGGCCAACACGAGCCTGACGATCCTCCCCGGGACCCGGATCATCCTCGCTGAGGTCTTCGACATGCGTTTTGAGGCAATGCCGTGAACAACCCTCCCCCGATCATCGCCGGTCACACCCATCTCCGGCTCATCAGCGCTTCTGGCGGCTATGGCGACGTCCATCTGTACGAGGAGACCGCTCTAGGTCGTCGGGTTGCTGTGAAGGTCATGCGCGATGCAGCCGTGGGCACCGACGCCATGCGTAGCTTCCTCGCCGAAGCCAACACTATGGCCCGACTCGAACACCCCAATATCGTCCGCGTCTACGGATCCGGCCGTACAGCGGACGGGCGGCCCTACATTTCCATGCAGTTCTGCCCCGAAGACACCTACGAGCGGAGGGCGACGACCGAACGACTGACCGTCGCCGAAGTCCTCTCAACCGGTGTGCGCGTGGGTTCGGCAGTGGAAACTGCTCACAAGGCGGGCCTACTTCACCGCGACATCAAACCGGCCAACATCCTCAAGACGCCATGGGGAGCCCCGGGTCTGACTGACTTCGGGGTGGCCCACCAAATGTCGAATGAGGACTCCTCGGGCAACGACGTCGGGGTGTCTGTGCCGTGGTCGCCGCCGGAGATGCTCTACACCTCGACCAACGGATCACCCGCGTCCGACGTCTACTCTCTCGCGGCAACCTTGTGGCACCTACTTGTCGGTCGTCCGCCCTTCTGGTTGTCCGGCGGCGACAACGACACCTTGGCGACGATGTCGAGAATTCGCGACCTGCCTCCCCCGCAAACCCATCGCGCCGACGTCCCGGAATCCCTCGAACGAGTCTTGCGTCACGCCATGGCCAAGCGACCCGAACAGCGTCCTCGGACGATGGCCGAGTTCATTCGCAATCTTCAGGCCGTCGAGAACGAGATGCGTTGGCCGGTCACGGAGTCCGTGATCACTGATGTGGGTGGAACCCTAACGGAGGTTCCCGGGCATATCGTTGCGCCTGGGCAGGCGCCGCCCTCGCGACCCACGACGACCCACACGGTTCTTCGCCCAAAAGCGTCCGGTTTGGACGCCCCCACATTCCCCGCGTCGAGCGCGACAGACCCGGCGGCCACGAAACTGCGCCCCACGGCCACGCCTACGTCTCCACCCGTTCAGCAGTCCGGGACTGTGCTGCGCCCGCGCGTCACTACCGTGGACGTTCCTCAAGGCCCCGATCCCGTCGCGACTGGTGGACGACGGGTCATGCTCGTCGCGGTCGGGGTCAGCCTGGTGCTGGCGGCCGTTGTTCTCGGCTTCATCCTGTTGCCTCGCGGATCTGGAGCAACGACACCCGCTTCGGGTCCGGGATCTGCTGCCCGGACGTCGGTCGACGCGGGTGCATTTGACGACGCTGTGCCCCCCGGGCCGGTGACGATCAAGGCCACTCGGGTCGGCCGTGAGGTGAGTTTCACGTGGGATTACTCTGCCCGCCTCCCTACGGACGAGTTCCGGTGGCAGGTCGAGGGCGGCGCACCCGGCACCTCGAAGACGCCAGCCATCACGTTGACGGCGCCGTCGGATGCGCAACTATGCCTCAAGGTTATCGTCGTCAGGGTCGACGGTTCGGGCGCTACGCGTGATTGGTCCCCGCCCGGATGCGGCTAACCGCCCCGCGCTGATTTCAGACTCCTGGTATGCCGCGGGAGTTGTCCCTTCTTTGGGGGACAAATGCGGCCAACCCCTCTCGCTTCCTCAATTTTGACAACTATTGTCTCGCCTGGGGGTGGGCAGGTCATGCCCATACGTCGTTCTTCAGGGGAGGTTCCGAATGCCGACTCGGCGTTCCCTTGCTCTCGGTGCGTGGACTCACTCTCAACTCCGGCTGATCGCCTCGGTGGTCGTCGGAGTGATGATGCTTGGCTCCCTCGTTGCGTTTGCCATGCTCAGTCGGGGAACCCCAGCACATCGGGTTGACCTCAACGACGCCGGCGTGTGGGTAACGAACAACGCCGGTGGCCTTTTCGGTCGGCTCAACAAATCTGCAGCCAGTCTCGACGCGTTCTTCAACCCGACCGGCGGAGCGCAGGCGGCCTATTCCCTCGACATCGTCCAAGACGCCGGAACAGTGTTGGGCTGGGATCAAGCTGGCGGGAAGCTCAGCCCGGTCAACGTTGCGACGGCCCGCCTCGTTGATGACGGTGCAGTGCCGCTGTCCAGCGCCATGGTGCTCGACATGCGTGGAGGCACTATCGCAGTCCTTGATCCCACGAGCGGCAAGGTCTGGGGAGCGCGGTATACGGACAGTCCGGCTCCCCCTGTGTTGTCAACGCTCGCCTCGACAACGCAGCCGATCGCCGAAATTGGAGCCCAGCCCAAGAATCAGACCCTCAAGGAGGGGGCGAACTTCGCGTCCCTCGCGGTGGACTCGACCGGGGCGGTTCACGCCGCCACGATCACCGGCAAGTCGGTGCGCATCCCCGTCGTTGATGGTCAGTTCGGAAAGCCCCTCACGGCAGAGCTGCCCCAGCGCGAATCAATCGAGCTGACCGCGGTCGGCACCCACGTCGCGATCCTTGACGTGATCGCTGGAACCTTGGGAATCGATGGCCAGAACCCCACCAAACGCGCCGAGCTGACCGTCGGTGCCCGGTTGCAGGCCCCCGGGCCTGACGCACCGGAAGTGCTCGTCGCCACGCCAAAGTCACTCGTTGGTTTCTCCGTGTCCACTCCCGAGGCGACGGCTCGAGTGATTAGTTCGGCCGGATCGGGTCTTCCCGCAGCTCCGGTTCGCGTGCGCGACTGCTCGTATGCCGCGTGGCCGGGTTCCCCCGGCATGGCCATCAAAGCCTGTGGCCAGGACCAGGCGACGCCCTTGTCGATCCGCAATGCGGGCGCAGTGCTGGCCAAGCCGGTCTTTCGAGTCAACCGTGGCCAGGTGCTGCTCAACGACGTCGCCGACGGGCAGGTTCTCGACCTCGACACGCTGCAACGTGTGGACAACTGGGAGAACATCAAAGACCCCGCCGCAGACGCATCCGCCGTCGACAAGCAGCTGGTCACCCAGGAGAAGGAGAAGCCAAAGGCAAACGCCGACACACTCGGGGCTCGGCCCGGTCGGACGACCATGCTCTACGTCCTGGATAACGACACCGACAAAGGCGGACGAATCCTTTCGGTGGCTTCCGTGACCCAGCCCGGCAACGCCAACGCCAAGGTATCCATCGCCCCGGACGGTCAGGCGCTCATCTACACCCTGTCCGACCAGGGTGGAGACTCTGAGTTCACCTATCAACTGAGCAACGGGGTCGCCGAGGAGAAGGGCCAAGTCCGTGTCGTGGACCGCGGCACGCTGAACGACCCGCCGGTCCGCAAAGTGGGATCGGTGGACCCCCGGCTGACCGTCGCCTCAGGTGGAGTTCTGCCCATTCAGGTCCTCGATCAATGGCGCGATCCTGATGGCGATCCAGTCGGTCTCGCTGCCGCGGCACCGTCAGCGGGGACGACGAACCTCACCTCGGATGGGCGTATCGAGTTGACTGCTCCAGCGACCGCATCGGCGACCTCGGTGCGGGTCGCCTACGACGTGAGCGACGGACGTAGCGCCCCGGTGAAGCAGGAGGTTGCGGTCTCAGTCCTCGGCTCGGGGGATATCAAGTCGAGCCCCGTGGTTACCCAGCCCGATGTCGGCCGCGGCGAAGTGGGGCGACAGATCACGCTGGCCCCGCTGCTCAACGACATTCCCGGTGCGGATCCGCTCAACCCCAAGGCCGTCATGAAGCTCGCGGCCGGTGTCGCCCCGAAGGAAGGGCTCACGGTTGAGACGGATCTCGTTTCAGGCCGCGTGGCCGTCACCGGATCGAAGCCGGGACACTACTTCCTCGACTACTCCGCAGCCTTCGGCAGTTCGGCCGTGGCTCAGGGGGCGTTGCGTGTCGACATCGATCCGGCGCAAGAGGACAACCGGTCGCCGGTCGCGGTGCCCGACAAGGCGGTTGTCCGGGGGGCCGGATCCATCCTGGTCGACGTCCTGTCTAACGACTCGGACCCTCTGGGATCCGTGCTCACCGTGGAGGGTGCGGCGGCGGCCAAGCCAGCTGAACTTCAGGCCGCCGTGGTCAACGGACGTTGGGTCAAGCTCACTCCGACCACGGGCGCGATCTCCGAGAATCCCACCTTCGTCACCTATCGGGTCTCCAATGGTGTCTCCCCAGCTACAGAGGGGGTCGTGTCGGTCACCCAACTTGCGGCTGCCAGCCCCGACACGGTGCTCGCACGAGCCGACTATGCGACCGTTCGGGCTGGCGACGCCACGACGATCCGGGTGCTTGAGAACGACGCTGCGCTCTCGGGGGCCAACCTCACCCTGCTGGGGAACATCGCCGATGCCAAGGCACCGGGCCAACTCAAGGTCTACAACGCTGGAGCAACCGATGCGACTGCCGGGGATTTGGGAGCGGCATACGTGAGCGGTGATGCGGTTCGCTATCTCGCGCCGTCGGGTCTGACGCAGGCCACCAAGGTGATGGTCGAGTACGTGGCCGTGACCGAGAGCGGCGATCGGGGGTCGGGGCTCATCGAAGTGACCTTGACGCCAGAACCGACTGCGACGCAGAGCAATCAGGCGCCGACGCCGCGGCCCATCGAGGTGCGGGCCGTGTCGGGAGAGACCGTGACCATCCCCGTCGACCCGCACAACAACGATCCCGACGGTGACTCGACTGCGGTGGTGGGTATCACAGGTGCCCCAACACTGGGGCGCATCCTCGGCTTCTCACCGACCGGTATCACCTACCAGGCCTACCCAGACGCCTCGACGCAAGGGACAGACGTGTTCACGTATGCCGTCACCGACCGATTCGGGGCGACGGCCACTTCGACGATCCGAGTCGGCGTGACGCCGCCAGCCGCACCGCAGGTGGCCGTTGCGGCACCGATGTCGATCACGGCAACGCCGGGGGCAAAGGTCACGTTGTATCCGTTGCCGCTTGCCTCGTTCGTCAAGACAGATCCCGTTCGGGTGCTTCCTTGGGACCGATCGGCCAAAGATCTCCCCGCCGGTGTCGCTCTCGATGAGGCAACTCAGTCGATCGTCGCCGTGGCGGGATCTGCAAGTGACCGACCCGTCCAGTTCACCTACCGGCTCACGGGCAATGCGGGCAAGAGTTCGTTCGCGACGGTGACGGTCTACTCCGTGGAGGGCTACAAGAACCCACCACGACTGCAGGACACGACGGTGAAACCAGACGGATCCGGCAAAGCGGTCGCAGATGTTCTCGCCAAGGCCTATGACCCGGACGGCGACTCGGGCAAGCTGCGCGTCACGAAGGTCGGCCACCCGTTGGCCACCGTGAACGGCGGGAAGATTACCGTCCCAGTGACGAGCAACGTGCGGGTCATTCCCTTCGAGGTCACCGACGAGTCGGGTGCGACGTCAGCCGCGGTGATCCACGTCCCCGCGGAAGGTGCGGGCGGTCCCTACTTGCGCGCGGGCAAGGTCATCAAGGTCGACGAAGGCGCGTCAGTGACCGTCAAAGTCTCGGACTACATCGAGGACCCCCAAGGCAAGGCCGTTCGGCTCACTTTGACAGATCTCATCACGGCAGGGCCCTCCAGCAAGGTCACCGCCTCAGCGCCGAGCGGGACCGAGTTGACCGTCACGGGCGCGGCGGGCTACATCGGACCGGGTGCTGTCGTCGCGGAGTTCACCAACGGCGCAACGATCGACGATCCGTTGGGCATCAAGACGTTCGTCTCGATCCCGATACAGGTCGGGCCAGAGACTCCCGTGTTGCGTTGTCCGGCCGACGTCATTCCGGTAGTCCGTGGTGGCGAGGAAGTGAGTCGCGATATCACGAGTATGTGCTCGGTCTGGTCCCCAACAAAGGAGATGTCCGATGCCCTCCGCTTCGAGGGCACCTGGACGACCAAGCTCGATGGAGTCTCTATCAGCAACGGTCGAGCGCTCACCATCGATGCATCGAACAACAGCACTCCTGGGGCGACCGGGGTCATCTCGGTGACTGCCGCCGGCACCAAGGCCACCCCTTCACCGCTCAACGTTGTCGTCCTGGAAGCACCCCGTGCAACCCTCTCAGCCATTGTCCTGCCGGAGATGAAGGCCGGCGAACGACGTGAGATTGACCTGACCGACTACTTCGACTCCAAACTCAAAGAACCGCAGCCACATGCCGTGTCGATCACCAAGAACGCGGGAATGGACGCGCAACAGACCGTCGAGGGAATGCGCGCGTCGATCACCCCGGCGGCGATGAGCTTCGGTCGCATGGAATTCCGCGTCGTCCTCAACGACGTGATCGAGAAGGACGACATCGACCGAGCCCGCCGGGTCACGGGGACGATCTCTTTCGATGTCTTCACCCGGCCCGCTGTCCCAGGTCAACCGCAACCGCAGACCGCCCTCATGTCACGATCAGCCCAACTGTCATGGGCCGTGCCGGCCAGCAACGGGGCGCCGATCCTCGACTACGAAGTGTCCTGGGCGGGCGGCACGCAGCCGTGTCCATCGACCCCGTGCACCATCACGGGCCTAGAGAATGGCAGGGACTATTCGTTCAAGGTCCGAGCCAGGAACAAGGCTGGTTGGTCGGATCCATCTTCTGCCTCCCTTCCGACCCGGCCCAACGCTCAGCCGCTCGCCGTCGTCGCCACCCAGACGGCCGCCGACGACAAGTCGGTGACTCTCGTCTGGCCTTCGGCGCAGGGCGAAGGGTCAGCCATCACCGACTACATCGTTGCCTTCAACGGCCAGACTCGGCCGATGGGGGCAGGTCTCGGCGGCACCTTCGCGGTGCCGACAAACGGGACGGCATACACCTTCACCATCGTGGCGAAGAACAACTCGACGACCGGTCCTTCCTCGACGGTGACGGGGTATGCCGCAGGGACCCCGTCGATCGACGGCGCTGTCGTGCCGACCCAGGCGGCCCCGGCCGATTCGGCCACGACGACGGTCACGATCACGGTCAACGGCGCCAACCAGAACGGTCCGCAGCCGGTGGTCTACACGGTGACTCGGGACGGGATCGCGCTACCGGCCTGCAAAGGGATCACGAGCAAGGTCTGCGTCGACCAAGGCGTGACAAACGGCAAGACCTACACGTATGCCGCGACCGTGTCGACGACATTCCTCGGAGTCACCCGGACATCGGCACCTAAGAGCGCCGCACCCTTCACCCCGTATGGCGTTCCAGCGCAGTGGACCCAGCCCGTCGTTGCGCGGGCGTCAAACCTCAGTAACGGGGTCGTGCTCAACTACACGGTGCCAGCATCCCGCGGCAAGACCTCCGTCGTTTCGGCCAACCTCGGGAGCGGTTGGGTCAGCGTGCCGAGCCCGGGACCCGAGGGTGGTGCGGCGACGTCACCGGCGTTGGCCGGCATCCAAGGCGGGGGCCAGGTGACGATGCGGGTCTGCAACGAAGGCGGCAAGTGCACCCAAAGCGGCGCGGTCCCCTACAACGCCTATGCAGACACGACCACTCCCGTGTTCATCAATGGGTCGGTGAGTGGACAAGTCGTATGTGTGGGGGTCCGAGCTGCAGCCAGCGGCTGGACGGCAACTCTCACTCTCAACGGTCCGGCTGGCGGGCAGAGCACGTCAGGAAGCGGGGCACTCCAGATCGGCCAGGTCTGCGCCACAGTCGGGTGGAGCACGACGGCGAATTTCAGCGCGACAATCACGGATTCGGCCCACCCTAACGGCGAGCCCAGCCGTTCGCAGAAGACGATGACGTGGAGTGCTTCCACAGGCCCAGAGCCCGTGCCCGAGATCTGGGTGACGCACGGCACAACATCAGGAGGATGCGCTAACTGCAAGAACACCTACTTGGAGTTGCGCAAGTTCCGTCCAAATACCCGTGTCCACTGCTTCGTCAAGGCCTCTGTGACCAACCTCATTTCATGGGAGGTCTATTGGACCGTCGACGGAAACGGGAATCATCCCGCCTCGGACCAGGGTAATCAAGGAACTCTGTGGAGTGCCAACAGTTCTGGAGGCATTCCCGATGGTGTCCACTTCATTCCAGACTTGTGCAATTACGGATAAGGAAACCGAATGACCATCACCCCTGAGCAAGCTCAATGGTTCTCTACGACATTCGGTCAGATGGCCGAGAATGTCGAGTTGGCCGTTCGTGGCAAGGAACGGGTCGTTCGACTCGCCCTGACCTGTCTGTTGTCCGAGGGACATCTGCTTCTTGAGGACAACCCCGGCACCGGCAAGACCCAGTTGGCCAAGGCGATCGCCAACACGGTCAAGGGGAGCCACAGCCGCATCCAGTTCACCCCCGACCTGCTGCCGAGCGATGTCACGGGTGTGACGATCTATGACCAGCGGACGCAGAAGTTCACCTTCCACCAGGGTCCGATCTTCGCAACGATCGTCTTGGCGGACGAGATCAACCGGGCCAGCCCCAAGACCCAGTCGGCGCTCCTTGAGGTCATGGAGGAGGGCCGAGTGACCGTCGACGGGACGAGCCACGAGGTCGGCGCCCCCTTTATGGTCATCGCGACCCAAAATCCGATCGAACAGGCCGGGACCTATCGACTCCCCGAGGCTCAACTCGACCGCTTCCTCATGAAAACGAGCCTGGGATATCCCGACCACTCAACCACCGTGGAACTGCTGGCCCAAGCGGTGACCCGTGACCGCAGCGCCACGGTGCAGCCCTTCATTTCGGCACAGGCCGTCGCCCAGATGAGTGGCCTGGCAGGTCAGGTCCACGTCGACCCCGCGATTCTGGCCTACGTGTCCCGCCTTGCTGAGGAGTCCCGTCGTCATCCGCATGTGAGTCTCGGACTGTCCATTCGTGGGTGCCTCGCCTACATCCGGTGCGCCAAGGTTTGGGCCGTCAGTCAGGGCCGTGACCACGTCACTCCCGACGACATCAAGGACCTGGCACATCCCGTCATCACCCACCGGCTCATGCTGAACGACGAGGCGCAGTTCACCGGCGTCGAGGTGGATCGGGTCATCGACCAACTCCTCGCCGACATCCCCGCCCCCGCGCACCGTCTCGGCTGACGCATACGACCATGTCAGTGCCCGCAACCAAGATCGAGCAGGAGACGGGGCAGCCTCCGAGTCGCTCCGCACGCCACCGCAGTCCGGCGCGCCGTCCCACCGTGGCCTCGTGGCGGTCTCGGTTTGCCGCCCTGGCTCAGCGTTGGCAGGCCAAGCGTGCCGAGTGGCTCACCCTGGCGGAGCCGGTGATCCGGCCAACGCGACGGGTTCTTGACTGCGTGACCGGGCTCGGGTGGCTCGTCCTCGCCGCTGTCGGTGTGTCCTGGATTCTGGCCGGACTTTTCGGTTGGCGGGAATTCGCGTATGCCGCGTGCGTGCTGCTCGCACTCTTCGCCCTGTCCTGCCTGTTGACGATCGGCCGGATGGCACTGGAGGTCCTCACGACCGTTCAGCCGCAGCGCGTGGTCGCGGGGGACTCGTCGGCCGTCGAGGTGCGGGTGCGCAATGTCGGGAAGACACCTCTACTGCCGGTGCCCCTGGACTTGCCCACTGGCGAAGTCGTCACCCGGTTCAGCCTCCCGTCCCTCGCCCCCGGAGCAGAGTTCTCCGATGTCGTCGCTCTGCCGAGCCGAAAGCGTGGGATCTACCCCATCGGTCCGGCGCGGACCCTTCGCGGTGACCCCTTCGGGATTGTTCGACGCGAAGTGGTGTGGACCACCCCAGTCGATCTGTTCGTCCACCCTCGCACGATCTACCTTGACGAGCTTGGCTCGGGCATGCTCAAGGACCTTGAGGGTCGCTCCACCAACGACATGTCGATGTCCGACCTCGCATTCCACACGCTGCGCGAATATGCCCCGGGCGACGACCGGCGGCATATCCACTGGTTGAGCAGTGCAAAGCGTTCCGGCTTCGATGGGTCTGAACAGTTCATGGTTCGCCAGTTCCTCGACACTCGGCGATCACACATCGGTGTCGTGGTCGACTGCGCCGAGACATCCTGGCTGGACCCGGAGGAGTTCGAAACTGCAGTTTCGGGCGGAGCCTCGGTTGTCGCCAGGGCGTTGCGCGACGGCCAAGACATCAGCGAGGCGACGGGTCCATTCGTGCTGACCCGGCCTCGGCGGCATACCGCGCTCGACTTGTTCGCGCGCGCCCGAATCGGCCGCGAACCGCTTGAAAGCGTCGTGGCTGACCTCACGCGGGTGGCCCCCAACGTCAGTGCCGCCCTGCTGTTCGTCGGTCCGCTTACCCCCTTCCTCACCATCCGCCGTAGTGCGGCACTGTTCAGTCCCGATGTCAATGTTGTCGCGGTTCGCGTCGAGCATGGGGCCTCCGTTGGCCTGCAGCGCGCCGGGGGTCGATCGATTGTCACCATCGGCAGCCTGGCCGACTTGCCCAGGGCACTGACGGGGAAGGTCGTCGGATGAGCACCATCACTGCCACTGGCACCGCCAGCCGGACACGGGTCCGTCGCGTTGTCACAGGCCGACCGACCACTGTGGACCTCGTTGATGCGGGCTTCCTGGTCGTCCTTGGGCTAATCGCCATGTGGGGCTTCCGGTCGACGTTCGACTCCTCGCGTTTCCTTGTCGTCGGAGCGATCGGTCTGATCCTGGGGGTCGCCGTCGCGCACATCGCCAATACCCTTCAACAGCGATGGTTCGTTCTCACTCTCATGGTCGTCGTGACCTTCTTCCTCTTCGGTGGAGCGGTTGCGCTGTCGCAGGAGGCGATCGGCGGAGTGCTGCCCAACGGGCCACTGCTCGGCCGACTCGCCGACCTGACCATCTCTGGTTGGAAGGACCTGCTCACCACGTTGCCGCCAGTCGACGGGACTGGACAGTTCCTGGTGCTCCCGTATCTCTTGGGCCTGGCCTGCGGGGCGGCGACCTTCAGTTGGGCGCGACGGTCGCAGCATGCCGCCTGGCCAGTCGTGCTGCCGGTGCTGCTCCTGGTGGTCGTCATCCTTCTTGGCACACTGCAGCCCGCGGGGCTACTTCTCCACGGTCTCGGGTTTTCCCTTGTCGCCTTCACCTGGGTCACTGTGCGGCGGCGGCGAACCCTAAGGATTGTCGGCACAGGCACCGAACTGCGCCACCAAGCCGCGCTAGCGGTCGTCCTTCTGGCGGGGTCGCTGGGGATCGGGGCAGTGACCGGCGGACATCTGCCCGGCACGGACGGGCCACGGACGGTGTTGCGCAGCTTTGTCCTGCCGCCCTTTGACATCACCCAGTTTCCCAGCCCACTCGTCGGATTCCGCAAGTACACGGAGGGTGCCAAGGTCGTCTGGGACCAGGAACTGTTCACGGTCTCCGACGCCGCGGCCGGTTCACTCGTGCGCCTCTCCGTCCTAGACGACTACGCGGGCACCGTATGGAACGCCGGTGGCGCTTCATCGACTGGTGGGACTGCCTTTCGCCGGGTCGGCTCGACTATCGCCCCTCCCGACAACGACCCCGAATCCGCGGAACAGGTGAGGGCAGTCGTGACGATCGGCGCGGCCTACGCCGGACTCGCCGACGCAAACGCGTGGGTGCCCTCCCTCGGCTACCCTCACTCCCTCGTCTTCGGCGGCGATCGCGCCAAAATCCTCGCCGACTCGATCCGATACAACCCCGGGACGGGTCAGGCCCTGGTCGCTGCCCGCCTGTCGGCCGGTGACACGATCACCCTTCTCGTATCGCCAGTCCCGATCGTCGGCGACTCCTTCGTGGCAGGTAGCGGGTCGTCAATGCCTGCTGACGCGACGCAGTCGGTCAGCGCTAAAGCGGTCAAGTGGGCCGACAAGAAGGCGCCCGGCTGGCCACAGTTGGCGGCGGTTGCTGACACCCTCAGGAATGGGGCCTACAGCGACGGGACCAAGTCGGGGGAGACGCAATACCTCCCTGGTCACAGCCTCTCTCGGTTGTCCACCTTCCTTACTCGGCCCCAACTAGTGGGCAACGACGAGCAGTATGCCGCGACGTTCGCCTTGATGGCCAACAGTCTGGGTGTGCCTGCGAGGGTTGTCATGGGCGCGGTTCTTCCCGCCGACGGGCGCGTTCGTGGCCAGGACGTTCACGCCTGGGTCGAAGTGCGTTCGGCCGATGGACGCTGGTATGCCGTCCCGTCGGCTCGGTTCGTGCCCGATCGCAACAAGTCACCGCAACAGCAGCCACAGGCCGTGGCAGACGATGCCAATGCGGCGGACGTGCCCCCGCCGAACTCACAGCGGCCGCCTGGTTCGGTGGACGCGACCTTCGACACGACGCCAGCC
>APMI01002265.1_pt1 | contig 15778 bp, 26 predicted proteins | sample 667938 | NCBI WGS metagenome assembly APMI01 (sample SAMN01084076, study PRJNA167559) | wastewater metagenome | biome: Wastewater | place: Denmark: Ejby Moelle, Odense | collected 2011-11-28 | reverse complement strand
TTCCCTTCCCATATCCCTCTCACCTACCCCTTGTCAACTCCTTACATAGCGCGATTGCCCTGAATCGAATTTACAGTCTCTGGCAAAAGTGATCATGACGGCTCATACTTTTTAATTTGAGACCACAACCCACCAAAGCGGCTTCTCATGCAAGCAAAAAACCCCTTTGATACCAAGCTCGCCCTGCAAAAGCGCTTACCTGAAGGCATGAGGGCAGCACTCGTAGATGTTACCGACACCCTGGATTTTGCATGGGCAGCAGTGCAATCCGTCTTTGAAGGCCAAGCCACCCCAGAGCACGCTCTAAAAATCTGTGAGCTGATGCTGCTGGAGCGGGATCGGAATCTACGCGAAGATCGACGGGACTAAGGCAATCGCGGCACAGGTTCTCACCTTCGCAGCGCACGAAATCCTGGTCAAATGCCGGGCGATGCTGGATACCACAACCTGCGGAATGTTCTTCTGAATTCATATCGATACCTCTTGTTGATGTAATGCACTACCAACACCGCAAGCAGGCCAATCCCGTGTAAAACGTCTCAAAGCCAGCTTGCGCTCATCACGTCCCAGCCCGCAGCCGATCAGAACAGCGTTGCGCTCTTCCAACTTCGCCAACAAATCCAATTCGCCCGCCGACAGCCGCTCCCGATCTAGCCCCTGGAATTCGCCCGTCAGCGCCCAGTTGACCAGTTTCGCCTCGTTGATAAAGTGATGTTGTGCGCTAGGCTTGCCTTGCAATTGGCGGTGCAGTTGCAGCACCGCATTCATCACCTTGAAACTACTGGTCGCTTCGTGCCGCAAGCGTTTCCAGTCGTAGTGGGGGTGATACCCGGCAATCAAGGCGCGAATTTGCCGGTCGCACCAGATCGCAAAGCGGACATCCGGCCACCGCGCAAAATGAACGCCAAGATCAGGGTGGAACCAGGTGCCCCCGTTTCGGCCTCGCTTCGCTCTAATAAAATCCCCGACTTTCCGGGTATTTTCCCCATCGCACAAAGCGGCGATGTAGTCCTTGGTTTCGGCGTTCGCTAAGTAATGATCGACCCGCTTCCCGAAGCGTTCCGCTGCCACCGTTGCATTGAACCAACCCTCCTCGGTGAACGAGACGGGCATACCCTGATAATCCAACTGAATGAGCGAGTTAGCCATACGCCACCTGCCCTGTTACCGCGCCCTGTTGCCGTTCGCGCCAGATATGCCAGGCCCAACCCGACTTATAGCCACGCGCCCTGCCGATGGCCTGCAACTCCTCCAGGCTCCGCGCCCTGGCCACTTCGCGGCGACGTTCCCGCGCCACCGCCACCGCATCAATCGCCTCCAACTCTCCGGCTACCGTCGGTGGGGGTTCCTCTGTCGTGCGCGCCCACTCAAACACACAGCTACACTCTGGACAGGTCCGTGCGGCCAGCGGCAACAGCGCCCCGCAATCAACACAATCCTTCGTTAAATGGAGGTTCGTCGCCGACTTGTTCCGTGGCCGATTAGCCAACGACCACTGACCCGGCTCAGTCGGCAGACCATGCCGACGGGTATTCCCGGCATGATCCAAAATAGTCGCTCGCTGCTTGCCCGGATACGTCCGCAACACGCGGCCCATTTGCTGCATCGCCAGCGCATAACTGGCGGTCGGACGGAGCAAAATCGCCGCCGCCACAATCGGGATATCCGTGCCTTCGCTTACCACATTGCAACTGGCCAGCACTTGCAATTCCCCTCGGCCCAGATCGCGGATCATCGCATCGCGCCGATCATCCGGCGTCTTGCCATCCAGCATCGCCGCGCGATAACCCGCCTCCCGAAACTGGCGGGCCACATGCTCGGCATGTTCGACCGTCACACAAAACGCCAGTGCAGGCGCGCCATCGCAATGCCGCCGATAATGGGCCACAGCGTCGCCAGTCAACAGGGCCTTATCCATGACAGAGGCCAACTGGCCCAGGTTGTAATCCCCAGCCGTGACCTTCACCGAGCGCAAATCCACCTCTTGCCCGGCCGGCGGCGCATACACCACCGGCCGCGCCAGATACCCTGCCTCGATCAACTCCAACACACTTGGCCCTTCGACCAGCGCATCAAAATAACCCGCTGCGTCTTTGCCCAACCCTCGCCCATCCAGCCGACAAGGGGTTGCGGTCACACCCAGGAGTTTTGCTTTCGGAAATGCCTCGATAATCGCTCCCAGCCCGGAGCCGTTCACCGCGTGGTGCGCCTCATCAATAATGATGAGATCAAACTGGTATTTACCGGGATAAAGCCGCCGAGCCAGCGTCGCAATACTGGCCACCTGCACCGAGTGTTTTGTTTCGAAGGTATCGGGCAAGATGACCCCGTGACCGATGCCGAACACCGTCAGCATTCGGGAAATTTGCAGAATTAATTCGCGGCGATGGGCCAGAAACAGAATCCGTTTTCCTTTCGCATGAGCCAATTGAGCAATTTTCGCTGCAATCGCCGTTTTTCCACCGCCGGTTGGCAATATCATCAGCACGGCTTGCGATCCTGATAAGTACGATTGCTTAACGGCGGACATGAGGGCTTCCTGGTGCTTAAACAGGGATAGACCGGACATAGCGAACCTCTAGCGCCATGACCGTCGCTCACCAGCGGCCAAACCCGGTCGATACCGATACATCGCCTCTTCAATCGCCTCCAACTGCTCGCGTGGTGCGTCGGGTAGATGGTTTTTCCGCCACTGATCCAGCAGATCAGAAAATAGTTTTCGCTCACGTTCCGTGGTTAACGCGCTAGCGGTCATCTCCGACCTCCGGGAACGGCAACACGCTGATCGGCTCGGTCACGGCCACATCGGCCAGGCGCGAAACCCACTCTTTTGCCAGTTCGATCTCCACTTGCTCGATGGAAAGGCCGCGTTGCCGTGCGATCTGGCTCAAAACCACCCGTTCCGCATCCGTATATGCCTTTAGCTGATATCCGATAGGCATGGTCGCTCCAGGTAATTGAACGGTCGGAGTATCTCTTTAGCATCTTCTTATGCCGCCTTATCCGGAGCATCCTGATGGGCGTTCGCTGCCAGTTCCTCGGCTGCTTTTTCCAGCGCCAGGGCGCGCACAGCGGCCGCAAACGACAGCCCGCGCTCGATAGCCTGAGCACGGATCTTCAAAAACTCCTGCTCGTTAAATCGCACTGGAGACACGATGTCCCGCAACGACTCACGATTCATCAACACTGGCGTTTACCCTATGTCATGGCGCCGACGGCGACGCTATAGGCCAAGACCTCCACGCCGTCCCGCAGCAGCGAAGCGCGCGTAAAAATGCACGGCGAGTAATCGAGGTCTAAATCATGCTGTCGATAGGACACGGGGTTATCGAGTGCCTGGCATCGTTCGCAGCACTCCACGCCGTCAATATCCGGGTCAACCCAGTCCATCATGTACTCATGCTCTGGAAGAACGGTTTCGCAAATCGGCCATAGGAGGTCATCATCAAAGTCCCAAACATGAGCCATCGCACCGCTCACTGTCCTTTGCCATTTGGTCATCCAGTCACCTCCCCACCGCTCAACCGTTGGCATTCGGCACAACAGGCTGAAGGGTCAAACTCATGGGCCACCACGGTGAGTCCAGAATGGAATGCCGGCAGTACTCGGTCACACAGCGGCTCATCGAAATCCGGGTGGTCGTAAGACGGAACCCAAAGGTGAGCGGTCTCATCGGGACTGGCGGTTTTCCATGTGCTCATGGCGATGCCTCGCTGGCATTTAATCCCCCATCGGGCAACCGGCCATGGCGCTGGCTCACGACGGGCGGCGGTTTTGGGATTGGCCTCCCTGGATCACGCTTTCCACACCGGATGCAACGTTTTGGAACGTAGAGGGTGGCCCCATGAACCACGTAAGAAACCCCAGGCCGAGGCTCGAACCACCAGTCATGGCCCTTAAAGAAGCAAACCAGGCGCTCTAGCATAAAGTCGCCTCCGGCTCACTGGAGGCGCCGTTTTCGACGGTTTCGTCGATGTACTGGGCCAGCATGTCCAGGATGTCGGCATTGACCCAGTATTTCGCGCAGCGCAAATACGACGCAGCCAGCCGCAGGGCAGTCGGGTACATCTGAGTCTCAGCGCCACGGATAAACAGCCCGGTGTCGTCATTACCAAAGCGCACGGGGCCGGTTTCCACGGGTGGGGTCTGGGCTGGGAATTGACGAGGGGTCTTCACGCCGCCGCCTCCTGGCCCATGGATAGGGCGGGTTTGGCGTGGCAGTTCCCCTCTTTGGCAAGCGCCCAAAGGCGACCATTGCGCTTCCGATAAGCAGATGGATCGAAGATCAGCGCACCGTTGGTTAATTTTTCGAGGATGGCTGCTGTCGCGGGAGGTACGAGGTCTCCCCATTGAGAGACCGCAGACGGCGAAATACCGGCTGCTTCGGCTGTCGCGGTGGCGTTGCCGAAAAAGGCGATGGCATCACAGGTTTTCATGCCATAATTCTAAGTATACTTAAATTCTTATGTCAAGCTTACTAAAGTTAATTCCATGTAGCGTAGCTGCTATGGAACTACTAACGCTTGCGGAACGGATCACCTACGCGCGAGAACGGAAAGGCTGGCAAAAAATTGATCTTGCTAGAGCGGTCGGTGTATCAAGCGCGTCTGTCACCCAATGGGAACAGGGCCAAACCAAAGGGCTGAAGCCTGAAAATTTGGTCGCGGTAGCCCGCGCCTTGGAGGTATCAACAGACTGGCTAGGAGCCAAGAAAGGCCCGATGGAGCGTGGCGTCACCCTAGATATGGTTTCCCCGCGCGAAATGGCGTTCTTGCTTAATCTTCGCGGCCTTACCGACAAACAGCAAGACGAAGCGATGCGAGATGTTGAGGCAAAGAAACGGCAAAACGAAGAAATCTACGAAGCCTTAGCCCACACAAAGCGGACGTAATAGCCGTGGTGGAGTGGCATCGCGGTGGACGGTCTGGCGCAGGTGGCGGGTTACCAATTAATAAAAAGACAATAGGAGGGCAGATGATGGATCTTGAAACGACAAACTATATATTGAGACTTCAAGAAGCCATTCTCAGTCTACAAAAAGAGTCAGCCGCCCATGCGCGGCAATCGGTAGAGGTTTGGCGTGCGCTGAACCAACAGCTGGAGTTGGCCCGCACCCAAACGATGTATTACCAAGAGCTGCAAGCGCAGCTTAATCTGGTCCTTTTATTTGTGACAACAAAGCTATCAACAACCGAGCAATTTGCTGAATTCGTTGGGGATATTGTTGAGGCTAATGAAGTCTGCCCGGACCCGGCTGGAAAGAATTCGACCTACATGGCGGCCAAGGGGTTGTTAGAAGCCGGATTAAATCGGTATTTGCCAACCGGGACATCATCACCATCTTCGCCGAAATCTCGTCCTGATAACGTTGTATTGTTTCCCGCGCGGCCTGCCCATCCATTACCAACGCTTCCGCCCCAGCCTGAATCTCCTGATCCAACGCCGCAAGAAGACTAGCAATCTCACACGCTTTATCCAATTCATCACTCCAACAAAACGGCTAGCTTCCCAAATTCTACCCTACCCCGCCCTCGTGCGGGGTTTTTTATTAAGTTATTTTTAAGTATGCTTGATTTTATATTTTAAGTTTGATTAAATATACCTAACCCGCCACCCACCCCATAGGGAGCGGGCCATACCCCTGACATTCCCGCCCACCATGGGCGGGCTTTTTAGAAGCTTAAGGATAGGCGAGCTGGGCCGGGCGAGGAATGGCCAGGTTAGGCGGGGAGCGGTATGGCACGGCTGGGCATAGCAGGTCAAGGCAGGGCTAGGCAAGGCAAGGCAAGGCAAGGCAAGGCAAGGCAAGGCAAGGTTTCAATCGAACCGGAGAAACCGAATGAATCCGTTCAAAAAACTGACCGGCTTTAAGGAACAACCGACATGGTGAAAATAGACAAATGGAAACAACAGGTTATTAAAAACGCCTTACGGGAACTCGAAAACGACCACTCCCGAATGCAACGGCAACGAATCGAGCGTTGCCTAGCCGAATGGCGCACCGACACAGATCGAGAAACCACCATTATCGGCCAACCGAGCCGAGAAGCCATCCAGGAAAAAACCTTTCAAGAAATCCTAAACGAAATCAAAAAACGAGCAGATCGCATGAGCACGCTCGAATGTGGAGACCCCGCATGAAACCCATCCCCATCAACATCCACATCAAAAACACCCCCGCCTCCGCCATCCCGTTCAGCCTCCTCATCGCGCATCTCGCCGGAATAATCGGGATGACCCACTGGGCGCAAACCCCGACCCGCATAACGCTGCAAGTTGACCCCAGCACCCCCTACATCACAGTCGCCTGGGCCATCACCCGCATCGCTCGCCACCTGGGCGGCGCTGCCCGCTGGTCCGGCGCCCTAGGCGGTTTCCAGATCGACGCAGGAGCAAGCCAATGAACAACAACCCCCTAATCTCCCGCTACACCATCACTGACATCGACGGAAATCTGCTATTCGACTCGGAGCAATGGCCAACCCGCCAAAACACCCGCCCACCGCCTCGCCCAAAACGCCACCACCCACCACGGCGCATCCATCCCCTAGATGACGGCCATATCATCGACCGGCTAACTGTCCTCATTGCCGGCTGCCTGATCGTCATCGCAGAAAGCGCCGTCATTTACCTCCTAAGCCAACTCTATAGGGCGGTCGTGCGATGACCCCTGGCTGGTGGAACCCCAACCCGCACACGGCGCATCCGGTCTACCACTACGTCGGACTTGGAGAATTGCTTTGAGCAACGTTGATGTAATGAGCTGTGACGCATTAGTGGCCGAACTAAACCGGAAATACGAGCGCTGGAATCTTTATCGCACCAAAGTGGGTTTTGCGATTACGTTGCACAACAACAAATATGTAGTGGATGCCTATACCGCAGATGACCCACTGCTGAGCGAGTGCCTGAGAAAGGCCGTGGCTATCGTCCCAATCCCGCGTATCCCGCTACGCCCGCCAACAAATCCAGTATTTGAGGCGTTCCACCACCATGGAAAGCAATGGATCGTGCTCGATAAGGCCCGCTATTACGATCCTGTCTATTGCCTCTCAAAAAGAGAAGCCGAAGCCAAGGTGCCGGAACTGCTGGCCATGGCGCAAAAGTGGAACTCAGAATGGGATAAGAGATATCTGCACCTCGTGCAAAACGGACGGCACGGGGTTGATTTCCTTTTTACAAATGACCCGGAGGTTAAACAATCTTAACTAGAGGAAGAAATAAACACGAAAGTGGCGATGACAGCCAAGCAAGCCCACACCTACAACCTGCTCGCCCAATACGGACCAGCAACCGTGCTCCAACTCGCACGACTCGAACTCGCCAATACGCCAAACCCAACCCCACGAATGCTCTCCAAAAAAAGAGCAATTGTCCTGGATAAACTCCACCGGCTACGCGGCAAAAAACGGGTACGGCTCATTGCAGGTAGCCGCTGGGAAATCGGGTCCACCGAGCAGATCCCCGACACGAGCGATTTTGTCCCAGAACAAGACTGGCAGGCCGAGCACCAAGCCTGGGTTGCCAGCGTACAACAAGCCAAAACCCACCGACAGCAAGCCGGCCAATGGCAGGCTGGGTCGTGAACTTATCCGAGAACCAGAATGGGCGATAAATCAAGCATCGAATGGACGGACGCGACCTGGAATCCCATAACCGGATGCACAAAAGTATCGGCGGGGTGCAAACACTGCTACGCCGAACGGGACTGGGCGCGACTATCGGCCAATCCGAAAACCGTCTACTACGGCCGACCGTTTACCACTGTCCAATACCACCACGAACGACTCGGCCAACCGCTCCAGTGGAAAAAGCCCAGGCGAATCTTCGTCAATAGCATGAGTGACCTATTCCATAATGAGGTTAATTTAGCTGAGATTTCCAGGGTCTTCTATGTGATGCAAACCGCCGACTGGCACCAATACCAGATCCTCACCAAGCGCGCCAAACGGATGCGGTACGCCATCACCGCCCTGCTGGACCATAGCCTTATCAAAACGCCACCAGCGCATTTGTGGCTCGGTGTCTCTGTTGAAGATCAGGACACCGCAAACGAACGCATCCAGGACTTACTACACACCCCAGCCACCGTCAGATTTTTAAGCATTGAGCCTCTACTAGGACCGGTCAAGCTCCCATGGTTATTAGACGAAACCGGACGTCGCCAGATCGGCGCGCAGCCAGGCATTCGCTGGGTGATTGTTGGCGGTGAGTCCGGGCCAAACGCCAGACCTATGGACCCCGACTGGGCGCGCAGTCTTCGCGACCAATGCAAAGCGGCGGGAGTTGCGTTTTTTATGAAACAAATGGCCCGCAAGACCCCGATCCCAGATGACCTGATGATCAGACAATGGCCAGAGGTCGTAAGAGTGGATGAGTCATGATCGATACGTTGCTATGCGATTTAAAGGAAACTGCTCGACAGCTTGGTAATATCAGTGTGCGCACAGTCTATCGGATGATCGAAAACAAAGAATTATCAACGGTCCCGGTGGGGCGTCGGGTCATGGTCACCGCCGCCAGCCTCCATCGCTGGGTCGAACAACACGCTGATAATGCCTATGCTAATGACAGCGTTGGGCCATCTGCCACGGATAACGGAATATGCAAAAAGCAAAACCAAATAACCGAAAAGACCAAGACGGGCTATACCGACGCGATGACTCGCCGTACTGGTGGGCCAGTTTTGCCGACGCAAGCGGCCGCAGAACTCGCCGTAGTACTCAAACTACCGACCGCAAAGACGCAGAAGCGCTGCTTGCAAAATGGCGGCTTGCCGCCTACCAGCAGAAGCACTGGGATAAACCGCCGACGCACACCTTCGACGAATTGATCCTAGCCTATCTCGCTGAAACGAAAGATAAAAAGCGGAGCGCAGAGCGAAATTACTACAGCGCAAAACAACTATACCCCGTATTCACGGGGATCGAATTATCGCAGTTGACGCCATCGACCATTAGGGACTACATCAAAAGTCGCCAAGCGCTAAATGCGCAACCAAGCACGATTAATAAGGAATTGCGCTTGCTATCTGCCGCGCTGAACTATGCGGGTAGAGAATGGGGATGGGCAATCCAAAATCCGGTTAGCGGCAGAACCTTAAAGGAGCCAGAAGGCCGTGTCCGGTGGCTCTCTATTGATGAGACTGACTTACTTATGGCCGCTGCGGAGTCGGAACCCAAGGCAGCCGCGCATTTACCCGCTTTTATCCAATTAGCCTTGCATACGGGTATGCGGAAGGGAGAACTACTAGGCTTGGAATGGGATCGTGTTAATTTTGCAACTGGCTTGATTTTGCTAAGGGCGCCGCACACCAAAAATGAAAAGCGGCGCAGTATCCCCATCAACAACACGGCTCGCGCCGCGTTGATCCAAAGAGCGCGCTACAGGGCGACCCATTGTCCCGACTCGCCGTGGGTCTTCTGTCATGCCGGAGGCCAGCGCATTACCAGCCTTCGTCGATCCTTCGATAGCGCCTGTCGTCGTGCAGGAATTGTGGATTTCCACATCCACGACCTGCGCCATACCTGTGCCGCACGGTTAGTAAGCGCGAATGTCCCTTTGATGGAAGTACGAGATTTACTGGGGCATTCCAGCATAACGATGACCGAGCGCTACGCTCATCTAGCCCCAGAAAACGTGCGAGCGGCAGTGGCTGTTTTAGATAACGTGTCACGATATGGTCACGCGCACATTAATGAGGTTAATGCAAAAACCAGATAAGTATTTGAATCGATTGGTCGGGGTGACAGGATTTGAACCTGCGACTTCTGCCTCCCGAAGGCAGCGCTCTACCAGGCTGAGCTACACCCCGACAGGGGAGTGATTAATAACGGCGATTGACCGCGAATTGCGCCAGACCGATCAGTGCGTCTCTAGCTGGAGACTCCGGGAGCCTCGGTAGGCTGGTGATGGCCAGTTCGGCCTCTTTCGCGGCAAGACACGAAGTATAGTCCAGTGCTCCAGTTGACTCAATAGTGCGGGTCACCAAGTCAATCTGCTGCAATCCGCCTTGCTCGATGGCATTACGAATGATCTGAGCTTCTTCGGGCGAGCCGTGGCGCATGGCGTGGATCAGCGGCAAGGTGGGTTTGCCTTCGGCTAGGTCGTCGCCGATGTTTTTGCCCAGTTCCGCGCTGGAGGCGTTGTAATCCAGTACATCGTCAATGAGCTGGAAAGCGGTACCCAGATGCAAGCCGTAGCGGGCCATCGCCAATTCATCCTCAAGGGGCAGTCCGGTCAACACCGCGCCAAGTTGCGCCGCCGCCTCGAACAGCTTGGCGGTTTTGCAGTGAATCACCGCCATGTAGCGTTCTTCCGTTGTATCGGGATCATGGCAGTTGAGCAACTGCATGACCTCGCCCTCGGCAATGGTGTTGGTGGTATCAGCCATGATTTCCATGACGCGCATACTGCCGATACTGACCATCATTTGAAATGCGCGGGAGTACAGGAAATCGCCTACCAGAACACTGGCTTGGTTGCCCCAAATCGCGTTTGCGGTTTCCCGCCCGCGCCGCAAGCCCGATTCATCGACTACATCATCGTGTAACAGCGTAGCGGTGTGGATAAATTCAATAATCGCGGCGGCGTCGATGTGCTGTTGCCCGGTATAGCCGCAAGCCTGGGCCGCCAGCAGAACAGTGACCGGGCGTAGCCGCTTGCCGCCACCCTCGATGATGTATGCCGATAATTGGTTGATCAATACCACATCGGAATGCAACTGATGGCGGATCAAGGCATTGACCGCTTGCAAATCGTCCGCAATGGGCGCGCGGATGTGTTCGATAGTCATGGGGGATGGTGGCTTGGCAGAAAATCGTCGCCCATGCTACGGATTGGCTGCCACAGGGTCAAGGCGACCGCCTAAGCCTTCCTGACGACTGGAATTTGTTTGACCTGGGCCGAGCACACAGCTAGAATCTCACCCCTTTAGTCGGGACGGCCGAAGTCGTTTTGGAGAATTGATCAATGTATGCTGTCATCAAAACCGGGGGCAAACAATACCGGGTGGCCGAGGGTCAGACCCTCAAAATCGAAAAGCTTGATGCCGAGGAAGGCGCCGCCGTGGAATTCGACACGGTATTGATGATCGCCGACGGTGACCAAATTAAAGTCGGTTCGCCTTACATTGACGGTGCGCGTGTGAGCGCCACGGTAAAATCCCAAGGCCGTGGTCCGAAGGTTCTGATCGTCAAATTCCGACGCCGCAAGCATTATCGCAAAACGCAGGGTCACCGGCAGAGTTTTACCGAAGTGCGCATCGGCGGTATCCGTTCATCGGGCGCCGCTTCGACTGCGCAAAATGTCGCTGTACCGACCTTGCAAAAAACCGATACGGCCCCAGCGCAAGAGGATTGAAATATGGCACACAAAAAAGCGGGCGGTAGTAGCCGCAACGGTCGTGACTCGCAAGCGCAGCGCTTGGGCGTCAAATTGTTCGGTGGCCAATTGGCGGTACCGGGCAACATCATCGTTCGGCAGTGCGGTACTAAATTCCATCCAGGCGCGAATGTCGGTTGTGGTAAGGATTACACCCTGTACGCCAAGGTCGAAGGCCATGTGACCTTCGAGACCAAAGGGCAGTTCAACCGCAAGTACGTGAGCGTCTACCCTGCGCAGTGAGCGGTGACTCCTGGCGCGATGAAAGCCCCAGATGGGGCTTTTCTTTTGGGTCAAATTCGAGGGACGCACCATGAAATTCGTCGATGAAGTGACCATCCGGGTCGAGGCCGGCGACGGCGGCAACGGTTGTGTCAGCTTCCGGCGCGAGAAATATATCCCCTTCGGTGGGCCTGATGGCGGTGATGGCGGTGATGGCGGCAGCATCTACCTCCAGGCTGATGCCGAACTCAATACCTTGGCTGATTATCGCTATACCCGGCTGTTCCGGGCTGAGCATGGTAAGAAAGGCATGGGGGCCAATTGCACCGGCCGCAGTGGGGCCGATCTGGAGATCGTCGTTCCAGTTGGGACACTAGCCCATGATGTCGAAACTGGCGAATTGATCGGTGATCTGGTCGAATCCGGCCAGCGATTGCTGGTAGCACGCGGCGGCTTTCACGGCCTTGGCAATACCCGTTACAAAAGCAGTACCAATCGCGCCCCGCGCCAGGCCAAGCCGGGCACACCGGGTGAAGCGCGGGATATTCGACTGGAATTGAAAGTCATCGCCGATGTCGGGTTGCTGGGAATGCCGAACGCCGGCAAATCCACTTTAATCCGCGCCGTGTCCGCCGCTCGGCCCAAGGTCGCCGATTACCCCTTTACCACCCTGCACCCCAATTTAGGCGTGGTTCGGGTTGGGCCGTTGCGCAGCTTCGTCATAGCCGATATACCGGGCTTGATTGAAGGCGCGGCCGAAGGCGCGGGATTAGGCATCCAGTTTTTACGCCATTTATCCCGTACCCGATTATTGTTGCACCTGATTGATGTTTCGCCCCACAGCGACAGCGGCGACCCGGTGCAAGACACGCGGGTGATCCTCAAGGAATTGAAGCGCTACAGCCCCGAACTGGCAAATCGGGAACGCTGGCTGGTCCTGAATAAACTGGATTTGGTGCCGGAAGCAGAGCGCAAGCCGTTGGTTGCCAAGATTCGCCGTTCGCTGCGCTGGCGCGGTCCACAGTTCACGATTTCCGCGTTATCAGGCGAGGGGACGGAGGCGTTAATGCAAGCGGTCATGGAGCGGCTGGAAGCACTCCAGCAAGAACAGGCAGCGACGGTGGAGCAGGGCATAGCATCCACAGCCAACAATGAGGCGGACGATGTTTAGCAAGAGCCGCGAACAACTGGGGGCGGCCCAGCGCTGGGTGGTCAAGATCGGTAGTGCCATGATCACCAACGACGGCCAGGGATTGGACAATTTTTCCATCGACGCCTGGGTGGCACAGATGGCAGAGCTGCATCAAACCGGTCGTGAAGTGCTGCTCGTGACCTCCGGGGCTGTAGCGGAGGGAATGCGACGTTTGGGTTGGTCACAACGGCCAACCGCGCTGGCCGATCTTCAGGCAGCGGCGGCGGTCGGGCAGATGGGCTTGGTACAAGCGTGGGAATCGGCCTTTGCCCATCACCACATTCAAACCGCCCAGATTCTGCTGACGCACGAGGACGCCGCCGACCGCCAGCGCTATCTCAATGTCCGCAACACCTTGCGGACGTTGTTGCGGCTGCGGGTGGTGCCGGTCATCAACGAAAACGACACCGTGGCGTTCGAGGAAATTCGTTTCGGCGACAATGACACTTTAGGTGCGTTGGTCGCCAATCTGGTCGAAGCGGAACTGTATGTGATCCTCACCGACCAGCAGGGTTTGTACGACAAAAATCCGCGCCAATTTCCCGATGCGCGCTTCATCTCGGAAGGCAAGGCCGGCGATCCGGCGCTGGAAGCCATGGCGAGCGGCGCCGGTAGTTTGGGCAGCGGCGGCATGGTAACCAAATTGCACGCGGCGACCAAAGCGGCGAGTTCCGGGGCGTTTACCTTGTTGGCTTGGGGACGCGAACCGGACGTATTGCGTCGGGTGGCAGTCGGCGAGAACCTGGGAACCTTACTACGACCCCACCAAAGCCCGCTGGCAGCACGCAAACAATGGCTGGCGGTGCAATTACAGGTCAAGGGCCGACTGTGGCTGGACGGTGGCGCGGTGCGCGCGTTGCGCGCCGATGGCAAAAGTTTACTGCCAGTGGGCGTGACGGCGGTGGAAGGTCGGTTCGACCGTGGCGATCTGGTGGCTTGTTTGGACCCGGCCGGGGATGAGATCGCGCGCGGGCTGGTGAATTACGGTACAGATCAAGCCTTGCTGTTGATCGGTAAAACAACCCGCCGGATCGAGGCATCTATCGGCCCTATCGACGAACCAGCATTGATTCATCGCGATAATCTGGTCTTGGTCGCGGCTGAGCAGCACACAGCATAAGCTTTTCTTGAAACCAGCAATGAAAAGGCCGCAGATGCGGCCTTTTTGCTGTGCGCTATAGGCTGTCGCCGAAATCTTGCTGGAAACGTGCGAGCAGCTTTTCCTGCCAACCGGATATCGGTTTCAGACGGCCGTAGAAGAACCGCAAAATCTCTGGTTCTTCGATGAATTCCAGGCCACCCACCAGCCCACGGTTTTCGTGCAGCCAGGTGATCCGGTCGATGGCATATTTGACCTGGGACAGCGTAAAGACCCGGCGCGGCAGCGCGAGGCGCAACAACTCCATGTTGGCAAAGACTTCATTGCCATCGGGATCGCGCTGTTCGGACAGGGTGCCGCGTTCCATACCCCGGATGCCGCTGGCGATGTAGAGGGCTGAGGCCAACGCCCCGGCCGGATATTGGCTTTGCGGCACATGGCGAAGGAATTCCATGGCGTTGAGATGGCAACCGAGGCCGCCGGCAGGCGTGATCACCGGAATGCCCCGTTTGACCAATTCATCCACCATGTAGCGGATGAATTGCGGCCCCTGGTTGATCATGTCCTCATCCATGGTTTCTTCAAGGCCGACCGTCAGTGCCTCCATTTCCCGAACTGACATGCCGCCGTAGGTCAAAAAGCCTTCGTAGAGCGGGACTAACCCGCGCATCTTGCGATACAGCTCCTCGGTCTTGAGGCAAATACCGCCCCCCCTGGCGCAGCCGAGCTTGCGGGCGGAAAAATAGATGATGTCACACAGTGCTGCCATTTGCCGGGTGATCTCCCGAATGCTCAAGCTCTTGCAGCGTTCCTCACGTTCCTTGATGAAGTACAGATTATCGGCCAGCAAGCTAGCGTCCAGCACAAGGAGGAGATTGTATCGGTCGCACACCTGGCGGATGTCGGCGAGGTTTTGCAAAGAGAAAGGCTGACCACCGATCAAATTAGTGCCGGCTTCCATGCGCACAAAGGCGATTTTGTCGCGGCCATGCTGTTCGACCAAAGCCGTCAATTTGCCGATGTCCATGTTGCCCTTGAACGGGTGTTCACTGGTGACCTCCAGCCCGGCATCGGTGATGATTTCCTCGACGCTACCGCCGTTCAGGGTAATGTGTGCTTTGGTGGTGGTGAAATGGTAATTCATGGGCACGATCATGCCCGCCTTGACCAGCACCTGGGACAGGATGTTTTCAGCGGCACGGCCCTGATGCGTGGGCAGGAAATAGTGGAGGCCAAAGATTTCCCGCAGTTTGGTTTCCAGCCGATTGTAGGTTTCGCTGCCGGCATAGCTGTCGTCCGCCACCAGCATGGCCGCTTGCTGCTGATCGCTCATGGCATTAACGCCACTGTCGGTCAGCATGTCCATGAACACGTCCCGGTTTTGTAGCAGGAAGGTGTTATTGCCTGCCTCGGTGATCGCTTTTAGCCGGTAATCCACTGGCGGCAGGTTCAGTTTCTGAACGATGCGCACCTTGTGCATTTCCAGGGGAACATCTTCTCCACTAAAGAATTTTACCGTTGACATGGTGCGATTGGGCCTTTTTATTTTGAGATTAATGGGAGGTATAGATTAAAAGCGGACTATCACGCAGTCATGGTTTGACCTAATGCTCTTGACTACCGAAAACATGGTGCCCCGAACAGGAATTGAACCTGTGACCTCACCCTTAGGAGCGCTATTTTGGGGTGAATAACTGCCTATCGTGGCAAATGATAGTGTATCATAAGCCTTTGTTATTAACAGCTTTTCCGCTTTTCGTTTATTCGCTATCGTTCGCTATGATACGCTGTTTTATTGTCACGATGCACTTACCTCTTACCCCCCTTACCACCCATCAGTTTGAGCTAATCTTCTGGACTGTGTGAACTAAGGCATGAGGCGA
>APMI01029946.1_pt1 | contig 15782 bp, 15 predicted proteins | sample 667938 | NCBI WGS metagenome assembly APMI01 (sample SAMN01084076, study PRJNA167559) | wastewater metagenome | biome: Wastewater | place: Denmark: Ejby Moelle, Odense | collected 2011-11-28 | reverse complement strand
CCCCTGAACCTATTGCGCCGCAGCGACCCCCTCGGCAATGACTTCGACAAGCTGGTCTTCCAAGCCCAACCATAGCGGCAGACGAACCAGCCGTTCGCCAGTGTTGTTGGTGTTTGTCATATCACCAACAGCTCGCCCAATTGTTTGACCACGTGGAGACGAATGCAAGGGGATGTAATGAAACACCGTATGAACCCCCTTGCTTTTGAGTCTTTCAATTAAAAGAGTGCGTCGCTCCAGACTGGGCAATAGCAGGTAATACATATGTGCGTTGTGCACGCATTCGCGCGGGACCACCGGGCGGCAAATTTTTCCGGCCTTTTCCAGACTGGCGAACCACTGATGGTAATTGGCCCAGATGTCCAGGCGCCGCTTGTTGATTGCATCTGCTTCTTCCATCTGAGCCCACAAGAATGCGGCCACAATTTCACCTGGCAAATAGGAGGAGCCGATATCGACCCAAGTGTATTTGTCTACCTGTCCACGGAAAAACTGGCTGCGATTGGTACCTTTTTCCCGAATCATTTCGGCACGTTCTACAAAGCGGGGGTCATTGATTAATAACGCCCCGCCCTCGCCGGAGATGATGTTTTTTGTTTCATGAAATGACAAAGCCGCCATATGGCCAATGCTGCCAAGAGGACGCCCCTTGTAGGTTGACATAATGCCTTGGGCAGCATCTTCAATGACCAGAAGGTTGTGGCGACGCGCGATGTTCATGATGGTGTCCATCTCGCAACTAACACCGGCATAATGTACGGGCACAATGGCCTTTGTTCGTGGCGTGATGGCCTCCTCAATCTTGGTTTCATCGATATTGTGCGTATCTGGCCTGATATCGACAAAAACGGGGGTGGCACCGCGCAGAACGAAGGCATTGGCAGTGGATACGAAGGTGTAAGACGGCATGATCACTTCGTCACCAGGCTGCAAGTCAGCCAACATAGCCGCCATTTCTAGTGCAGCCGTACAAGAGTGCGTCAACAATGCTTTTTGGCAGCCAATGCGTTGCTCCAACCAAGCACTACACTTCTTGGTAAACTGGCCATCACCCGCCAAATGACCACTGGCATGGGCTTGAGAAATGTTCCAGAGTTCCTTGCCGGTCATATAAGGTTTGTTAAAAGGCACATTCATTTTCCAACTCCCTATTTTTCATGAAACGTGCCGGGTTACCGGCGACAATGGTGAAGGGTGCTACATCACGCGTCACTACACTGCTGGCAGCCACGACCGCCCCATCTCCGACGTTTACTCCTGGCAAAATTGTTGCCCCCGCGCCAATCCAGACGTGATGGCCAATGGTCACACTCGCAGCGAGATCAGGCAGATCCAGCATGTGATAATCATGCGTTGCACTTAACACTCTCACACGTGGCCCCAAGGCGCAGAAATCGCCAATCAAAATATGGGCATTACCAGCAACCATAGAACCGTAGAACTCGCAGCCGCGGTTAATTGAAACTCCATTTCCAATACTGATTTTCCATGGATAACGAAAATAGGTCTGGTAATCGATCATAGAATTAGCGTCCAACCGCTTTAGAAAAACCTTATATACCCAGTAACGTAGCGGATGCGGCAATAACTCTAACAACATCATGATCAAATTCTCGGCAAAAGAGTAAAAGCCGAACATCAGATGTTTTAAACGTAACCTAGAACGGGTAGACGAGACAGGTTTAGGCAAACTCAACCTCCTATTCCAGGAGTTGAGTTTGGACGAAATACCCAGAATTTTTGACCCGCAAAGAAAAATATTCCCATGAACAAAACCAAGCCAGCCATCACCCACTGATGTGGAAGTTTTGCTTGATCAACAAGTAGCAAGAGCGCCAGAAAGTTGATGGCGTAACCTATCGCATAGATTGTGGCATACCTAAAAAGAGCGGGTGCTATCCTGCCGTGAAAACCAAAAGACCAATTTTTATTAAATAAAAAGGTTTGCAGTATGCCGACGATATATAACAAACTCATTGCAAACTTAGGTCCCAAACCCAGTTGGGTCAAGAGAATATAGAGTCCATAGCCAATTCCATTGGATGCCAAGCCAATGATCGCGTAGCGCATAAACTGTGTACCTGCGCGCATTAAGTTACTTTTTTTCATCTCGCCATCCCCAAATATAATGGGGCGCCTCTGGTCCCACATTAAATAGCAGGTCTAGAATTGAGACGCCATGCTCAAACGGAGGATGGGGCTGTGGATATTCGGGATAATTTGAGTAATCTTTCCAGACTAGCTCAATACCCAATTCATCAAATTTCTCTGGTTCGATATAGCCTTTGGCTGCTGGTCCCGATACATAGCGCGTTGCTTTGCTTTTCACAACCAAGTCGAGGAGCCTTTCAAGCTTTTGACCAGCCAATTGAAAATCCCGCGAGTCCTGAAATCGCGTAGATAAGCCCAAAATATTGTGTGAAATATATTTGATCAAATACTGATTCAATTCTGATAAGTTCGCCCATCGCTTGCCTAAATACACGTCCTCAAAAAAATGGCGATATAGCTTGAAATACGGGAGCTTTTCATATTGCTGGCGCAAACTATCCCAATGAGAGCGTTGCCAACTCGCATCGTCCAAGGCAACCTCACATATCAAACGATTGGCATTCGTACCCACGGGTATGCTGAGCCATTTGCATCCCTGAGCAGTCTTGATCTTGTTGCGGTTACGCCAATCATTTTTTGTGAATTGCAAATCATCGTAAAAAACAAAAAGATCGGCATCGTGTATTAAATCAAAATACCCCTTCCACGGGATATAATTGGACTGCAAAATCACTAAAGTGCTCATTTAGTGCCCTCCTTTGTAGCGATCGAGCATTTTGATAAAACTCGACGGGGGCACTACGCTCCGGTCAGCAACAGCGGCGCCTGCCCCAACAAAGCTATTCGCGCCAAGATGGACAAAGCCACATATAGTGGCGTTGGGTGACAAAAAGCAATTTGCCCCGATGTCTGCGTCGTGGTTAATGCACACGGAGGGCCATAACACTGCAGCCTCGCCAACATTCGCCCGTACGTCTACCACAGCGCTGGCCATTACCATACTGCCTGAGCGCACCTTCGCTGATTCGGCAACATAAGCACGGGGATGGATCAACACGGGCGCTTCATATCCAGCCGCCCTGGCACGCAGCCAAGCCGCCCATCGTCCTGCCAAGTTGTTGTAGCCGATCGCCAATGCGATGCCATAATCTTTGGGGGGATGGCTGAGCGTAACAGCTTCCAGGCTACCCAATATTTCAGAACCTTGATGGAAGTCGTTCACCAGACCCACCGGCTCATGACCGCAAGCCCGAGCAAGTTCGATAACGGTGGGAGCAAAATCCCCAGAGCCATAAATAAGAAGGCGCATTGATCGGTTCAACCCTTGACCGTCGAAACGGTTTCCAATGATGCGGCATGTGCCACGAAGTTAAATATGATAATCGCTTGCAAATTGGACCAGTACTCAATGCGAATTTCATTGATATCAGAAAAACACAGCTTCCTTCGCCGAATTAGGTCTTTCTGCAAGAACGTCCGCCTGTGTGGTTTTGGAGCGATGCACATCCTTGACGATATACGTTGGTCTGCCCTGCACCTGCGTAAATACCTTGCCAAGATAGATACCAATAACCCCCAAGCCCGTTGTCATAACACCCAGACTCAGCGTTGTCAAAGCAATCATGGAGGTGAATCCCAACAAAGCATCGTCAAACAGAATTTTTCGCAGGACTAAATAGAATACGTAAAAAAAGCTTAGCGCGGTTATCGTCACTCCAATATTGAACATCCAAACCAGAGGTTGAGCTGAGAAAGAGCTTACGGCATTCACCATCAAGTGAATGCGCCCCAGGACTGTGTATGAACTGCGGCCTTCACGTTGTTTCTTTTTAACTGGCAAACCTAACTGCTGAAAACCAGTCCAGCTCATCATGCCGCCTAAAAATAGGTTGCGGTCACCCAACTGCAGTAACGCTTCCACATAACGACGTGTCATGATTCGTTCAGTGGCAATGTTTTCTGGAATCTTGATATCGCTGAGGTAATTGAAAGCTTTGTAGAAAAACCCCCCGCTAGCTTTCTCGAAAAACCCACCTTTTCGTGCCTCTTGGTAGCCGTAAATCATGTCTGAACCGGAGGCATCCAGTTTTCTCAAAAACTCAGGCAGGGTCAGCGGTGAAACTTCCAGATCACAGTCGATCAAAAAAATCAAATCGCCACAGGCTTGCCTGAGCCCAGCTTGCATCGCATAGTGGTGTCCAAAATTGCGCGACAGATCCACTACTACCAATTGGGGAATGTTCTTACGACTGGCTAGCGCAAAGGCTAGCGAATCATCAGGCGAACCATCGTTGACCAGCACAATCTCAAATTCGGCGCACTCCAACTCAGCCAAAGCTTGGAGGCACTCGGCAAGAAATCGTTCGAGGAAAGGGCGCGAACGGTACATTGTCGACACAATGCTGATTTGCGGAGACTTGGGCGATTCTACATTTTCAAATGACATGTTGCCGTTCACTTTTCTGAACATTTTGGATGGACAGGGTTAAGTATATGAATTCCATTCTCTTCAAGCATATACATCACTTTGATCCCCAAGAACATCTAGAAGGTACTGCCCGTAGTCGCTCTTTCCAAGTGGCGCAGCCAGTGCTGCAAGTTTCGCTGAGTCGATATAACCGAGTCGGTATGCAATTTCTTCTGGGCAGGCAATCTTCAACCCTTGCCTTTTTTCCAAAGTTTCTACAAAGTTTGATGCCTCCAACAGTGCTTCGTGTGTTCCTGTATCGAGCCAAGCTACACCGCGCCCGAAGACTTCTACCGATAGCTCTTCTCGTTCCAGATACACCCGATTTACATCCGTGATCTCTAGTTCACCACGTGCAGAGGGCTTGATGGAATTGGCAATTTCGACGACCTTGCTATCGTAAAAATATAGGCCTGTTACTGCCAATCGTGACTTTGGATTAGCAGGTTTTTCTTCGATACTTAGGGCTTTATTTTCGGCATCCAACTCTACTACGCCGAAACGCTCGGGGTCTTTTACGCGATAGGCGAATACGCTTGCACCTTGTTTACGGGCATTGGCCCTGCTGAGTTTTAATGCAAGGTCGGAGCCATGAAATACGTTATCACCCAGAATAAGCGCGCAAGGGTTCGTGCCAATAAAGTCTGCCCCAATCAGAAAGGCTTGGGCAAGACCGCCCGGTGATTGTTGGACGGCATATGAAATATTCAACCCCCAGTTGCTGCCGTCACCCAGCAGTTGCTCAAAACGTGGCGTGTCTTGTGGTGTGGAAATCAGGAGAATTTCACGAATGCCCGCCAGCATGAGTGTGCAGAGCGGATAGAAAATCATGGGTTTGTCATAGACCGGCAACATCTGTTTGGATATTGCGGCAGTAGCTGGGTAAAGGCGTGTTCCGGCCCCACCTGCCAATATGATTCCCTTACGATTAATTTGATCAACTGTCACTATTACCCTCTCCATTGAACTGAAGTAACTCTTGTTGTTCGGGCTTACATTTGGACAACCAGTTGCATCACAAGGCCGCTTTGTCGCGCTCTTATAGCCGGAGTTAAAGACTGCTGCTTTAGCGGTGTTCTAGACCTGTAAATTTCGATGAATGCCCTCTCAACCACTGTTCCAGCATCATGGATATCCAGATCATCTCGCCAAAATATCCTGGGTGTTCGTGAAGGCGCTTGGTCAGGAGCGCTTCGACGAAGTCAGCACGCAGGATGCCACGGTCAACCAAGCCACGGACTGATTCCGAGGCCAGCTTTAGGAGGGCTTCATTTCTGATAGCCCAGACGCCAAAGGGCAGCCCGAATCCTTGTTTTTTCTTTGTGATGATTTCATCAGGCAGGAAACCACGCAGCGCTTCCTTGAAAAACCAGCGCAGTTTCAGGCCCTTGAGTTTGTGGTCGACTGGCAGACGCATCGAAAAAGCCAATAGATCGTCATCCAGCATGGGAAAACCGACATCCAGCCCGGCGAGACGGGTGGTACCACAGACTTTCGGTAAATCACTTTCGGCCAGGGTGTAGCGCCAATCGAATGACAGCTCGCGGTTGGTATTGTTGGCAGTTTGCGCACCGGCCCATACTTTGCGTTGATGCTGCAACGGCGATGAAATATCGACTTGTTCCAGAAATGCCGGGGTTAGCGTCCGATCAATGCCCAAACGGGTAATCAGGTTGTACATTTGTAAGCGGTCCGGCATCGGGACGCTGGCTTGCTCGATGTAGCTCGATGCCTTGCTCACCAATGGCAGACTGCCGGCGAGACGGGTGTTCAGAAGAGGCTCCATCAGACCTGTGCGAATAGGCTTTGGAACATATTGATACCAATCGAACATGCGTTGCTTGGCATAGCGGGAGTTGCCGCCGAAGAGTTCGTCGCCGCCATCGCCCGCCAGGATGCGGGTGACACCGTCATCCTTTGCCATTTTGGCGCAGTAATAGGCAGGCAACGCCGAAGAGTTGCCAAACGGCTGGTCATAGCTTGCAGCGACCATGGGAATGCTACGCACCAGGTCCGCGGGGGTTACGTAATACTCGTGGTGCTCGGTATTAAAACGCTTTGCAGCGATGCGGGCGAACTCCATTTCATCGTAGCCTTCGGCTTCAAAGCCGATGGAGTAGGTTGCTGCCGGCGTGCCATGCGCCAGCCCGATCATGCCAGCAACCGTGGAGCTGTCCGTGCCACCACTTAAGAAGCACCCTGCTTTGCCGCCGTTCAGCTGGCGGGCAGTTGCTTGTTGCAGAAGTGCTCGGAATTCGTCGCGTAACTGATCGAAGGAAGGTGGCGAGACCTCCTCAAAGGCCGGTATCCAGTAGGGTGCTACGGTCAACCGGGAATTTTCGTATAAAACGAAATGCGCTGGCGGGACTCGGTAGATACCTTTGTAGATGGTTCTCGGCGAAGGGATTGCGTGCGAGTAGAGGTAGTCGAAGATTGCTTGCGGATCGATTTCAGTGGTCGCATCTGCCAGGTCGTCGGCACGTTCGGCAAACAGTAGTTGATTGCCCACCTGACGATAGCAAAGCGTGCGGATTGCAAATCGGTCTATGGCAAGGAAAGTCCTGCCGTTTGGCTCCTTGATTGCAATCGCGAAATCGCGAAATCGCCGGATACAGTCTCTGGAGCCTTGATGCCCTTTGCGCGAAATGCCTGAAGCCAGGCGGCCACGGCCCCCTCCCGCGCCGCAGTTTGCATCAGCGCTGAGTCGTTGAATCGGGGTTTTCCGATGGAAAGGCAATCAGTATTGCTTGTCATAAATGGGACCGATTTGGTTTGGGAATGCATATTTCCAAGCTGCAAAAACATGGTGTTGTGCAGTCTACCTTGGTCATCTACATATGCCATCAAAATTTTTGACCGGAACAGGTAATATTACCGCCAGCCTTTTTTCGGCTCTTACCAAGCACCCCGGTTTAGTGCCATCAAGTTGAGTCTCGACAGCCTTGGCCAACAGTTGCCTGATCTCACTGCGAAGCCGGGAAAGCTGGGGGGACTTCGTTAAGTTCCACCACAGAATACCTCATAGAAACGATTCCCTTTCAGTAGCGTTGAGTGAGTGGTTGCGGCGCATTCCGCCCACCGTTCGGACCAGTTCGAATGACGAGACTGACCATCAATAGCAAATAAAAAAGCACTGAGAGCCGAGGAACATCGAGCAAACTATCGAACATTCCGACTACGACAAAACCGGCCAGGCCACCAGCCAAAGCAGGCGCAAGCGGATGATGCCGAGCGCCTCTTACGGTCAACCGGAAAAAGGCAACAAAAATCAATACACACAGTACGATCAAGCCCATAAGACCCTGATCGAACAGGATATGCATGAATAGGTTCTTCATGTGCCAAGGCATGTGGTGCCGGTCTGAAGATGAAAACCAGCGCGCCAGGCCCTGAGAAAAATCGCCATTGGAAAGCAAGGGTTCGCCGTAGCTATCGCGAAGGGAGATGTTATCGAGATAGGCCATTCCCCCTCTGTTTTCGATGGCAAAGGAAAAAGTGATGATCTTCGGCGCATACCAATCACCTCTGGATGGCTGATCGCCTGCAAGGGTGAGTTCAACGTGCTGCCACTCCGACTTTTTCCCTTTTACCGCAACTACTTTCGCTACACAGAGGGCGTTGTATAACAGGTGCTTTTCACAAATCTCGAAATGCAAGCTAACGTCGCTGTCTGCCTTGATATCCCACTCGACCAGATAAGGAGCAGTCCCAGGCGACACTCGCTGCGAAACTCGGAACAACTCGCCCCAACCAAGGACATGGCGCCCCCCTGTAATCAGCAGATAAGATTCGCCGTTTTTCTCGACAAGCCGGAAACCACCGGGATGCTCGCTTGGCGGCGTGGAAAAAAAATAGCTGGCAGGAAATCGACCAAGGCCCTTGCCGAAAAGCAAATCGTAATCGCCCATCAGACCCAGACCACCCCTCCAGTGAGCCAGCCGATTTTCAAAATCTTGTTCAGTCGTAGCAAAACGATCGGTCATATACTGGCCACCGATAAAGGTAGCCACCAGCAACCCCATCAACGCCATTCCCCCCAAAAGTCCCAGGTGCCGTTCGCTCTCCCCAACGGGAATGCGGAGAAAATAGCCCGATGACAAACCCAAGACCAATACTATGCATACCGGCAGCATCATCTGCAGTGCACTATCTCCGCCCCAGTGGTTGGCGATCAAGCCACATCCGAGCACTGCGAGCCAGTAGCCAGCCATGCTGATAGCAAATTTCCGCCGCCCACTAACTGGCCTGCCTAGGCCAACTGCCACCAATACCATTCCAATTCCGAATATCCCATAGGCACCTTTTGGAAGGCTGGCCCCCAGAAATGCCACAACGGTAGCAACCACCAAGCCGACAAAAATCGATCGCCCCTCGCCCTGCCGGCCGTTTGCCACCATCGGTAGCAGAATCACCATCAAGTAAAACGTTATCAGTACCGCCAACATGCCCCGATACCCTGAGGTCGGAAATATCCAATAAGCCATCCCGGAAAATACCAAGATGCCTCCGATCGTCCTAACTGTGTTCCGCACCGTGTCAGAACCTGCCGACTCGCCAGGTCTTGCACTCCAGCGCTTTAGCATGAAGAAAATAACTAACCCGACAGGCATAGCAAGATACACTCCCCGGGAAAATGTTGTCAGGCAGGCATAGCCGGCAAGAACCAGTATGGCACCAGCGATCAGCCTTTTCGGAAGATCAGTCGACCTCAGGTAACAATGCAACGCAAAAGGCAGGGTGATCGCTAAAAATCCGTCGAAAGCGGCACCACCAACATGGGTTTCCCAAAACAGCGCAGTTGTCCGGTAATCCGTAGAAAAATTCAGCAAACCGGTAAAAGCCGCCCTCTCCCATACTGCGGTGAGACTCGCCAACCCCAAACCTGCCGCGCAGCCCCACCCCAAACATGTCACAGATCGCTCGGGAGACATTTTTTCGAGTCTCAACCAAAGCGGCAGTAGCAAAGCAGCCAAGAAGAAGCTCTTAGCAAGACGAACACTGTTCATCGGCCCGAAATACCCCTGAAACCAGCCGAAATCGAACCCTCCTGCATCCTGAAATCCTCGAAACATCGAGATGAACACGCTGATGCCATATAGCATCAGGAGCCCGATCCGAATTTGTCGCCCGGAGGATCCTCGCGAACGCGCCTGGATATCGCGATCTCTCCAAAATGCGGCACGCAAATAGCCAGCAGCTGCTATTGCCAGAACCAATAGATCGAATTCCTCGAACGTTATCCAGCCTGTCCAAGGCGCAAAACCGATCACTGGCATTAACGCCAGAAGTACGATCGGCCAGATCGCGAAAGCGTATGCCGCCAAGGCAACCAAGACAGCAAATACAATGCTCCCAATCCAGCCGCTAACAGGATGGTGCCATGCGATGATCCCTCCTAGGAGCGCTAGGCTGGCGCCGAGAACAAATCGCAGAGTATTGCCAACTATCAAATTGAGCTTATCCATCGACTGCCTCATGCAATTGGGACTGTCGGGATGATTCCGAATACTGACTTGAGCTCAATCAATATTTTTCCGTCTGAAATCTTCTGAATAAACAAGTATGTGGTCAGAAAACCTACCGGAACATAGAGCACACCGTTCAATATTAAGTCGGCACGTGACTCCACCTCAAGTTTGTACATTGGGATGTGCTGAAAGACGGCCCAAGCCTGACCGAACGGGATCAATTTGAAATCTAGGGGCACGAGACTCCCATAGATTACAAAAAATACATAGCCAAACCAGATCGAGAGTGTGAGGGTGCGCCGAGATTTCAGAGAGTGCATACGTCAGGCTAAGTTGTGTTTGGCGGTCGAAACACATGTGGTGTTTCTGCGATTAGGACAACGGCCTAGATTACTCCCTGTTATGAGGAACGAGAAGTGATGAGCCAACAGACTCTAGCGTCTACTGCCCCTGGGGGCGGATCAAGAATTATTCGACGAATGTGGGTTTCGGGGGTCAGGTCAAGGGCGGGATACCAAGATGCCGGGCTTCCAGGTTCTCCGCTGAGAACCTTACAAGTCGAAAGCTACGGTTTCGGAATACAAATAATCAATATCTGCGGATTCAAGCGTCTGACTGAGAAACTGCTTTTGATTAAAACCAGTTCGTACTCGAGCCAGCTTTGGCAGGCTCTCCAGCATCCGTCTCTCGATGTGCGTTGTCATTATTCCTTGCCAGAAAAAATGCCAACCCAGACGGTTCAGATATTTGCTAAATATGCTTCCGTCACTGACGTAGATGATGTTTGCGCAAGCCATGCCCTTGAATCGCCCAGGCTTGTAAATAACGTGACACCAGTCTGCTGGCCCACCAATAACCAAGTGCTTCAGCCAGGGAAATGACGAATGATCCCGCCAGACATTGACCATCGAGGTGGAAAGCGCCCTCTCGATCCTGGTAGGGTCAGTCACCACACGCCCGCGAAAGGGTTGTATGGGCAAATTGGGGACGACCGCAACGCCTTCTTCCAGTGCCTTGAATTTGAGGAACTGAAGAACGCCGGCAACAACCTTGGTCGGGGAAAAATCAGTGAAGTGATACCCCGTCTGCCCAACCACACTCATGGCCAGCTGCATACTGAATTTGCGATGGCTATCTAGAACGCACCAGCTGGTAATGTTACAGAAGCTTTCTTTCTGGCCACGGATAATCCGATCAGCATAGAACGCCCCAATTCCTCCAACAACTTTTCCTTCATCTCGGATCAGGAAACCGTAGTTGGGGCGAACCGCTCCCCAGTTGGCCTTCAAACCCGAAACCCAGTCTTTGGCTGCCCGCCTCGCGGGCATATTTTCTTCGAGAAAGGCCGCAAACTCAGGTAGCGTCGCATCAAGAATCGGTTCGATAATAGGTTTTGCCATAATATTCAATATGTTATTTGCCATTCCTGACAATGCCTTGACTTGGCGTCAGAGCGAGAAGCCACTCGATTCCCCACTCTGCAACTTGATCGCGCCATTCCCTGCTTGAAAATGTATGGTCAGCGTATTTAAGATCGTGGCGAACCAAGGAGCGCGCAGCAAGGTGCTTGCGCCATGCAGGCACGGCTTGCAGCAGATCATCAAATTCTCTGGAAATCAGGTCCCGTCCGCTCATCACCAGCATGATCCGGCCCTTGAAACGTGATAGTCCATCAAGCATCCGGTCGGGCAATGGCCTGAGATCTACACCAGTTTCTGCATTCGGTTCGGCTTTATCCTGTCCGCCTCCTCCCTGCCCACGGGCGAGGGAGATCATCTGCATGGCAGAGCGAATGGAACCAAGTAAGTCGAATTTCAGGCTAAACACCTTTGCCCAGAATGAACGTTGGGTTAGTCTATTCAGGTAGTAATGTTTCACTACGGCTTTTGCCTGCCCCTGCTCGGTTCGCACCCAGGGATTAAGCATGACGATGCCATTAACGCGCGGGTCCTTGTGGGCATAGACCAATGATGCTGAGCAAGCATTGCACTCTCCCCAAAGGACGACCTGCTTCAGCGAAGGTGTTTCTTCAAAAAACCGATCGAGGGCAGCACCAATATCCTCTTCGGAGTTTTCAAAGTCGAGGTATTCCCCGTAGCTGTCCCCCATCCCGCTGAAGTCGAATCGAAACACCGGGAAGCCTTGGGCGGATATTTTCCTCGCCCAAAGTACCAGTTGGCGATGGCCGCCAATGCGGTATTGAGGACCACCAGCAACCATTACCAGTACGCCGAGTTCCTGTTGTCCTGATGCCGGATGAAGCATGCCAACTAATGTGGAACCGGGTGCACGTTCAATTACTATTGGTTTTTCGTTCATTTCTCTGGCCGCAACAGTTCTATCCAGTCTGACGTTTTTTTCACCAGATCGGTGGCAAGAAACCGTTCATACAAGGCCCAGAAAGCAGGGCCGTCAAAAGGCATAACTTCGGTGGCTCTTCCTGCACGTTGCCAAGAAGCGAGAAGATTTTTGCTGGCCGGAGATATCTCGTTTTCTTCCCCTCCACCTTTTTCAAGCCAGGCAATAGACACCGACTCATGTGGAATCAACTCAGTTAGTCGCAGGTTCTCTATGGACGTGGCCAGTTCAGGGTGAATCTCGTAACCAGCCACTTCAATACTCTTGCCTTCTGCCAGTTGTGCCCTCATTCCCGCCGTAGTGTCTTTAGGTATGTCGGTTCGGTCCATATTGGCAGCGATACGCATACGCATGAATTGGGTCAGGCAGGACTTGCCATCTACGACTGGCTGCCAGGCAATTAGCGCTCGCTTCTTTTGATCCTGTTGTAGTGCGGTGAGAGCCAATGCAACCCCTAAACGAATACCGAGAAGACCTGTACACCCACCCGGCTGTGCGTCAAGCCATTCCATTCCTTGACGCACATTTTCAATCCAGATGTCCCAGCGAGCATCACCATGCTCCCCATCGCTCTCGCCGGTACCAAACAAATCGATGACCAGCGTTCCAACCCCAAGTTGTGCCAGTGCCTGAGCTTGCACGGTGACCATGCTGCGGCAGCGATTCATCTCCTCATTGAAAGCGGGGACGACGAGTACATTGCCCCATGGCTTGGCTTCGCCGATAGGGGCGTGATAAACGGCGAAGATCTGCCCAAGGCTGCTTGGTAGAAAAAACGGCCGTGGTAAAGATGAGGTGTTTCCCAACAAAATAGCGATCTCGGGTTTCGGCTGATTAAATCAGCCCCTTTTTTCGGAGCACAAACTCAGCCATTCGCGTCAGCGTACCGAGGTTGTCGATATTGATTTCCTCTTGTGTCAGAGGAATTTCGTAAGTTTTCTCGTACCAGGCGATCAATTCGAGCAGGCCTGTCGAGTCAATGAGGCCGGTTGCCGGGATGATGTCATCGAGCGCCAGTTCGGAAGCATCATCTCCTGTCTGCGCTGCGATCTCGACGACTTTCGCCTTGATTTCGGCTTCAATCGATTCTTTAGTAAGTACCATCGGTGTTCCCTTGAGTCAGTTATTTTTTAGGTAGTGCGATTTTCTTGAGCGCAGCGACGACCTGCCCGCCGTTCAAGACGCGATGGTCGTAACTCGCTCCCAGCACTCCCTTGCCACCTTGACCTGCCGCATGGGCAACCATGAGTGCTGTATGCGGCGGCAGGATCGGAATATGTCTTGTGACTTTCCAGCGCTCCATGCTGGAAAAGCCGATCGTGGCGCCGGAGGCTTCCGATTCGCGCAGATTGTGTCCCGCAGCACGGCGCAGCACATCTCCCAGTGCGTTGACGAAGCCGAACTCGTCTTGCTCCTGGGCGTCCCGCACCACTGCCAAATACAGCGCATCGCCGGCCTGAATGGTGAAACCCAGATTGACCGGTGCGTATTCGAAACGTTTGTTGCCGACCATGGTTGCGTTCAAGCGCGGGATTTCCCGTGCGATTTCCACCATTCGCCATGCCATCAGTGGCAGCAATGGCGGCATCAGCAAGCCCTTGGCATCCTGAAACTGCTTGGCATATTCAGCCCACGGAGCGAGATCGTAGTCAATCTCGATATAACCCGGGACGGCGAAATCGCGATGCCAAGTTACTGTGGCCGCCATGCCTTTTTCTTCACGGGTAAGGTTGACCGGGTTGCCTTGAACATCAGGCAGCACGTCGACCAGTTGCATCGCGCCCGCATCTTTTGATTGTGTCTTTGCGCCACCGTGTGCCGACAAATAGCGCTCGACAGCCTCGACAGTAATTCTTCCATCGACCGGTTGTATGACATCGGCTTGCAGCCCATTTTTTTGCAGGAGCAAACGAGCTTTGGCCGTGACTTGAGAGTTGCGAGAGGCGGACTGCCCGACGGCAACATCCTCGAGTTCCGGGATTGCCTCGTCCTTGGTGTCACCCAGCCAGAGCATGATACTGCCGACCCGAACAACTTCCTCTGCTTTGGCGACGAAACCTAGAACATAGCCAGCCGAGGAGGCTGTCACATCAAGCACAGCCTTGTCAGTCTCGACCTGGCCAACAATCTGCTCAGCCTGAATCTTGTCACCAATACCCACGTCAAAGGACAGGACTTTGACTTCGTCATCGTTATTATTGATTCGCGGTACGTAAATTGGGGTTGCCATTGTTTTGCTTCCAGAAACTACAGTATGTCCATGACCGCCGAGACGATCGCTTCCTCGTCTGGCAGTTGCGCGCTTTCCAGGCTGCGTGCCGAGGCGATCGGCACCGGTGCGCTGCCCAGGCGGGCAACTTTTCCCGTATAGCCGTTCTCTGCAAGCGTTGCCAATATTTCGGCACTGAAACCAAATTGATGATGCGCCTCTTCAACAACAAGAATTCGCGGCCGACTCAGCAAGATATTTAACAAGGAAAAACGCGGCAACGGATCCAGCAGGGCCGGCGCAATGATTTCCACGGTCAACTCTTCATTTTCTTCCAAAATCCGTGCCGCTTTTTCAGCAATCGGCAGCATGCCACCGTAAGACAGCAAGGTAATGTCAGGATCGAGGCTCCCGCTACGGAGCGTTGGAAAAAGTTCGGCGCCAAGATCAGCGGCATCGAAGGGAATCGCTTCGTATTGCTGCGCATCGAGTTTTTCCCCGTAGAGCAGTTTGTGCTCGAGGAACAAGGTTGGATTGGGCCAGCGAGTCGCTGTATCGATCAGCAACTGACCAATATTGTGCCGATGGCTGCCGAAGAGCACGGTCAACCCGGGCACCGAGACAAAAATGTTTTCCGGGCTCTGACTATGGATTGGCCCATAGCCGCGCCGGCCACCGCACGGTGCCCGAATGATGATAGGCACCGGCGACTCGGCGAACATGCCGGGAAATTTCACGGCATGGTTGTAGATCTGATCCATGCACAGCGTCAGGAAATCCGCAAACATAATCTCGACGATCGGCTTTTTCCCTGCCATCGCCAGTCCGATACCTGCACCCGTAATGCCAGCCTCGCTGATCGGCGTGGAAATGACTCTACCCTTGAACTTCTCCGATAGCCCGGCGGTAACCTTGAAGGCGCCACCATAGGGGTCATGCAGATCCTCACCAATGAGTACGACGTCTTCGTCATGCTCAAGAAGCTTGTGGAGCGCATCATTGAGCGCCATTCTGACGTTCGTCGAACTAGAGTCGGCTTTGGGGAAATCGATGCTGACCGATGGCATGAATGAATGCTCAGGCACCAGTTCAAAACTTGCTACGCTTGATGCGAGCGCCTTCTTTTCAACTTCAGCTGCGAACGACTTGCATGCAGATTCAATGGATGCAACCTGTTCATCAGAAAGCTGCTTCCTGAGCGCCATTAGCGGCTCGGACGCAGAAAGCT
>APMI01009627.1_pt1 | contig 15782 bp, 12 predicted proteins | sample 667938 | NCBI WGS metagenome assembly APMI01 (sample SAMN01084076, study PRJNA167559) | wastewater metagenome | biome: Wastewater | place: Denmark: Ejby Moelle, Odense | collected 2011-11-28 | reverse complement strand
GCGCCACCTGTTGCGGGCCGTGGCGCTGGCCTATGTGGTACTGCCCCCGCTGCTGGCGCTGCCGCTATTGCCGGAAGAGGGCGGTGGTTTGCAGATGCGCGATGCGTGGTTCGACATGCTGGCCGCCTTTACCACAACCGGGGCGACGATTTTCGGGCCGGCTGACCTTTCACCTTCGGTTCATCTGTGGCGGGCGATGGTGGGCTGGCTGGGCGGGCTTTATATCCTTGTGGTGGCGCTGGCGGTGCTGATGCCGCTGAACCTTGGCGGGATGGAGGTGCTGACGGGCCGCACCCCGGGCCGCTCTGGTGCCAGCCAGATAACCGAGGTCGCCGGATTCGGTGCCCGGCTGATGCGGTTTTCGCTGCGCATCGCACCGCTTTATGCCGCGATGACACTGGCGCTGTGGATCCTGCTGCTGCTGGCAGGCGAGGGCAATCTGGTGGCCCTTTGCCATGCGATGTCCACGCTGTCCACTTCGGGCATCTCGCCGATCGGCGGGCTTTCTGCGGGGCAGGCCGGGTGGCTGGGCGAAGTGCTGGTCTTTGCCTTCCTGCTGCTTGCGTTGTCGCGATGGCCGCTGACCCGCGCGCTGGGGCTGCAACGCACGCAGCCGCTTTGGCACGATCCAGAATTGCGGACTGCTGCCCTGTTGCTGGCGGTGGTGCCGGGGGTGATCGTGCTGCGCCTGTGGTGGGGGGCGACACAGGCAGGTGCGGGCGCAGATATCGCCGCATTGCTGCGCGCCTGGTGGAGCGAGTTGTTCATGACCCTTTCCTTCCTGACCACCACGGGGTTTGTAAGCGCCAGTTGGCCGCAAGCCCTGGCATGGGCGCATCAGCCTGCGGCTGCGGCGGCCTTCTGGGGGCTGGCGATTCTGGGTGGCGGCGTTGCCACCACAGCGGGGGGGATCCGGCTTTTGCGGGTAGTCGCCCTCTTTCGCCACTCGCAGGACGAGTTGGAGCGCCTGATCCATCCCAATCTGGTGGCCGGACAATACGGTGTCGCGCGTCAGATCGCCCGGCAGGGCGTGGCCCTGGCCTGGGTGTTCTTTACCCTGTTCGGCCTGCTGCTTGCGGCCACGACCGGCCTGCTGACCATGACGGGGCAAGGCTTTGAAAATGCGATGATTATGTCCATCGCAGCCTTGACGAATACCGCCCCCGTGGTGTCGATTCTGCCAGAGATGGGCCAGCCTTGGGCCGCGGTCGATCTGCCGGGCCGGTTCGTTCTGGGCGCGGCAATGGTGCTGGGGCGGCTGGACATTCTGGCCGTCCTGGTGCTTTTGCTGCCCGACACATGGCGCGGCTGATGGGGCACTGCTGACCCACCTCTACCTAAAGTGCTGTTTTGGGCTTGGAATTCCCCAAACGGTCGCGCAATACTGGTATTCGGGCGTTCCAAGCGAGGGGGGACGCCACGCGCGACTGACAAAAAGGGCAAGAAACCGATGGCCGCCGACAAGCAAAATTTGCAGGATGCTTTTCTTAACCATGTCCGCAAGGCAAAGATTCCGGTCACGATCTTCCTGATCAACGGGGTCAAGTTGCAGGGTGTCATCACCTGGTTCGACAATTTCTGCGTACTGTTGCGCCGGGATGGACAATCGCAACTGGTGTACAAGCATGCGATTTCCACCATCATGCCGGGCGGGCCGGTTAACCTTTACGAAGGCGAAGACTGATTTCCGATCTTCCAGAGGATGACGATGACTTTGACCTGCCGTTCGAAGCTGACGGCGGGATCGAAGCCTATGAGACTGCGGCCGTCCGCACCCGGGCCTGGATCATCCATCCTGAACTGAAGGGGGCCCAGACCCGCCGCCTTGCCGTCCATGCGCTGGCCGAGGCTGTCAGCCTGGCGGGCGCCCTGCCGGGGCTGGATGTGCTGGGGGCTGAGGTGGTGCGCCTGTCGCGGGTGCATCCCGGCACGCTGTTCGGATCTGGCAAGGTTGAGGAACTGGGCGCGCGGTTCAAAGAACAGGAAGTGGCGCTGGTGCTGGTGGATGGCGTGGTCTCTCCCATCCAGCAGCGCAATCTGGAAAAGGAATGGGGCGTCAAGCTGTTGGATCGCACCAGCCTGATCCTGGAAATTTTCGCCGACCGCGCCCGCACGCGCGAGGGCGTGTTGCAGGTCGAACTTGCCGCTCTCAGCTATCAGCGCAGCCGTCTGGTCCGGGCCTGGACCCACCTTGAACGCCAGCGGGGCGGCTTTGGCTTTGTCGGCGGCCCCGGCGAGACGCAGAAAGAGGCCGACCGCCGTGCGATCGACGATCAGGTGATCCGGCTGAAAAAGCAGTTGGAGCGTGTGGTCAAGACACGAGAGCTGCACCGGGCCGCCCGCCGCAAGGTGCCGTTTCCCGTCGTGGCGCTGGTCGGCTATACCAACGCCGGAAAATCCACACTGTTCAACAGGATGACCGGGGCCGATGTGCTGGCCAAGGATATGCTGTTCGCCACGCTGGACCCCACGATGCGGGCCATCGTGTTGCCCTCGGGGCGCAAGATCATTGCCTCTGACACCGTGGGTTTTATCAGCGACCTGCCGACGCAACTGGTCGCCGCCTTCCGCGCCACGCTGGAAGAGGTGCTGGAGGCCGATCTGGTGCTGCATGTCCGCGACATCAGCCACCCCGAGACGGCCGAACAGGCGGCGGATGTGACCGACATCCTGTCCTCGCTGGGCATGGACAAGGCCGTGCCGATGTTCGAGGTCTGGAACAAGCTGGATCTGGTGGACCCTGGCCAGCAAGAGGCGCTGGCCGCGCAGTCTGCCAACCGCGACGGGGTTTTCCCGATCTCTGCCCTGACGGGCGAAGGCTTGCCCGTGCTGCTGGATGCAATTTCGGCCGCGTTTGATGAGGAAAAATCAGAACGGCACCTGACCCTTGGCTTTGCCGATGGCAAGCGGCGCGCCTGGCTGCATCAGGAAGGTGTGGTCACGCGCGAAGAGCAGGACGACGACGGTTGGCAGATTTCCGTTCTGTGGACCGCCCGGCAGGAAAAGCGTTATCGCGACCTGTGAGTTGGGCCCGGTCTCACGCCCGGTCTCACGCCCAATCGGGGCAGACGCAGATATACGCTGTCACACCACTCATCCCGCCACTGCATCGTGCGGCTGGCGCGATGCGTTTCCTGAAACCCCAGCCGTTTGTCAGCAGGCCCAGAGAGGCGGCGTTGCGTGGATCAGCCTCGGCTGTTAGGTGGTCGATGTCATGCCATATGAACAGATGTTCGATAACCGCCGTCATCGCCTCATGGGCAAAACCCTTGCCCCAAAAGTCGGGGTGCAGCAGAAAGCCGACCTCTGGCAGGCGCCAGGCCCCCGCCTTGCCGATGGCGTGCCCGTCATGCTCGATGATGAAATCATCCGACACGCCTCGGCTGCTTTCGATCATTGCGGTCAGAAAGGCCGCGGTCTCCTCGGGGCTGTCATGCTCGGGGCGTGACCAATAACGCATGACCTCGGGGCGGCGCATGACGTCATGCAGCGCCTCAAGATCGTCGATCCGCGCCTTGCGCAGGGTCAGGCGCGCCGTGACAATCCGGTCCGGTGGGGTCATTTCGGTGCCGGGGTCAGCCATGCGTCACCCACCGCAGCCGCCCGCGCCAGCGCGGGATCAAGGCTCATCGGAATATACTCACCGCGCCGCCAAAGCTCTGACTGGTCATCATAAAACCGCGACAGTGGATGGCCTGACTGCCCGGTCGAGATGATGAAGACCGAAGAATCCGGGTCGGCAAAGTCATAGACCCCGCGATAGGCCCCGGCATGCACATTCAGGAACGGTTCCGGCCCGTCGCCCTTGGTGCGGCCGCGCATCAGCGTGGTGTCGCCGCCGCTGGTCGATTGGCGGATGTTGACGAAATAGCGCAGCACCGGCACGTCGCCCAAGACCGGATGGTCATGCGCCGCCTGATGGGCATCGCCCCAGCGCCAGCTTTCGATGTTCGGCCCATACTTTTCCGACAGGTTCAGCAGCGCCTCGTCCAGCGCGCTGCGGGCAATGTCGGTGCAGGTTTCCACCGCCGCCGACTGGATCACATCGCACCAGACAGATGCACCGCCCTCATTCCTGAACACGCGTTCGATAAACAGCGGCTCAACATGGGTGAACTTGTCGGCCATCGGGCCGATTTCATCGCGGATCAGCCGGTCTTGCAGCACGCGCAGCCATTCTTCGGCAATCAGGGGTTCGGGCAGATGCTCATTCATCTCGCCATTCCATTCGGCCATCAGCTTCAGCGCGGTCTGGCGCTGGCGCTCCGGCGTGCCTTCGGGGGCGGCATCGCCGGTGAACCACAGATCGGCCCCGATCAGCGGCAGAAGGTTGCGCGCCGTCGGGTCCACCGTATCAAGCTGCGCCTCGATGAAACTTTCGCGGGTATGCACCTCGCGGGTTTTCATCAGCGCCAGCCAGCGCTGGATGCGCTGGGTGTCGCCCCAGTCGAACGAGACATGCAGCGGGAAGGGGCGGTCAATCACCTTGTTGTTGGTGTTGCCCAACAGGCCCGAGGCCGGGTTCACAAAGCGCGGGTTGTCCTCATAGGGCAGCATCCCGGTCCAGCGGTTCTTGCCCTCCCATCCGGGTGCGGGCATCCGGCCTTGCGTGCGGTGGCTGGGGTCGCGCGCGGGCATGGCGCCGATAAGTTGCAGCGCGATGCCATTCTCATCGGCGAGCATCAGGTTCTGGCTGGGGGCGATGAACAGGCGCCCGGCCTCGATAGCCTCATCGACCGTGGCAGAGGTCATCAGCCGGATCGCCGCCGTCATCGAGGTGTCCTTGTCTGACAGCGCCGTCCATTCCAGCGCGGCCACATGGCCCGCAGGCGTGACCGATTGCAGGTCATAATGGCTGCCGGGCAGGATCGGTCCGCTTTCGCTCCACCTTTGGGTGATGGTGACCGGGGGCGCATCCTTGACGGTGATGATGGTGCGGCGCGTGGTGAAGGGCTTTGGCCCCTCGGGGGTGATATATTCCTCGGGGTTCGCGGGGTTGACCTTTTCGATCACCACATCCTGATCGTCGAGATAGCTGGAGGTCAGGCCCCAGCCCAGCTTGTCGCTGCGCCCGACCAGCACCACCGGCATGCCCGGAATCGTGCCGCCGATCACCCCGCCAGTGGGCAGTTGCAGCCGCGCCAGATACCAGAACGACGGCGCGGTCAGCTGCAGATGCGGGTCGTTGGCCAGCAGACTGCCCCCCGCGGCCGAGCGTTTCGGCATCGCCGCCCAGGCGTTCGACGCGCCCGCGAAGGGGGCGCTGTGAAAGGGCGACAGCGGGTCATCCAGATAGGCCAGCTTGTGCGGGTTGGCGGCAGGCATCGGGCCGGGCATCAGGCTGGCATAATCGGGCAGGGCGGCGACGGCGGGGTTCGGATCATCCGCCAGAAGGTCGCGCAGCCGTTCCGGCGGCAGGATCAGCGACAGTTGCGCGCGCTGCACCTCTGATTCCAGATGGCTGGACAGTTGCAGCGCCATCAACTTCATGATCGCCAGCGAGTCGGCCGGTGACCAGGCTGCGATCTCATTGGAGAAAAAGAAGAATTCCGGCGCACCGCGCCCGCGCGCGCCCTTGTTCACCTGTTCGATCCAGGCGTTCACCCCGGCCGAATAGGCCTCGAGCGCGGCCTTGGTGCGGTCATCCTGCACCGCAACCGAGGTTTTGGCCAAGGTATACAGATCCAGCCGCCGGATCAGCTCATCAATCTTGACGGTGCGGCTGCCGAAGATTTCCGACAGGCGACCCTGAGCCGTCCGGCGCAGCATCGTCATTTGCCACAACCTGTCCTGCGCATGAACAAAGCCAAGCGCGTAAAAGGCATCCGCTTCGGTCTTGGCGAAGATATGCGGCACATCGTTGTTGTTGCGCACGATCTCAACCGGCTGAGACAGGCCGGAGAGGGTGAAATTTTCGTTATAATCCGGCAGCGAGCGCGTCAGAATCCAATAGGCCAAAGCCAAACCCACAACCCCCAGCACGACAAGGCCGGTGAACAGGCGCAAAAGCCAGCGGAACGCGATGACCATTCAGGTCTCCTTGACGGCGGGAACGCGATGCCTTCCTAGTCCGAAACCGGAATGGCGGCAATGCGATGGGGTTCACAGCATGGCGAAGGTGGCGTTTCTTGGGCTGGGTGTGATGGGTTTCCCGATGGCGGGGCATCTGGCGGCCAAGGGGCATCAGGTCACGGTGTGGAACCGCAGCCCGCAAAAGGGACAGACTTGGGTGGAAAAGTTCGGCTTTGCGGCGGCAGCGACGGCGCGCGCTGCGGCCGAAGGGGCCGAGTTCGTCATGGCTTGCGTCGGCAATGATGATGACCTGCGGCAGGTTTGCACCGGGCCGGACGGTGCCTTTGCCGGAATGGCCAAGGGCGCGATTTTTGTCGATCATACCACCGTGTCGGCGGGGGTGACGCGGGAGCTTGCCGCCATCGCTGCCGAAAAAGGCATCGGCTATGTCGATGCGCCGGTGTCGGGCGGGCAGGCGGGGGCCGAGAATGGTGTGTTGTCGATCATGTGCGGCGGAACCCAGGCCGATTATGACCGGGCAGAGCCGGTGATGGCCGCTTATGCCCGGGTATGCCGCCGTCTGGGGGATGTGGGGGCAGGGCAGCTTGCCAAGATGATGAACCAGATCTGCATCGCCGGGCTGGTTCAAGGGCTGGCCGAGGCGCTGGCCTTTGGCAAGAAGGCGGGCCTTGATGGTGAGGCGGTGGTTGAGGTGATCAGCCAGGGCGCCGCCGGGTCGTGGCAAATGCAGAACCGCCACAAGACCATGCTGGCCGAAAAATTCGATTTCGGCTTTGCGGTGGACTGGATGCGCAAGGATCTGAAAATCTGTCTGGAAACCGCCGACCAGATCGGCGCGCAACTGCCGGTGACCGCTTTGGTCGATCAGTTCTACAAGGATGTGCAACTGATGGGGGGCGGGCGGAATGACACCTCAAGCCTGATCCGGCGGCTTCTGGGCTGAACGGCGGCTGAAAACAAGGTGGCCGGCAAGGCCCACCACCGCAACCGCCACAAGCAGCCATGTCCAATGGCGCGGGTGCAGGTGGCCCAGAACATGCTCGGCCGCAAGGCCGAAGTGATAGCCAAGCGCCGTGAACAGGCTGGCCCAGACAGCAGCCACAACGGTATTGATCGCCAGAAAGACCGGCCAGCGCAACCCGGTCTGCGCCAGCAGAATCGGCCCCACGATGCGCAGCCCCGGCACGAAGCGATAAGACAGCGCCAGCAGAATCTGGTGGCGTTGCACGAAGCCCGCTGCGCGGCTGGCTGCGGCCTTGACACGCAACCGTTGCACCACGCCCCGATCGGGCGCAAGGCGCGACAGCAGGAACCACATCTGATCCGCGCTCCACGCGCCAAGGCCCACCATCAGCGCCATGCCCGGGCCACTGGCAAGGCCACTGCCTTGCAACCGATGCGCCATGAACCCGCCCAGGATCGCCAAGGTTTCGCCTTCGAGAAAACCGCCCGCAAAAACCGCAGGCGGCCCGTATTGCGCGATTAGCTGCTCGATGGCCAAGGGTTACGGGATGATGCGGGTGTATTTCACCCCGGCAACCGACGCCCCCGCAATCAGGCCCTGCTGACCAAAAACCAGCGCCACGACCGGATCCAGCTCGGTCGTTTCCTTGCCAAGGCTCTGGCCCATTTCGGGCGTGGCATAGCGGATGTCGGCGCCCGCAGCCCAACCGGGCGATCGGCGGAAATCAGCCAGCGCCGCGTCGGTGGTGAAAAACAGCGCATGGGCATATTGCTGCGCGCCAATCTGAAGGCCAAAACTGGCCTTGGTGGCGGAATAGTAATCCACCGTCACATCACGGATACGCAGCGCGCCGCGGCCATAACTGCCGCCAAAGCCAAAGCCCGCCTCGGTCACCAGCGGCATGTAGAGCACCCCGGCCGACCGTGCGGCGAGGTCCTGGGTGCCGGGATAGCGCTGGAACAGATAGTCGCGCGTCGCATTGACCCGCGCGTCGATCTGCGCCGCGCCGTTCGACCCGATGCCATTGCCGCCCACGCAAGCCGACAGCGCCGCAGTACCGCCGCCCAAAAGGACCAAACGTCTGGAAATCATGCCCGCCTCCTCGAAATAATCGGCAACTTATGTGCCCTTTGTTTCCGGCAAGTTACCTGTTTCACAGCATCCTGTCACCGGGGAGCACGCAGACTGGCGAAATTGCGCAACTATCCCCGCAAAGCCTTTGCGACCGCGGGGGCGAAATAGGTCAGGATACCGTCGCAGCCGGCGCGCTTGAACGCCAGCAGGCTTTCCATCATCGCCTTGTCGCCGTCGATCCAGCCATTTTGCGCCGCCGCCCGGATCATCGCATACTCGCCCGACACCTGATAGGCGAAGGTCGGCGCGCCGAAGGTGTCTTTGACCCGGCGGCAGATATCCAGATAGGGCATTCCCGGTTTCACCATCACCATATCGGCCCCTTCGCGCAGGTCGCGTTCGACCAGACGCAGCGCCTCATCCGAGTTGCCGGGGTTCATCTGATAGGTTTTCTTGTCGCCCTTCAACGCACCAGAGGCGCCGACGGCATCTCGGAACGGGCCATAAAAGGCGCTGGCGTATTTCGCGGCATAGGACATGATGGTCACATCCTTGTGACCCGCCGCCTCCAGCGCTGTGCGGATCGCGCCGATCCGGCCATCCATCATGTCGGACGGGCCAAGGATGTCGGCCCCCGCCTCGGCCTGCGCCAAGGCCATCTTGACCAGCGCCTCGACCGTTTCATCGTTCAGGATCACGCCATCGACGACAAAGCCGTCATGCCCAAGGGCGTTATAGGGATCAAGGGCGATGTCCGTCATCACCGCAATCTGCGGCACCGCCGCCTTGATCGCCCGGATCGCCCGGTTGGTCAGGTTGTCAGGGTTCCAGGCTTCTTCGCAGGTCAGCGTTTTCACCGACGGGTCGGTGTAGGGAAACAGGCAGATCGCCGGAATGCCAAGGTTCGCAGCCTCTTCGGCTGCACGCACCACATTGTCGATCGACAGCCGGTCAACGCCCGGCATCGAGGCGATGGGTTCGCGGATGTTGTCGCCGTCGCGGATAAAGACCGGCCAGATCAGATCGTCCGTGGTCAGCGTGACCTCTTGCACCAGGGCGCGCAGGGCAGGCGTGCGGCGCAGGCGGCGAAAGCGGTGAGCTGGGCTGGGGATCGTGTACATTGGGGCCTCGCGCGGCGAAGGGGCTTGCGAACATGCGCCTTGCCTGCCATGGAAACCTGCGCGCCTCAAGACGCAAAAGGGCGCAGGCAAGGGGCCGGGCCGTGGGTGTTTACAAGACCGTTCTGGAACTGATCGACCTCAGGTCGTTTTCCAACCTGTGGTACTGGATCATGCTGGGGGTTCTTTGGTCGTCGGCCAGCCACTGGGTTCTGGGCGTGCCATGGGATATGATCACCAAGGCACAACGGCAGAACGGGGCGCAGGCACAGGCCGATGTGCGGGAGCTTACGCGCATCAACATCGACCGGCTTCTGGATATCATTGAAACCTCTGGCTTGTGGCTGATGGGGTTTGCGACCTTCATGATTACGGGGCTGGCGATGCTGGCCTTCTGGTATTGGGTCGAATTTGCGCAGGCGCTGCTGCTGCTGGTCGCGCCGCTGGGCATTCTGCTGCTGCTTTCGGTGCGGCGCGCGCGCAAGGTCCGGCTGGTGCTGGGTGAGTGGCCGGTGGTTTACATCCAGTTGCGCAACCATAGAATTCTTGTGCAACTGCTTGGGATGATTTCCATTTTCATCACGTCGATGTTCGGCATGTGGCAGAATATGATGATCGGCGCACCGTTCTGAGATGACTGGCCCGCGCATCATTCTGGGCGGCGCGCCGGAAGGCTATGACGCCCGCCTCCTGCTCAAGGAACTGGCCAAGGGCGCGCCCGTCCTGCACATCGCGCGCGACGACAAGCGGATGGAGGCGATGCGCGCGGCGCTTGCCGTCTATGCGCCGGGCACCGTCGTGCTGGACCTGCCGGCCTGGGACTGCCTGCCTTACGACCGGGTTTCCCCCAACCCCGAGATTTCGGCGCGCCGGATGGCGACCCTCGCCACCTTGGCGGGGGGCTTGTCGGGCGCCTTCGTGCTGTTGACCACGATGACCTCGGCCACCCAGCGTCTGCCCGCGCGCGACACGCTGCGCACGGCGAGCTTTGCCGCGCGCCTGGGTGACCGGGTGGATGAGGGGCGTCTGCGCGGTTTTCTGGCGCGGATGGGCTTTTCGCCCGTATCCACCGTGGCCGAGCCGGGCGACTACGCCATTCGCGGCGGTATCGTTGACCTGTGGCCACCGGGCACGCGCGGGCCGATCCGGCTGGATTTCTTTGGCGATCAGTTGGACGGCATCCGCCGATTTGATCCGGTAACACAGCGCACGGTCGAAAGGCTGACCGGCATCGAATTCGCGCCAATGTCCGAGGTGATTCTGGACGAGGCGGCGATCACCCGGTTCCGCCAGACATATCGGGCCGAATTTGGCGCGGGCGGTTCGGATGATCCGCTTTATGAGGCGGTTTCGGCGGGCCGCAAGCATCAGGGGATGGAGCATTGGCTGCCCTTCTTCCATGCCCGGATGGAGACCCTTTTCGACTATCTGCCCGATGCCACCGTGATGCTGGACGATCAGGTCACGCCCGCGCGGCTGGCTCGGTGGGAAGGAATCGCCGACGCCTATGACGCCCGGCGAGAGGCGATGACCGCGCGGGGCCGGATGGATTCGGTCTATAAACCCTGCCCGCCGGATCAGCTTTATCTGGATGATACCGCCTGGGAGGTGGCGCTGAAGGATACCCGTGTCGTGCAACTCTCGCCCTTGGCACAGGCACCAGGACCGGGGGTTCTGGATGCGGGCGGGCGGATCGGGCGCAGTTTCGCGCCGGAAAGGCAGCAAGAGAATGTAAGCCTTTTCGGTGCCTTGACAGATCATCTTAAGGTATTACTTCAAGATCGGCAGGTCGTCATCGCCTCGTGGTCCGAGGGTGCGCGAGAGCGGTTGAAGGGCTTGTTGGAAGATCAGGGCCTGACCGGCGCGCGTGAGGTGAAAGACTTCCGTGAAGTGCCTGATAGCAAAGGCGGATTGTTCCTGATGGTCTGGGCGCTGGAGGCCGGTTTTACCGCCCCCGGCCTTGCCGTGATCAGCGAACAGGACGTGCTGGGCGACCGTCTGGCGGCCAAGCCCCGCAAAAAGCGCAAGGCCGAAAATTTCCTGCGCGACGCCGAAAGCCTGTCGCCCGGCGATCTGGTGGTGCATGTCGAACATGGCGTCGGCCGCTATCTGGGGCTGGAAACGATCACCGCCCTTGGTGCGCCCCATGCCTGCGTGATGCTGGAATATGCCGAGGGCGCGAAACTTTACCTGCCGGTCGAGAATATCGAACTCCTCAGCCGTTACGGGCATGAGGAGGGGCTGCTGGACCGGCTGGGCGGCGGCGCCTGGCAGGCCAAAAAGGCCAAGCTGAAAGAGCGTATCAAGGAAATCGCCGACCGGCTGATGCGCATTGCTGCCGAACGCGCCCTGCGCCACGCCCCCATCCTTGAGGCGCCGCATTCGATCTGGGAGGCCTTTGCCGCCCGCTTCCCCTATCAGGAAACCGATGACCAACTGGCGGCGATTGCCGATGTGGTGGCCGATCTGGAAAAGGGCAGCCCGATGGATCGCCTGATCGTGGGCGATGTGGGCTTTGGCAAGACCGAGGTGGCGATGCGCGCGGCCTTTGTCGCCGCCCTGTCGGGAATGCAGGTGGCGGTGATCTGCCCGACGACCTTGCTGGCCCGCCAGCATTACCGCAGCTTTGCCGAGCGGTTCCGGGGGTTCCCGGTGTCGGTGCGCCCGCTTTCGCGGTTTGTCAGCACCAAGGACGCCAATGCCACCCGCGCCGCGATGGCCGACGGCACGGTGGATATCGTGGTCGGCACCCACGCCCTCTTGGCCAAGGGGGTAAAGTTCAAGAACCTTGGCCTGCTGGTCATCGACGAGGAACAGCATTTCGGCGTGACGCATAAAGAGCGGCTGAAGGAAATGCGGTCGGAGATTCACGTCCTGACCCTGACTGCAACGCCGATCCCGCGCACGCTGCAACTGTCCCTCACCGGCGTGCGCGACCTGTCGATCATCGCCACGCCCCCGGTGGACCGCCTGGCGATCCGCACTTATGTTTCGGAATTCGATACAATCACCATCCGAGAGGCGCTGCTGCGCGAACATTATCGCGGCGGGCAAAGCTTTTTCGTGGTGCCACGGCTGTCCGACCTGCCGGATGTGGAAGAATTCCTGAAACTGCATGTGCCCGAGGTGAGTTACATCATCGCCCATGGCCAGTTGGCGGCGGGCGACCTTGATCAGCGGATGAATGATTTCTACGACGGCAAGGCCGATGTGCTGCTGGCGACGACCATTGTGGAATCGGGTCTGGATATTCCCACTGCCAACACCATGGTGGTCTGGCGGGCCGATATGTTCGGCCTTGGACAGTTGTACCAGATTCGCGGCCGCGTCGGGCGGTCAAAAACCCGCGCCTATTGCTTCCTGACAACCAAGCCGCGCCTGCCGCTGACGCCACAGGCGCAGAAACGGTTGCGCCTGCTGGGCAGCCTCGACAGTCTGGGTGCTGGTTTCAACCTGGCCAGCCACGACCTTGACCTGCGCGGGGCCGGCAACCTGCTGGGCGAGGAACAGTCGGGCCACATCACCGAAGTGGGATACGAGCTTTACCAGCAGATGCTGGAAGAGACGATCGCCAAGATCAAATCGGGTGAGATCGGCGGCCTGAGCGCGATTGACGATCAGTGGTCGCCGCAGATCAACCTTGGCGTGCCGGTGATGATCCCCGAAGGGTATATCCCCGATCTTGACATTCGCCTTGGCCTTTACCGCCGTCTTTCTGGCCTTGCCAGCAAGGTGGAACTGGAAGGTTTTGCGGCGGAACTGATCGACCGTTTTGGCCCCATTCCGAAAGAGGTCAACACCCTGATGCTGATCGTGCGCATCAAGGCGATGTGCAAGCGGGCCGGGATCAGCCGCCTTGATGCGGGGCCCAAAGGGGCCACGGTGCAGTTTCACAACGACAAGTTCGCCAACCCCGCCGGTCTGGTCGAATTCCTGCGCGATCAGGGCGCGGGGGCCAAGGTGCAGGGCAACAAGATCGTGCTGACCGGCGAGATGAAATCTGAATCCGACCGCATCAAGGGGGCCTTCGCCATTGCCCGCGATCTGGCGGAAAAAACGAAGGCGCGCTAACGCCGGGCCAGTTGCATCAGGCCCAGCGCAAGTGCGGCAAAGACCAGCACGGCGGCCATGAGTGGGACTTGCGTACCATTCAGCATCTGTCCTACCGGAATGGCCAGCACCACGGCAACAACCGTCGCCACCGCCGAAATCACCGAGGAAGCAAGGCCCGCGATATGGCCGACCGGCTCCATGGCAAGGGCGTTCAGGTTGCCCATCGTCAGCCCCATCATCGCAAACAGGCCGACCGACCACAGCAGATGCGCCGGGAAGGCCAGCGTCTCGGGCATGGTTCCGGTTGCGACCATTCCCAGGATCAAGGCGGTCAGGACCACCACATAGCCATAGGTCGCCACCACCACCGCCCGCATCCCGACCCGCATGACGATGCGAGAGTTGACGAAACTGCCGGTCATCGAGGCCAGTGCAATTCCGGCGAACCAGTAGGGGAAATTGTCACCCTGATGGAAACGCTGATCGAAGATGCCCTGCATCGAGGACAGGGTTGAAAACAGCATGGCCAGCGTCAGTGTCTGGCACAGGACCGAGATCACGACGATTCGGTGGCCAAACACCTCGGCCACGCCGCGCGCCAGGGTGCCAAGGGCCAGCGGGCGGCGCTTTTCCGGCGGCAGGGTTTCGGGCTGGCGCAGGGCCAGCCAGCCGGAGCTGAAGGCCGCGAAGGCGACATAGGTCAGAAAGATCGTATGCCATCCGGCAATCGCAATGATGCCTTGCCCCATCATCGGCGCGACAGCAGGGACAAGGGTGAAGATCATCATCGCGAACGACATGATCCGCGCCATCTCACGCCCGGCGAACAAATCGCGCACCAGCGCAATGGAAACCGCCCGTGGCCCGGCAGAGCCAAGCCCCTGAACGACACGCGCGATCAGCAGCATTTCCAGAGAATTGGCCATCCAGCAGGCCAGCGCCCCCAGCGAATACAACACCGCCCCGCCGATGATCACCGGCTTGCGGCCAAAGGCGTCCGACAGGGGCCCGGCGAACAGGGTGCCCAGCCCCATGCCGAAAACGAAAGAGGTGATGACCAGTTGCGCACGGTTGGGGGCATCGGGCGACAGGCTGGCGGCAATCTCGGGCAGGGCGGGCAGCATCGCGTCGATGGAAATCGCGATGGTGGCGAACAGCACGGCGATCAGGGCGATGAATTCACCGTTGGACAGGCGGGCTTGCATATCAGCTTTTTCCTGCCAGTTCGGCGATGACCTTGGTCCACATCTCGGGCGGTTGGGCACCGGACACAACATATTGCTGCGCGATGAGGAAGGTGGGCACGGCGGTCACGCCCTTGTGGCGGGCATCTTCATCGCGGGCACGCAGGTCATCGGCATCGGCATCGCTTTCGAGCAGGCGCAGGGTGGCGGCGCGGTCCATTCCGGCGGCTCCGGCGATGTCGGCCAGAACCGAGGGGTTGCCAATGTCGCGCCCCTCTTTCCAATAGGCGCGGAACAGGGCCGAGACCACCGGGGTCTGCTTGCCCTCGATCCCGGCCCAATGGATCAGACGGTGGGCGTTCAGCGTGTTGGGGATGCGCTTGGGCACATCGGGGTCCAGATCGACGCCATTCTGGCGGGCGATCTGGCGCAGGCGGTCGTGGATTTCATCCACCTTCGCCTCACCGCCGAAACGGGCAGCAAGATAGCTGCGCTTGTCCACGCCTTCGGGCGGCATGTCGGGGTTCAACTGGAACGGATGCCATTCGATGCGAAACGGATGGTCGGCCGCACCCTCCAGGGCGCGGTCAAGGTTGGCCTTGCCCAGATAGCACCAGGGGCAGACGGGATCGGAAAAGATATCAAGCCGGATCATCCGGGGTCTCCAGTGCCGCGCGCAGCGCCCGGCGGTTCAGTTTGGCGTTGGCGCCGCGCGGCAAGGCGGGCAGGCGGCGATAAAGGCGCGGCTGCTTCCAGCGGGCGAGCGTGGCATCGGCCCGCGCGGTCAGCGCGGCAGCGTGGTCATCCTGCGCTACATAGGCGCAGGCGATGACATTCACACCCTCTTTCACCCGAATATCGGTGACCGCCAGGTCGGCGATGCCGGGAAGGCCCGTAAGCGCAGCCTCGACCTCGACCGGCGAGACGCGAAAACCGCCGGCGTTCATCAGGTCGTCGGCACGGCCAAGATAGGTCATGGCGCCATCGGGGCCGCGGCGGGCGTGATCTCCGGTCAGGAACCAGTCGCCCCGATAGCGGGCGGCGGTCTCCCGCGGCTGATCGAGATAGCCGATCATCAGGCCGGGGTCGCTGCGGTGAATGGCAAGGATACCGTCATCGGTTTCGGCGCCCGCCTCATCCAGCAGGGCAATGCGGCGACCGGGCTGGGGAAAGCCGGTGGCTCCGGCAGGCGCCGAACGGGCGGGGCTGCCCGATAGGTAGGTGGAGCATTCCGACATGCCCAGCGCCTCGTGCAGGTCGGTGCCGGTCGCGGCCTGCCATTGGGTGCGCAAGGCGGGCGACAGGCTTTCGCCCGCAACAAGGCCGTGGCGCAGGCGGGGCAGGGGGGGCAGCGGG
>APMI01073989.1_pt1 | contig 15783 bp, 11 predicted proteins | sample 667938 | NCBI WGS metagenome assembly APMI01 (sample SAMN01084076, study PRJNA167559) | wastewater metagenome | biome: Wastewater | place: Denmark: Ejby Moelle, Odense | collected 2011-11-28 | reverse complement strand
TAGAAAGTCATTACTTAAATGCTTCAAAAATAAATTGACTGCTCACATTGATATGTCGAATAAAATAGACTACTCATTACATTTTAACAAGAAAGACAGTACAAAATCTGTAAAGCAAGATAACTTAACACTGGAGGATTTCGAGCTTACTATTGATAATGAAACACCCTTCAAAAACATTTTGATGGTGGACGATGTTATTGACCAGGGGAAAACTATAAACATTTTCCTAGAACTTTTAGCAGACAAAGGACTTGTTGATAATAAAACAACTTTAAATCTAGCTTGCATTTATAATAGGCCAAAACAGATAAAAATGGACTATTCAAAAATATTCAAAATCAGATAAAGTAGCCCTGGCACTAATAAAGCATTGGACAAATGCAGAGCAGAACAAACTCATATTGGCAGCGAGTTTGTGTTATGTACAAAAGTTTGACCACAAGCCGTAATGTTATCCTACGTTTTGCCAGTTAATTTATCTTTCATATATCCATTCGATTTATTTCCACCCTCATTAAAGTAGCCACCACTCACGCTATTAGAAGCCATACTTCCGGATACATTTGATTTAGCATTTCCGAATGAATCGGCAATCATACCAGCACCTGATGAAAGAGTATTAACAACACCTCGGGAGCTACTTGATGTTAGACTGGTTACTTTATAAAGCAACGTATTACCGCCGCCGGCGTGAACAATGTAATTTGCTACACTCGGTACAGTGAAGTATCCGACAATGCCAATGATCATAAAGATTAAATACGCCGTGTCCGTGGGGGAAAAGAAAGTGTCGCCATAATCCTGCACCTGGGCAATATCAACTTTTAGCATATTTTCCTGGATCTTTCCAATGATGCTTCCGAAAATATTCGCTACCGGTAACCAGAGAAATATATTGATGTACCGGGCGATCCATACCGTGAGTGTATGTTGGAATCCATCGAACACGGCAATGCCAAAAACAAGTGGCCCTAAAATAGCAAGTACAATCAGGTAAAATGTTCGGATGGTATTGATGCATAAGGAAGCGGCTTCGAATAATACTCTCAGCACTTCGCTCATCCATTGCTTGATTGAGTTCCGGAAATTATAAGAGGCTTTTGCCATGGCAAACTTTATGTCATTGCCAATACCATCAAAGAATCCTTCATCGCTTGGGTCTGCATCTCCATGAGTGTATTTGTACCATTTGTCCCGATCACCAGATCCTGATTCCCCTACATACATTTTCCATACATCAGTTTTCTTTATTGCTTCTTCTTTCTTTTTTAAAAGTACTTCTATGGCCTTGTTGGAATCGCTCACCATCGACGCAGTTCCGGTAACGGTTGGATTCATTACGCCATTGATCATTGCTATTACTGAAGGGAAGATGATCACTGCAAAACCAAGCACAAACGGTCGAAATAGAGGATAAAAATCAATTGGCTCGGCATTGGCGATATGCCGCCAAACACGACTGGCTATATACCAGGTGGCTGCGAAGCCTGCAATGCCACGCCCTACGCCAATCAATTTGCTGCACAAAGGCAGCATTTCTGTATATAGCTGTTCTAATACCTGGTGCAGGCTTTTAATGTCATCTGCAAAACCACCACTTTGCGCAAATACCATATTGGGCATTATCAATGCCATTGCCACTACAATTACTCTTACACATTTTTTCATACTCAGCTTTTTATTGTGTGAACACTACAACCCATTTAACTCTTGAGATAATTTGGTATCTACCCTTTCCCTTCCTCTTTGAACTGCCAGCACATTTCCTTCATTGTTGAAACTTCTTAGAAAAACCAGTTTATCAGTGATCTCATCATAGATCCTGTCAATAGCAGCAATCCTTTCATCATCACTCATCCTTAATTTTCCAGAAGTAATTACAATGGTCAATTCATTGAGATTTTGCAGACTTTTATTAAAGAGATTATTGTAGACCTGCTCCATGTATTTTGTTTCGGAAGCATTAAAAAGATTGGAAGCTTTAAAACGGTTGAAAGCCAGCCTATACTCTTTGACTATTTTAGATTGGCAATTGATGATATCTGCAACTTTCTTATATTTCTTAACTGTAGGGCTGACCTGTAATAAAGCATTTAAAAAAGCATCATGCAAATTGAAATTTCCTTTTGAAATATCTTTGATGGTATTGTATCCTTTGCTTACAATCTCATATCCCTTTTTCATGTTACTAAGGATCTTTTTTAATTGTGCCAGTTTCTCAACATTTAAAATGAGCTGTTGCGCTTCATCAGATTGAGCACAAACATTTGTCCATGATATTGAAAATGATATGCACAGGAATAAGATGATAGTTTTCATTTTAATTCATTTAATTTTTTAGAAATAATTATATCTCTGCGTTCAGTTTCTCTTTGAACACAAAGCCCCCGGCTCGTATTGCTGAATGACCTTATAAAAATCTGCTTATCGGCCATGTCCTCATAAAGCTTATCAATAGCTGCTATTCGTTCGTCATCCTTCATGGAAAGCTGACCATTTGTAATAAGATTGAAAAGTGCATCCAGAGACTTTCCACAATCATCCAGCAATCTATTCACAACTATCTGGAGATAGTCTAATTCGGTTGTTGTAAGCTGGTCACTGCTTCTGCAGTCTTTGATTGTTTTAGAAGTTTGCCTGGCAAGATCTATTTCAAGCGCAATGATATCCGCTACTTTTGAATACCGCCGGATCTTAGGATTAACTGTAACCAAAGAGGTGAAATAGTTGCTATGTAAGTTGAGATCGCCTTGCTTAATATCCTGAATTGTATTAAGGCCCTTCTTAGCGACTGAATAGCCTTTTGAAACATATCCAATATACACCTGTAACGCCGCTATCTGCTGCAACAAGTATTTTTTCTGAGTAGCCTTTTGCCTGAACCATTCGGCAAAGGTTTGTGCAGATAAAGGTTCTGCAAAACATAGCAATGAAGCTATAATTATTATTTTTTTCATACTTCACAATTTCACTTTCACAATACTTATTCAATACCGTATAATTTCTTTACAACATCAATATCATTTCTTTCTTTTGACCTTTGTAAACTAATCCGGATATTTTGCTGATTGAACTGTCTCAAGTCTGTTAGGTTCTGTTCAATGTTATCAGATGCGCTGTTAATTATCACCAATCGTTTGGCATCGGTCATTTGAGTGGCAAAAGCGGTTATAACCATTTGAACCTGCTCAATACTTTTCAGGCTTTCTTCTAGGATCCCAGAGTACACCTGTTGCATGTAGTCAATCTCCTGTGGGGTAAAGTTTTTATCCTGTTTTGAGAGATTAAATGCCTTTGAATATTCTTTAACCAGCTGTGATTGCTTACTGATAATATCTTTTACAGTTTGGTAAGTACTTATGGCATTTTTTACTTTTGATAGTTCGTCAAAATATTTCGCATACAATTCCTTTTGTTTGTTTGCCCAGTCGCCGATCTCTTCCAGCTTCAATTTAGACATCTGGTTCTCCAGTGTTTTCTGGGCATTTTGCAGCCAGATTGTTTTATTTTGCAACCGCTGGATTTTGAGATCAACAGCTCTGATAACTTTTTTTACTGCAGCCTTGATGATATCAAGAATGGGGATTTGCGCCTGGGTTTCCTGCACCGGCGCAATACTGATGAGCAGGATGGCACCTGCAACGATTAAAATCTTTTTCATACCACACAATTTCATTTTCACAAAAATTAAATCCTTTCGCAACTAAAGACTGTTGATCTTCTTGTATTTAGTATTTCCCAATTGAATAGTTGATTCCGCCTTATTCCAAATCAATGTTTTACCATGCCTCAACTCGAAAAAGGTTTGTTTTTCCGGATTATAATCCAGACTCCAATTTTCTGTATGCCATTCTTTTGGAAAAACTTTATTGTCCAGCTTTCTTATTGTTCCGGTCTTTCTTGTTAAGTGAAACATGTTTTTTTCATTCAACTTTCTAAGTGTCAGGGTATCGTCATTGATGCCGTATTCATGTTCAAAATGCCCGGCATAAGTTCCTTCTATTTGTTCATCTTCTTTAGCATTGTTGCAGGCGGCTACAACTATTAAAATGCTTATAAAGAAATACTTCATAATCGATATTTTAAGCTGTTAATGATGCAATTCCTTTTTCGATACTTCCAAACTTTAACGCTGCTTCCTGGACTTTCACTTTTTCCTTTTCTTCTGTTGTATAAGCCAGGTACTCTTCCGGTGACACTTCAGTCCTATAGACTTTTGATAATACACCGCCAAGAGAGATAAATACTTCCTTGTATTTTTTTGTAGGATCATTTGCTTTGTTGATACTTAATACAAGCGCCTTTTCCTTTTCTGTCAATCCCAAAAGTTCCTGTATCAAATCAAACTTGTTTTGATACTTACTTTGGTCTAATAATATTTTACAATCGCTGTTATTAATGATGGCCTGTTTAACAACCGGCGAACTGATGATATCTTCTACTTCCTGTGTGACCACAATAGCTTCACCGAAGAACTTTCTGACTGTTTTAAACAAATACTTAATATATTCTGCCATACCTTCTTTTGCAATAGCTTTCCATGCTTCTTCAATCAGTATCATTTTTCGGATGCCTTTTAGCTTTCTCATTTTACTGATGAATACCTCCATGATAATGATTGTTACTACCGGGAAAAGTATTGGATGATCTTTTATATTATCCAATTCAAACACTATAAACCGCTGCTGTAACAGATCTAAATTTTCCTTTGCATTTAGCAAATAATCAAATTCGCCACCCTTGTAGTAAGGCCTTAGCACATACAAAAAATTAGAAACATCAAAATCTTTATCCTTCACATTGTCACCTTTCAAAATACTGACAAACTCGTCTTTCAAAAATTCATAAAACGTATCAAAGCATGGAAATACATCAGCCTCCTTGCTTACTTTATCAAAATATAATTGTAGGGCATTTGAAAGGGCAACGTATTCGCTGCGGTTGTAGGTTTCATTATCTTTCTTCCAAAGGGCAAGCAAAAGGGTTTTTATGCTTTCCTTTTTTTCGGTATCCAGTGTATCGCCCTCGCCAATATAAAATGGGTTGAATTTGATTGGCTTGGTTTCGGAATAAGTGAAATAGTAGCCACCCACCATATCACAAAGACCTTTGTAGGAATGGCCTACATCTACCAGCACAATATGTGTGCCCTTTTCATAGTAGCTCCTCACCATATGGTTAGTGAAAAATGATTTTCCGCTACCGGAGGGACCAAGGATGAATTTATTGCGATTGGTGCAAATACCCTTATCCATTGGCTCGTCTGAGATATCTACATGAATGGGTTTGCCACTTAACCTGTCACCCAGGCGGATGCCAATTGGGCTAACAGAGGAACGGTAGTTTGTTTCCAGGTTAAAGAAGCAACAAGCCTGTGGCGAAAAAGTATCAAAAGTATCGTTCATCGGAAAGTCGGCAGCGTTACCCGGAATCCCTGCCCAAAAAATTTGTGCAGCACCTTCGGTTTCTAACTTGGGAGTTGCATCCATTTGGGTAAGGGCAGATGAGCAAATATTCCGGATAGTCTTTAATTCAGCAGCATTATCTGTCCAGGCAAGTAAATTAAAATGAGCTTTTACTGGTAGCCGCTGTTCGGAGATGGCTTCATTTAAGAAGTTGTCTGTAGCGTCCTTGGCAATAGCATTTTCTCTACTGTAAGCCGATAAAGATTGCAACCTTAATCTTTTGCTTTCCAGTTTCTGCATAGTCTTTTGTATATCCTCGATAAACACAAACTGGCTGTAAATATGATTGCAGGAAAGCAGTTGTCCGATGGGTGACGCAAATCCTACACTGAACTTTGTTTTATCGGTTGAGTATTTATCATAGTTTATCCGGGAGCCGCACAATGGAGGAACAAATTCGGCATCAGCCATAGTATAGAGCTGACAATGATTTTCGCCAATCTTCCATTCAGGCTTAAATTCTATATCACGGATGGCTACTGAATCGTTACCAAGATTGAGGTATTGTAAAATTAAATCCACTAAAGCAACATCATCTAATTGCTTGAGTGCTATAAAGCCGCTATCTGACAATATCTTTTGAAACTGCCCTACATGATTCATAAAATCCTGATAGTGCTTTGGATTAAGTGTTTCTTCCGGCACTATGGTTTTACGCAGCAAGCTGGAGAATACAGAAGAAGATTGTTTTCTGTTAGCAGGTTTCTTTGTCAGAAGGATATAACATTGATGATCCAGGTACGGCCTTTCATTAAAGAAACGTTCGCTGCTGCGGCTTAAAAAGCTATTGTCTTCTTTTGTAAATTCAGGTTTGTATTTTGCTTCGGTGAACCAATCCTGTTTATATAGAATAGCATTTACCGGTAATACTTTAATCGCTTTTATCCAGGCATGGTGAAACGCTTCGTATTCATCATTGCTCATAGTAAACAGCTCAGGTAGTTCTGCTTTAAACGCCACTGTTATATCACCCATCTTTGAAAGGATGGCATTGTGCTCAATGGCATACACAGGCAATATCTCAAACAGATTTCTCATGGAGTAATTGTTTTTTAAAACGGATGATGGAATAACTTTTAACCACTTTTGGTACAGCTTTCTTTGCCACTTTCTTCATCAAGCCATACTCGCCGTAGGTGCGGCTGAGTTTATATACATACATAAATAAGGCAGTAGCCAGCGAAATGATTATAGCCAGGCAGATAAATACATTTACGCCAATGATGTAGATAATGGCAAAGAAGATTAATAGAATGACAAGCCCGCCACCCAGGTACCAGATGTACTGTGCTTTTAAGCCTTTAAATTCAATTGGCTTGTTGATACCTTTATTGATTTGATAGACACTGTTGCTCATATTCTCTCTTCGCATTTTAATTTATAGTGTTAAAGAAAATAGCTGCAATAATTTATCCAAAGAAGTAGTACAATGGGGTAAAGGAGGTAGGACAACCCTCTTAATTACATTGAAGATGAGAAAAGTAGAGTGATAAAATCGTGCCTGTAGTTTCGAAAGAAAGCGATTGAAATTATGTATTTTTTTTGGAAAGAAATATTGCAGGCGGTAACCAAATATGTCTGTGATTGTTAGCTGTTCTTACAAATGACCAGTAAGCAATGAAATACTGATTTACGGTAGCCACTCTCTGGCATATTTTTACCATTTTAAAAATATGGGTATGATTTTATTTTAATTGTTATTTTATTTCCGCTCTTAATATTAAGAACTAGATCGGGATGCATATAACTGTTTAATATGAATTCCTCTAAATTGAAAAAACACACTGTATTTACTCGATTCATGTACATATAAAAAGTAGGTGTGTTGATAATAAATAATTCCTCTATCTCATATTGTTCAATGTCGATATTTAAACCAGGAAACTTCGTTTCAAAATGCTTACACACAATATCCCGGTTTTCATCAATCCATTTTGCTTTGTTGGCAATCTTTTTTTCGTAACTGTCCTTAAAATTTGAAAAATCTGCAGAAAAAGCTATCATATCATACCTTGCTCTATTATACTTACAATCTGCAACAACGATCCTGTCTCGTTTTGCATCTAACCAGATAAAATCTATTTCTCCAACGCCTGCAATGTTTATGCTTACAGATTTTTTGCCGTCACTAAACGAGGTAATATTTCTAAAAAAAGGGATTTGGCTTTCTTTTAAAACCTTCACTACTTCGTCTTCAAGCAGTGAGTCATGTTCGTCTGATTTTCTTTCAAGATATTGCTGAAAGCATTTGCTTTCCTTCCATTCATCAGGCGCTTTATTCCATTGAAAATTATTGGTTGCCAAGACTGTAACACTTTCGCCCCATTTCTCTATCCCAATCAACTGTCGTCTTTTTCCATTCTGAGATATTTCAAGAATTGGTCTGAAAAAATGACGCTCCATGCTGTTAACTTTATAAACAGAATCTTTTAGTGAAAGTTTATTTTCTTTATTTAGCGTTAATCCACTATAAAAATTTTCTGCATTTTGTTGTGAAACGCCGTTGTGAACGAGGTTCTGAACAAGAATGCCAGGTTCAATGGTTTGAAACTCCCAGTTTTTGGGGTTATGGTGCTTTTTGATATGCACAATCTGATGGGCTGCGAAATCGTAGTCGATACCAAAACATTTCTGAATTTCATCTTTAAGCTGTTTCACGCCCTCAGTATCCATAATTCCTTTTTCAAAATCTTCTTTCATTTTAGAAAATAATGCATTGAATACTGGCTCTAAATCTCCCTTTCTGGTAATATGCAATAATCCATCGACCTCTATTACTGCTTGTAAAGAATCGGGAATAATTCGCAGTTCAGCTATAAAATAAGCAGCATGATATAATTCTTCCCCTATGTACAACAAGTCCTCTATTACCTTATCGTATTGTTGGATTAACTCATTACTTGCACTACTGGAATTTGTGTAATTTATCCCACACGCTTGTTCAAGTGCTAATTTAAATATCCTCCTATTAAGGCTTAAATCTTCCTCACTTATACCAAATTTAGTTTGTAAGTCTTCTTTTGCTAATGTCCGCATCCAAAGCAAAATAGAAGATTCGTGGTATGCAAATAGGTAATTCACAAATAGCATATCGTTGTGTGCAAACACTATCTTCTGAAAAGTATCAGCGCACCAATCATAATATGTTTCAATAATTTTTCTGACGGTAATTGAATCTTGATAAGTACCTGCTGGAAAAAGAGTGCGTACATGTTTAGACAACTGCAGGCGATATTTATCTATCGACCGCTGGTCATAATGTATAAATATTTCCTTAGCAGAAACATATATTTTCATAAATGGCTTTTGATTTTACTTAGATACGTAATTTAAGGGACTTATACTATAAATAGGCCGTTTGATGTGACCAATCTAGGACTTTAAACAAAACAGGTCTTGCAACCAACGGCTGACGAAAAAATCAACAGTAATGTGCAACTACAGCCTAAATCTTTACTCCCTTTGTTTTCTTTTCAACAACCTGCTTTTTAGGCAACAATGATTTCATAGTTACCACAGTTTCCTTCTGATCTTTAGTATTTTTATCAACCTCATTATGCTCCTTAATCTGTTTCGCCTGTATATTAATAGAAATCTCCCTCTCCAATTTTGAAACATCTTGTTTCAATTGTGCCAGTTCATTTTCCTTCTCAAAAGGTTTGGCAACCAATTGCGCCAGCATAGGAATATTCTGCTCCAGTTCCTTCAGGTTCTTTTCATATTTTTCCTTCAACGCATCCACCCGGTCAATGCAATTTAAGAAATGCCTGGCGGCCAGTTTTGGATTGTCAATATTGATATGCCCCTGGTTCCAGGTGTATTTAATACCGGTGGCTTTACTTTCAGCAAAAAAGATATTTTGATACCGGTACTCAAACAGGCTATTGTTTTCATACGTTTCTTTTTGCCTGCGTATCATGCAATCAAAACCATACAGGCTGCCGATTTTAAAATTATCATCTTCACCGGGCTTTGGTTTCCAGTTTGATGATAATTGAATAAGATGTATGCCTATGCCTTCAGCAGTATCAGCCTTGCTATCATTTATTTTTACCGGATTAGATTTTATTCCGTCTTTCTCAAAAGATAAATTCTTTTTGTACGCTGCTTCATCAATTTTTAATTTTGATAGAGTTTGTAAAGTGCCTTCTTTTTCATTTTGTAAATTTTCTAATTGAAACCTTGACCGGATAACTTCTTTGTGATGAGCATTGCGAAGGCTTTCTAATACAGCTATCTTCTTTTCCATCTTTGATTTTTCCAGCAGTGTTGTATCGCCGGAAAGAATGGCGATGTATTCAGAAAAGTTCATCCCACTTTTTTCATCAATACTTCCCTCATCAATCGTCCTTACATTCAGTTCGCAATTCTTCATCTGGCTTATAAAGGTTTGCTTATTCTTCAACAAGTTGAATTTATAATTATCCAGAGATTGTTCCACCGCATAGATATAATTCTGCACCTGATTATTGTATTCTTCCTTTGCCAATTTATTTCCCTGCCTTGCACCACGACCATTTCTTTGTTCCAGTTCAGATGGCTTCCAGGGAATATCCAAATGGTGCATGGCAACTACTTTTGCCTGCACATTTAAGCCAGTACCCGCCTTCTCTGTGCTGCCCAGCAAAACCCTGATTTCACCATTGTTCATTTTACGGAATAGTTCAGGTTTTTGCCTGTCCGTCCAGTCATGTATAAACGTGATATGATGAGAAGGAATATCAAAATCATTAACCAGTTTTTGTTTCAAAGCATCATAGATATTAAAAGCATCAGGCTTTGGTGTACCAATATCACTGAACACAATCTGTGTTCCCCTTTTATCCAAACTCTTGTTATATATTTCTGCCAGTTTTCTTGCACAAACATTTACTTTATGATTGGGATGGTCTTCGTACAATGTTGAATCAATCAGCCGCATATCTGCTGCCATCTTTTTTGCGTAGTTGGTGGCTATCAGCATCCGTCCTTTGTCTTCTTCATCCGTTAGTGGTGCCCTTCCAATTAAAGTAGCATCGCCTGTTTTAGCAAAGGCCATCAGCTTCTTAATAAATTCCTGCTGGTCTGGTGTGGGCGGAATATTCACTAATTGTTCATTCAATTCAGGCTTATCTAACTGGATATGTTTTGCCGTTTTGTAATCGGTAATTTCATTATAAAACAAAGCCAGCTCCGGCACTTTAATAAAATGACGAAACCTTTCTTTAGCAATAATTTCATTGGTGACAGAAAATTCAAAGTCAACTGTCTTCCTTGCAAAAACTGCAGCCCAGCCATCAAAGTTTTCAATCCGTTGCCGCTCCATTTCATTTGGCCGGAGATACTTAAAGAGTAAGTACATTTCTGTAAGGCTGTTGCTGATGGGTGTGCCAGACAAAAAAGTAACGCATAGGTCGCTTTTAAACTTATCCTGCAATGTTCTTACTGCAAACAGCATATTCAATGCTTTCTGGCTTCCCTGCTGATTACCCAAACCAGCCACCCTATCATGTCTGGTGGTGAAAGTGAGGTTCTTGAATTTATGAGCTTCATCTACAAACAAATGGTCAACACCTAACTCTTTAAAGTTGATACCGGCATCCTTTTTTTCATCAATAGCTTTTCTCAGTTCCTGCAGTTTTACACCCAGGTTTGTTTTGCGTATTTCAAGCCCTTTCAACATACGTCGGGATATTTCGCCACCCATGTCTTTCAGCGTGTACAAATCCCTTTCTATATTATCCAATTCTGCCTGAAATATTTGCCGCTGTATTTCGGGGCTTTGGGGAATTTTACCAAACTGGTCATGCGTAAGAATAATACAATCCCAATTATTATTTTTGATTTCATGAAATAGCCGCAACCGCTTCGCTGGAGTAAAATCATTTTCGCCTGGTGCCAGTATTCTTGCATTGGGGTAAGCCTTCCGGTAAGTTTCTGCAATTTGATTCACATTGGCTTTTAATGCCAGTATCATAGGTTTGTTGGCAATGCCCAGCCGCTTCATTTCATAAGAAGCTACCAACATCGTTAAGGTTTTGCCCAAGCCTACTTCATGGTCTATCAACGCCCCACGGTTTTGCATGATACGCCAAACCGAATTCTTTTGTGAACTGTATAAATCATCTATTCCTAATCTTCTTTTATCCAAAGCAGGAAATTGTAAATGGCTGCCATCATATTCTCTCAGCACATAGCAGTTGAAAGTATCATTGTATAAATTTTCCAGTTCTTTCTTTTGGTCAGCAGATAATTCTTTCAACCACTCTAAAAAACTATTCCGGATGCTCTCTACTTTTTGATGCCCCAGTTGGATGGCTTCATTATCCGGCACACGAATTTTCTTTTCACCCAAATCAACTTCGTAAGTAAAAAAAGGAGTTGTATTCTCCAAAGCATGTTCAAGCAGTTTATCTCCATACATCCTTCTCCCATCTTTTGGATTTACAGAATATTCCTGGTCTGTCTTTGCATTGCTGCTGGTAAGTTTTACTTTGAATGTATCAACAGAAGCGAAATAGCTTACTTCTGTATTCAGTTCAAAAAGATGAGCCGCAAAACGGCTGTAATAGTCTAAAGGAATCCATCTTTCACCAAGGTTAAAATCCAATAATTCAAAAGGTATTTTTTCAGGCTGCACTTTTTCCAGTGCCTGCATACTGCGTAGCAGTTGCGAATTATCAGCGTTTCTATTAACTACTTCCGCTGCAATTCTTAATTTGCTTACTACATTACCACTCAGTAATTGGTCGGCGGTTTCCCATTCCAGGCTCGATGGATTCAGGTAAATATGATTTCCTAAAGTTGTTATTGCTTCTTCATCAGTAGTATCTGTTGAGGCAGCAATAAATTCCAAATCTACTTTGCCTTTATCATTCAGGCTTTTTGCCAAGGCTTCCAAAGGATTATCAGTAGTGAATGCTTCCTGCTTTTGTACCAGCGACTGTGTAAGAATATCAGCTTTTACAAAATGTTCTCCTTCCTTTCTCTCTAAGGAAGCAAGCATGGTTAAACCAAACGCCTCATCTTTTAAAATACGTTGCTTGTTAACAGATGAATTGAGTATTCCATAACCTTTGATTAAAGCATCATACAATTCATTCAGTTCTTTTCTTAGTTCAGGATATTCTTCTCTCTCCGTGACTTCCTTATCTGATAAGAGCAAATATTTATCTCTTACCGCAGTGTACTGCTGATAAAATGCCAGGTCTTTTCTCTCGTACAAACTTGGAATAAAAAGCGGCTTATCTTTTTCTCCTGACAGAAAGGAAACAAAACCTACCCTGTTATCATGCACAATCAAAGTAGATTGTTTATGGTACGGATTTGGCTCCTGAATAATATCATCTTTTGCATCACCAAATGAAATATGAAATACGGATTCGCCTTCATTGTAAAATTCATGCCCGTATTTTTTTAAAAGATTGGGCAAACCTTTTAGTTCATTATGAAACCCCGGAGCACTCATCCAATTGGCACCAAACTGTATTTCGTCAAGGTTTGAATAAAGCTTGTAAGCATATTGTTTAAAGGCAGTTGATTTTGCTGTAAGCATTACAATAGCTTCATGTTCGGGTTTATCTTTTGTTCTGATAATATTTAAAACCCTGGCTGTCTTTTTATCAACCACTGTTGCATCAAGCGGATTGATGTATGCCATTGCCCGGTTGATATTGGTGGCAGGGGCCACATCAAATAACCCTAACTGGACAGAGTTGTTATCAGGAATATTTTCAGGCATGGGCAAATAAGTAAGTTGCTTGCCTGATGGTTTTATTTCGTTGCTTACAACTTGCTGAAATGATTTGAGGTTAAACCGTTTTCTTAATCCCTCTTCAATTGTTGTTGCTAATTTTTCGCTAATAGCATTTATATCAGCATTCTGCCAAATTGTTTCAGTAGCCCTGCCATACTGATTTTTACCGGCCTTTATTTCATTGCCAGTAATAATTTCAGGATGAAGTGAGATGTATCTATTGATATTGTATTCCCCAAACTCATTTTGCTTTTCGGTCGTTTCAATCAGATTTTGCTCATGTGTCGTTAAATCTTTTTTGCCGGTTATTTTTTGTACAATCAATAAATGAGATGGAGCTTCAGTGTTTCCGGTATCCTTCATCATGTTATCCGGCAACACAGAAAGGCTGATAAAATTTGACTGCTGGAATAAATACTCCCTTGCTTCCTTATTAGATGGATTATTTAAGAAGGCATCAGTGGTAACATAGGCAAGCAAGCCGCCTTCTTTTATCTTATCAAGCCCTTTTATAAAAAAGTAATTATGAATTTTGCCGGAGATATTTTCATCAGGATATTTTTCATCCAGTATTCTAAAATTTCCGAAAGGAATATTGCTTACTATTAAATCAAACTTTCCATTTTCTTCATTAGATGTATTTTCAAATCCATTTACCTGCACATAAACAGGGACGGGTATCGAACTGCTCAATGCAGTCAATACCCGTCCCGAAATAAAATCTTTCTCTACGGCAGTAATATTTTGTAATGAAGGAAAAGCAGTTACTGCCCCTGTTATAAATACTCCGGCTCCACTGCTGGGTTCGTAGATATTTGTAGGTTCAATGCCTTGCTTTTTTAATTCATTGTAGAGGGTTCGAGGAACGATTGTTGGTGTATAGTAAGCAGTAAGGATACTGTTACGTAAAGAATCAATGGCTTCTTTATACTCAACTTCATTCAAATGTTGTTGCAGCAGATTGTGCAATTCAATAATACCGGAGTATAATTTCAAATCTGCTTTTGATGCATTGAGTTTACCCCACTCTTCTTTGGAGCCATTAGGGAATAATACTGCTTTCAATCCGCCAAAACCGGAATAGCGTTGCAATGCCTGTACCTGTTCCTGTAAAAGGTTTTGCCCTTCTTTCCATTCCAGTGCAATGCGGATTGCATCAATATTATCCTGTAGTTTCTGTTGACTGTTGTAGGCCATTGCTCACGTTTTCATTCTCACCATTTCCTTCCAGGTATTCACTTATCTGCCCCGTAATTGCATATCGGATAAACTGGTTGTCTTCATTTTCTACTGAAAAGATTAAATGTTCAAATACTGGTTTGCATTCCTGTATCAGGTTAATAATTTCAGTAGTCAAAATACCATCGTCTCTAAACTGTTCAAATTGTTTAGTAAAGTCTTCTTCCAGTATGCCTTTGATGTAATTGTATTTCGATGGTCTTAAATCCTGGGTTAATACTTCCAGGCAGGTTTCTTCAATAATGTATTCAGGTGTTTTATCTGTTTGCAATTGTTCCAGCATTGCTTCAATACCGGTAATCTTGGTATGCAGATATGATGTAACACTACTCTCACCCTGTAACTCTAGTAACAAGTCAGGGTTGTTTGTGATGATGTATTGATGGAGTTTTTGAATAAGTTGTTCCTGCATAATTGATAAGTTTATACACCAAAGAAAGAACGGATTACGGTAGCAACAATAACTAAAAATACACAACTGCCAAACCAGGCTGCCGCTACTTTGCCCGTATCATGGTCGCCGCTGTTCCATTTCTGATAAACTTTGATGGCTCCGATTAATCCAACAATGGCACCAACGGCATACATCAGGTTGGTGCCCGATGCAAAATAGCTTCTCACTTTTGTGTTGGCTTCATTGATACCAGCGTTTCCATCCTGCGCTTTTGCATAAATAGAAAGCAGCAGCAAACAACCTGTTGCTGCAAATGAAAGCAGTTGCTTTTTTGTTCCTCTCACACTTTTCATAACACACTTTTTAAATAATGAATAAATAAAAAATGCTCCATTGTGCCAATCACACTTGCTAACCCATCACTCACTGCACAATGAAGCATTAGTTTTTTAATTATGCCAATAATTGTTTCAGCTCATTTATCTGAAGTAGGTTGGGGTATTTTGTATTGGATTCATTCAAAATAAATTGAACCAATTCGGGTTTGTAGTCAACACTTTTTAAAACCGGATATTTGATAACGATAGCTTGTATTGAATGCAGTAAGTCATCTTTGGCAATACCATTGTCAGCTTCCTGCAGGTATGCTTTTATTTCATCGGTGAATGATTGTACCACAGGTGAAATATCAACTTCCAGGTCGGGCTTAGGCAGGTAATCTTCGTGGTTTTCGTTTTCAAAAGATTTTTTAAAGTTGGCTACTGTTGAAATAGCGATGGCTTCATTCTCAACTTTTTTTATGCCAATAACGCTCAAAATTTCCCAACGATAAAACCGAAGGGCTACGAAAGAATAGTAGCAAACTAATAAAAGGGTTACTGCAATAAAGTATTGCCCCCAGGTAATTGAATTAAACATGACTCTTAATTTTTCTTGTTCACAATTCG
>APMI01030176.1_pt1 | contig 15788 bp, 14 predicted proteins | sample 667938 | NCBI WGS metagenome assembly APMI01 (sample SAMN01084076, study PRJNA167559) | wastewater metagenome | biome: Wastewater | place: Denmark: Ejby Moelle, Odense | collected 2011-11-28 | reverse complement strand
TTGCGCAGTCGGCGCGCGATGCACGCAGCGCCGAGCAGGTTGGCAGCAACGGCATTGGCAGCACCGTCAGCGCGTACGCGTCAGCGCAGGCGAACGGCCGCGGCCGCACCGATAGCGACAGCAACGAGTCGAGCCCGCGTGGGCGCGACGGGGAGAAGCGCGGCCTCGCGATGGGCCAGTCGAAGTCGCGCGCCGAGTCGGGCACGGAGTCGCTGGCGTTTGGCGCCACGGGCACCGCGCCGACCACCGCACGTGGCCATGATGTCGCCGTGAATGCGCCCGCTCATGTCACGGGCAGCCGTCAGGCCGAACGCGTCGCGGACATTCAGCAGATGCGCGCCGACGCGCCGGCAACGCCGCTCTCGCGCATGACGCTCAGTGTGGACGGTGCAGACGGCGTTGCCGAACGCATCACCGTGGACGTGCGCGGCAGCAGCGTGAACGCGCACATCACGACCGATGCCGAAACGGCCGACCGGATGCGCTTGCGCACGGCCGACCTGCAGGACGCGCTCGGCCGTCACGGCTTGGACGGCGATTCGGTACGCGTCAGCGCGGCCAGTCGCACGCAGGATGGACGTGACGCGGCGCGCGCGATCAGCGGCGAACGCGAAGCACTCAAGGTGGCGGCCAACGCCGCCACCGCACAGGACGGCGCGAACGCGAACGGTCAGCAGGGCCGGGCGCCGCGCCAGTGGGATGCACACGATGAGACGCGACGCGAGCAGGCGGCCCGCGCGCGCGACGAACGCCAGCAGCGTTCGCGGCAAGATGCCGATGACCAGCAGGAGCGCCAGCGCCGCCAGAACCTCTTCACCGGAAACGCGTGATGATCACCAGTGCCACGTCTCTGTTTCCCAGCTACACCACCACCGGCGGTACGTCAGGCAACGACGTACCGGAACCACCGAAGGGCGCGGCCGAGCCGTCGAAAGGCGTCAGCAAGCTCACGAAGACCATCTCGATGGGGAAAGACGACTTCGTGAAACTGCTCGTGGCCGAACTCAAGAATCAGGACCCGCTGAATCCGATGGACGGCAAGGAATCCGCGGCACAGATGGCGCAGTTCTCGACCGTTGAACAGCTGATGACACTCAACGACACGATGTCGAAGCAGTCCACCAGCTCCTCCGATCTGCTCGAAGCGATCAAGACCCTCAGCACCACCAGCACCGAACAGAACGACGCGCTGACGTCACTGATTCAAGGCCAGATGGCCATTGGTATGGTGGGCAAGTTGGGTGTCACCACGGGCAACACGATGTTCGTGGATCGTGACGGCAACGGTAGCATGGTCGTAGATGCAGGAACCCGTTCGGGAGCAGGCAAACTCACGCTCACGAATGCGAAGGGTGAAGCGGTCGGCACGTTCGATATTCCGGCGCTCGCGACCGGCGAACAGACCATCGACCTCGCCAGCATTATCCCGCCCGATCAGAAACTGCCGGCGGGCAAGTACACCTACTCAGTGCAAGTCGCAACGGATGGCGGCTCGTGGCAATCGATCAAGACGTACACGACTGGACGGATTACCGGTCTGAAGTACGTCGACGGTAACCCCATCCTGACATTGGGCGACGGGCTGTCGCTGCCGATGTCCCAGCTCACCCAAGTGCGCAGCTGAGCGCGACTCCACCGAGGACTCTCCTACATGCTTCGTTCCCTCTATGCCGGCGTTTCCGGCCTGCGCAACAACCAAGTGCGCATGGACGTGATCGGTAACAACATCGCGAACGTGAACACGGTGGCTTTCAAGGCCGGCCGCGTCACCTTCAAGGAAGGCTTCGCGCAGCTGCTCTCCGGCGCGAGCCGTCCGCCTGGCGATCAGGGTGGTATCAACCCGATTCAGATCGGTCTGGGTATGCAGATCGGCTCCATCGACCAGGTCTTCAATCAGGGTAACCTCGAGACCACCGGTCTTAACACCGACGTCGCGATTCAGGGCGACTCGTTCTTCGTCGTGCGAAAGGGCAACCAGAGCTACTACACGCGCGCCGGTAACTTCCAGGTGGACGCGCTCGGTCAGCTCGTCTCGCCGGCGAACGGCTTCATCGTGCAGGGCCGCATGTACGACAACGGCATCCTGCAGGACGGCATCCAGGACATCAAGCTCCCGTTCGGTCAGAAGGTGTCGGCGAAGCCCACGACGCAGGCCACGTTGGCGGGTAACCTCAACGCGTCGGCGCCCATCTTCCAGGGCAACTTCAACACCGTCGCGGATCGCGAGAATCCGATCAACGAGAAGGCGTGGACGGAATCGCAGATTGCCGTGTACGACTCGCAGGGTACGAAGACCGACGTCAAGATTCAGATGTGGAAGACGGGCCCGAACACGTGGGATTGGCAAATCGATCCCATCGCGTCGGCGCAGACCTTTGTCAGCCAGACCGATAGCGCGTCGCCGCCGAGCGATATCTCGCTGCCCGTGCCCCCGTCCGGCTACGAGATTCTGCCCGCGAACGTGAAGGTCTACAGCACGACGGGTGTCGAGTACTCGACGCCGGCTGACTACAGCTTCTCGGCGGGTCCGCCGCCGGCCGTGCAGTTCACGGCGAACATGCCGGCCGACTCGCAGATCAAGATCGGCTACTTCATGAGCCCGACCGCCGCGACGGCGAGCGAGAACAGCGGCACGTTCACGTTCGACAACGCCGGTATCCTCAACACGAACATCAGCGCGAGCCTCAACTTCGCCGTGCCGGGTGCCAACCCGGTGAAGGTGGAGCTCAAGCTCAACGGCGGCGTGAACGGCCTGACGCAGTTTGCGTCGACCTCGTCCACCGCGGTGCTTCGCGACCAGAATGGCTACACCGCCGGTTCGCTGGAAAGCTTCTCGATCGACCGTTTCGGTCTCATCACGGGCTTCTTCACGAACGGCACGACGTCGCCGCTCGCGCGCATCGTCCTGGCCGACTTCAACAACCCGAGCGGTCTGCTCCGTATCGGCGACAACATGCTCCAGGAGTCGGCGAACTCCGGCAGCGCCGTGCTCGGCTTCGCGCTCGAGGGCTCGCAGTCGCAGATGACCAGCGGCGCCCTGGAAATGTCGAACGTCGACTTGGCCCAGGAATTCACCAACCTCATCGTCGCCCAGCGCGGCTTCCAGGCCAATTCTAAGGTGGTCTCGACCTCCGACGAAATGCTCCAGGAGCTCATGACGGTCAAGCGGTAAGCCGTAAGGCGACAGCTGCGGCCCGGAAGAAACTGCCGCCTCCTGCGAGGGAGGCGGCTTTTTCCGGCCTCGCCGGCGCCGTACGTTGTTGGCATTCCTTTTATTGGAAGTACTCTAAAGCATTTATTGACATACTCTTGGACCTATTTGTGGCCGATGTCACGGGCGTGGCACGGCCTCTGCTTTTATGGGATGCGTCGGTTTCACCCTCGAACCATCCCGGTATATGGCCAAGGAAGAAGCAAAGGCGGCTGAACAGCCTGCCGAAGGCGCGGCACCCTCAAAGCCCAAGCTCCCCATTCTCATCGGCATGGTCGCCGTTGGGTTGGCCGTGGGCGGGGGCACTGGCGCCGCCGTTCTTGGCCCCATGATGGCCAAGAAGATGGGCAAAACACCCGCTGCAGCGGCTGCGGCCAAGGGAGGCGCTGGCGAACACGCCGCGCCTGCCGAAGGCGAGCACGCTCCAGCCGAGAAAGGCGCGGAAGCGGGCAAGGAAGGCGGCGGCGCTGAGGCGCCCGTCCACGTGCTCGATAACCTCGTCCTCAATCCCGCGAACAGCGGTGGCAGCAGATTCCTCCTCCTCACGGTCGCGCTTGAAGTCGCCAGCGCCACCACCAAGGATGAGTTCAAGAATCGCGACGCCGAACTCCGCGACATCATTCTCACGTCGCTTGGCACGAAGTCGGTGGAGCAGCTCACCGACATTTCGATGCGCGAGAAGTTCAAGGCCGAGATTACGGCGGCCGTGGAAGCGCGCTTTGGCAAGAAGACTGTGAAGCGCTTGTACTTCCCCCAGTTCGTCGTCCAGTAAATCGCGATGAGCTCGGAAACGCTCAGCCAGACCGATATCGATCGCCTGCTTGGCGGCGGCGCACGCAGCAATGCGTCCATCGCCAACCTGCCGGCGGTCGATGTGCAGGTCTACGACTTCCGCCGCCCGCACCGCGTCTCCAAGGAGCGCCTGCGCACGCTGGAAGCCATGTACGAGCGCATGGTCAAAGCGCTGGAAGCATGGCTCATCTCGCGCGTTCGTGGCCAGATCGAAGTTCGCTTGCAGAGTGTCGAGCAGTTCTCCTTTGGCGAGTTCACGCTATCGCTGCCGATGCCGTGTTCTTCGTTCATCTTCGACATTCAGGGCACCGGCCAGAAGGGCGTGGTCGATGTCGGCCCCGAATTCAGCACCTACATCGTCGATCGCTTCTTCGGTGGCGAAGGCTCGGGCAGCCCGCTCACGCGCGCGCTCACGCCCATCGAGCGCATGGCCGTGCGCAACGTAGCCGACAAGGTCACCTCGCTCCTCCAGGAAATCTGGCAGGATCACGTGCCCCTCGACTTGAACATCACCGGCTTCGAATCGTCGCCGGAAATTCTGCAGGTGGTGAACCGCGAAGACCCCGTGTTGGTGGCCAACGTGGAGTTCAGCACGGGCAACGTGTCCAGCCTGTTGCTCATCTGCCTGCCCTTCTCGGTACTCGACAAGTTCTTCACGTCGAGCGGTCAGCAGCGCCTCGCGTTGCTCTCCACGAACGAACAAGAGCGTGAGACCACGCGTCTGCGCAGCGAAGCCGCGCTTCGCGCGACCAAGGTGCCGCTCATTGCGCGCCTGCCGGACTTTCAGCTCTCCATGCGCGATCTCGCGAACGTCTCCGAAGGCACGATTCTCCCCACGGGGATTCCGAAGGACGCGCGCGTGCTCGTACGCGCCGGCACACAGGAACGCTTCATCGGTCACGCCGGACGCGTGAACGGCAACCTTGCGGTGCGGATCGCCGATGCGCTCCCCTCCGCTGCACCCTCCGACTCCCGGACCAACTCATGAACCCCGCCGAGATCGACGCCCTCGTCGCGAGTGCCCAGGCGGCCAAGGCAGCCGGTCAGCCCATCTCGTCACTGATGGATGAACAGGCGGCCGTCGCGCCCGCCGCGCGCGCGCCGCAGCTCACCGACTTCGAACAGACCATGCTCGGCACGACGGAAGTGCCTATCGGCATGCTGCTCGACCTCACGTTGCCGGTCTCGATCGAACTCGGTCGCACCAGCATGACCGTGCAGGAAATTCTGCGCCTCGGTCGCGGTTCGGTCATTCAGCTCGACCGCCTCGCCGGTGAGCCGATTGACATCTACGTCGGCGATCGCCGCTTTGCCGAAGGCGAAGTAGTGGTGCTTGGCGAACACTTTGGCGTCCGCATCACGCGGGTGCTGGCGAATCCGGCCGCCACTGGCGCCGCGAACGCCGCCTGAGGCAATACCACCGATGTTGATTGCTGGCCTGAGCGTCGTTGCGGCTCTCGCGTTTGTCCTCGGACTTGGGGTGCTCTGCATTTGGGCACTCAAGAAGTGGGGCACGGGCGCGATTAAGGGTCGTCAGCGCCTCGCGGTTGAAGTGGTGCAGCGCGTACCACTCGGACCGAAGACCGGACTTGCCGTCGTGCGCGTCGGCGAAAAGGTCATGGCCGTCAGTATCGGTGATGGCGGCATTCGCACGCTGTTCGAGCTTGATGAAGCCGATCGCCAACGCGTGATCGCATCGAGTCCGGTACCGGTGGTGCATGCGTCGAGCGCCGAGGCTAGTGCGGCCATCGCCGCGATCGCGCCCGCCCCCGTGAGTGGCGATCTCGCCACCGTACTCGGCACCAAGATTGGCACCGCCATTGGTACCAAGTTTGGCGGCTTGCTGAATCAGGCCATGAAGACGACGCCCGCCACCGCACCACTCGCGGTGCCAGTGTCTGCGCCCGTCTATGCGCCGGTGTATGCGCCGGTTACCGCGTCGCCGTATGCGCCACCGTCGGCACCGGCCGAAGTGCCCGCCTTCCTCACGGCGGCGCGCGCCGAGCCCAAGGCGGATCGTGAGTTTCGCGCCGTGCTCAACATGTCGTTGCATGGCGCCACCAAGATGGCGGTGCTGGCGGGTCTGTTCGTACTCGTGGGCGCGCAGTCGCTACACGCGCAGGGCCAGCCAGATAGCACCAAGAAAGCGGATGCCGTCTCGGCCGTCACGAACGACATCACCAAGATGGTGATGGAGTCGGCGGCCAAGGTGGTGATTCCCAAGACCGTCGATGCACCGCCAGTTGCGCTCCCCAAGGGTGTGAGCGCGCCAACCCTGCGAGCGCCCAAGGCGCCGCGCCTCGCGCTACCGGCAACGCAGGCGGCATCGCAGGGTGCGTCGCAAGCCAACGCGCCGGCAGCGGCGCCGAAAACTGGCAATGGCGCCGCGCTCGCCAACGCTGGCACCGCATCAACACGTCCGGCGAGCGATATGCAGGTCACGCCCGCCACGCGCAGCAATCCCAACGCCGCTGCGGCACAGCCCGCACCCATTGCCGCCGACGACGCCATCATGCGTCTCATGCCGCAGATGGATGTCAAACTGGGTGATGGTGAGAATGGTGGACTGCGACTGAACGGCACCGTTGGCATCGTGGTGATGATGGGGCTGCTCACGCTCCTGCCCACGCTGCTGCTGATGATGACGGGCTTCACCCGCATTCTCATTGTGCTGCACTTCCTCAAGCAGGCCATGGGCACGCAAAGTGCGCCACCGGCGCAGCTGCTCGCGGGTATGGCGCTGTTGCTCACCGCGTTTGTCATGGGACCGACGCTGAGCGAAGTGAATCAGAAGGCCGTCACGCCGTGGCTCGATGGGCAGATCACGCAGGTCGATATGCTCAAGACCGGCGTGCAACCGTTCCGCACGTTCATGCTGAAGCAGACGCGTGAAAGTGATCTCAAGACGTTTGTTGAAATGAGCCGGCTGCCGCGTCCGGCCACCGTGGATGATGTGCCGTTGCATGTACTCATGAGTGCCTTTGTCGCGAGCGAACTGCGGACGGCGTTTCAGATTGGCTTTGCGATTTACTTGCCCTTCATCATCATTGACGCCGTGGTGGCGAGTGTGCTCATGAGCATGGGTATGTTCATGCTGCCACCGGCGATGATCTCCTTGCCCTTCAAGCTGTTGCTATTCGTGCTCGTCGACGGGTGGAGCCTCACCATCTCGAGTTTGGTGCAGAGCTTCAAGTAACGCGCGGCAGCACCGGCACGGCAAAACCAAAATCGGCGAATAGCTGTTCTTCAATCCAGCGTTTGAAGAATGGGTCGTCGAAGTGATACCGCCCCTCCGCATCGCGCCGCACGATCTCGTCGTTGATGAGTTGCAGGACAATGCGCGCCATCGTGCTCTTGGGGCGTAGCGGCCAACGGCGAAGCGTGTCCGATCCGGTGGGCTCTACCGCGGGATCGTGAGCCATGAGCACCAACAGGGTGCGATGGGCATCGCTCTCGAGCCGCTCCCACGTGCGCAGATAGAGCGCGCTCTGCTCGGTGACCAACACCGACCGCGCGGCGTGCACATCAGCCACCGTGGCCGCACGGGATGATGGCAGCACATCCCACAACACGCGCGCCAGTTGCACCACATCGCGCGTGCGCGGCCCCGCCGCCGTGACAATCACGGTGGCCACCTCCGGCGGAATCGTGACGCCACTCGCCGCCGCCCGCGCCGTAATCCACTCCGCAAAGAGCGTGATCGGAATAGGCTGCAGGTCGAGTACCTCGGCCACCTTCCACAGCCCCGCCTTCTTCGAGTCCAACATCTGCTCAATGATGCTGCGCTCGGACCCGGCCAAGACGTAGCTAATGCGTCGGTGCGACTCGAGCGTGCCCTTGAGCAGCCAGTCGATATCCGGATCCCATCGCGCGAGCCGTTGAAATTCATCGAGCGCGAGCCCAAGCGTCTCACCGCGATCGCGAAGCTCGTCCTCGACGGCCGTGAGGGCATCGACAAAGACCTGGCCGGCGCGCACTGGCGCCGCCGCCGGCGCGGCGGTGGGCGACACGCTGAAGGACACCGATGGCGCGCCCGTCACGGCATCCGCGGTGGTGGTGATGGACACCTGCGCATTCCGCATACGCTGGATGAGCCGCACCGCGGTATCGGTCCATCGCCGCCCCAGTTCGCGGTGCACCGCATCGAGCACCCGCTGCGCCGCCGCTTCCATGGAGGTGACCTTCGCCAGATCGACGAGCGCCACGTTTTCGCCGTTCGCGCGCGCCTGCGCGGCGGCCACCAGAATCGCTGACGTCTTCCCCTGCCGGCGGTCGCCATACACGACCAGGCGACTACTCGGGTCGGTCAGTGCGGTCACGATGCGCCGAACCTCCTGCTCGCGGTCGGCGAAGTGTCCGCCTTCGGCGGGGTGCCCGATGATAAACGGGTTGGTTATTGCGGCTGGCATAGTGCCGGAATATGGGACCAATCAAATGATTCCCGCAATACGGATCTATACAGTCCCGGATAGTAGGTCCCAAATACTGACGGAAGCCCGCAAGCGCCGACTTTGGTGATCCACGCGGCATAAGTCACCCGGCACGATCTGCCGCTTCACCTCAAAGTCGCAGATCTCCCCCCTCTCCCCAACTCCCTCACTTCTCCATAAACGATTGCCCTAAAACACCTTAGCCAACCACCTCCGCTCATCCATTGGCTGGCACTCCTCCTGCTTTAGAGGCACTCGGCAATTCCGCCCAACCCCATCTGCTCTCGATGTCTCACCAGCTCGTCATCGACTTGTCGCGCGACGCCATCATGACTGCCCTCATGGTCGCGGCGCCGCTGCTGCTCATCGCCATGGGCGTCGGGTTGGTCGTGTCCATCATCCAGTCCGTCACCCAGATCCAGGAACAGACGCTCTCGTTCGTTCCCAAGCTCGTGCTGGTCGGCGGCGCCTTCATCATCGCCATGCCCTGGCTCATCCAGATCCTGATGAAGTTCACCACCCAGATCATTCGCGGGATCCCCGCGATGGTCGGCTGACCGAATCCGGACGCCACGTGAACGGCATCCTCAGCGGCCTCCCCGACTTCTTCGCCCCCGGCGTCGCGACAGCGACGGTCCTGGTGGCGTTGCGTGTCGGTGGGCTGTTGCTCGTGGCGCCTGCGTGGTCCTCCAAGCAGGTACCGATGCGCCTGCGCACCGGACTGCTCGTGCTCTTCGCCGTGCTGCTCCTGCCCAGTGGCATGGCGAGCGCACAGCTCTCGACGCTCGCGATTACTCCCGCGTCGTTCCTCACCGAGACCGCTCTCGGCATGACCTTCGGCCTCTCGGCCTCGCTGGTCATTGCCGGCGCCGAGTTTGCTGGTGAGCTCATGACCACGACCATTGGTCTGTCTGGCTCGGCGATCTTCGATCCCGTCAACAACACGCAGGGCGCGATCCTCGCCTCCTTCATGCAGCTCCTCGCCCTCGTGCTGTTGCTCGGCTCGGGCGGGCATCTGCTCATGCTGCAGGCCATCGGCCACAGCTTCTCCGTCTTTCCGCTCGGCGCGCCCATCAACATCAGCGCGGGCCTCTACGCACTCGTCAAAAGTGCGAGCACCATCTTCGCCACCGGCGTGCAGTTCGCCTCGCCGGTCATCGCGGCCATCATGCTCGCGAATATCGCCCTCGCGGTGCTTGGTCGCGCGGCGCCGCAGCTGCAAATCATGAGCATTGCCTTCCCGCTGCAAATCGGGATCGGCCTGCTCACCGTGGCCGGCTCGCTCGGCCTGTTGGTTCGCGCGATGGGCGATTGGACGCCCGCGTATCAGCAGCACCTCGATCTCTTTGCGCGGGCGGCCCAGGTCGCCCCGGCGCCGGCGGGGAGGCGCTGATCCCCGCGCACCATGGCTGAAAACGAATCCGGCGAAAAAACCGAAGAACCGACTGGTAAACGGCTCGAAGAGGCGCGCGAAAAAGGTCAGTTCGCCAAGAGCGCGGAGTTCAACACCGCGGCCTTTCTGTTGGGATTTGTCGGCGTCTTCACCTTCGCCGGTGAATCGCTCTGGCGTTTCCTGCTCGACAACATGGGCACGCTCCTCGCGAGTGCCGGCGACGGCTCACACGAAGGCGTCTCGATGATTACGTGGCTACAGATGCTCACCACCCGCACCATCATCGCGATGGTGGGCGTGATGGGTGCCATGGCGGTCATTGCGGTGGGTGTACAGGCGCTGCAAACCGGCGGCCTGCTCACCACCAAGACGCTCGCGCCCAAGTTCGAGCGCATCAATCCGATGAACAACATTGGCCGGCTGCTCAGCACGCAGGCCATCGTGGACTTGTTCAAGGCGCTGGCCAAGATGGCCATCGTGAGCTGGGCGGTCTACGCGACGCTCAAGAATGCGTGGCCCGACATTCAGTCGCTCGCGCTCGACCCGAGCCCGCTCGCGCTCATGGGACTTGTGGAACAGTACGGCATGGCGATGGTGAAGAACGCCGGCCTGATGTTCCTCGTGCTCGCCGCCGCCGACTACGGCTTTCAGAAGTGGAAGACGTTCGAAGACCTCAAGATGACGAAGCAAGAGGTCAAGGAAGAAGCCAAGTCGCAGGAAGGCAACGCGGAAATGAAGGGACGTCGCCGACAGGTCGCGCGCGAGCGTATCCGTCGCGCGATGTTCGCCGCCGTGCCGAAGGCCGACGTCGTCATTGTGAACCCGACGCACATCGCGATTGCCATCAAGTACGACCCCAATGTCGCACCCGCGCCGTACGTCGTCGCACTCGGCGAACGCAAGATCGCCCAACGCATCAAGGAACTCGCCTTTCAGCATGGCGTCCCCGTCATTGAGAACAAGCCGCTTGCTCGCGCCCTCATCAAAGTGTCCAAGGTGGGCACGATGATTCCCATCGAGATGTATCTCGCGGTGGCCGAAGTCCTTGCCTTCGTCATGCGTCAACGTGAGCGCTACGGCTCAAGCTGGCAGGGCACTGCGGAGCGTGCGGCATGACCAGCGCTGCGCTTCCCATTCCCGCCGCGACGGCGGCACCAGGCAAAAAGGCGGAAATCGCGCTCGCGATGGCCGTCGTGCTCATCCTGGCGCTCATCATCGTTCCGCTGCCGCCGGTCCTGCTCGATCTGTGCCTCGCCGCCAGCATCGGTGCGTCGCTCGTGGTGCTGCTCGTGGCGCTGTACACGACCAACCCGCTCGACTTCAGCAGCTTCCCCGCGCTGTTGTTGCTGCTCACGCTCTTCCGCATTGGGTTGAACGTCAGCTCGACGCGTCTGATTCTCACCGAGGCGCACGCCGGTCGCGTCATTCAAGCTTTCGGCAGCTTCGTTATCGGCGGCAACTATGCCGTCGGTATCGTCATCTTCCTCATTCTGCTGGGCATCAACTTCATCGTTATCACCAAGGGTGCAGGCCGTATCGCGGAAGTCGCGGCGCGCTTCACCCTTGATGCCATGCCCGGAAAGCAGATGGCCATTGACGCCGACCTGTCGGCGGGGCTCATCGACGAAAAGGAAGCGCGCACGCGTCGCGATGAAATTTCGCGCACCGCCGACTTCTACGGCGCGATGGACGGTGCTTCGAAGTACGTAAAGGGCGACGCCATCCTCGGCATTCTCGTCCTCGTCGTCAACATTCTCGGCGGCATCTTCATCGGTGTCGTTCAGCGCGGCATGCCGTTGGCCAAGGCCGGCAGCACGTACACCATGCTGACGGTTGGCGACGGCCTGGTGTCGCAGGTGCCGGCGCTGATCATCTCGACGGCGGCCGGTCTGATGGTGACCGCCGCCACCGGTACCGACAAGATGGGTACCGTGCTCGGCAAGCAGCTCGGCTCACACCCGCGAGCGATGTACATCGTGGCCGGTGTCCTGTCGTCGTTCTCGCTGGTGCCGGGGCTACCGATGTTTCCGTTCCTCGCGTTGGCGGCCGGTGCGTTTGCGTTGGGTCGTGGCGCGGCGGCGGCGGAGCGCACGCGGTTGGCGAATGCCGCCACCATGACCGGTCCGGTGGAGCCGCTCGAAGCGCCCGCGCCCTCCGATCCGATGCACGATCTGTTGCAGATCGATCCGCTCGAGCTCGAAGTGGGCTACGCGCTCATTCCCCTCATCGACGCGGGCCAAGGCGGCGACTTGCTTGAGCGCATCTCCATGCTGCGTAAGCAGGCAGCCGTGGAGCTTGGCATTCTCGTACCGCCCATTCGCATTCGTGACGACATTAGCCTGCCGGCGAACGAATACGTCATCAAGCTGCGCGGTTCTGAAGTCGCGCGCGCCGAAGTGCTCCCGCGCTTCGTCATGGCACTCAATACGGGCGGCGTGTTCAGCGAAATCGACGGCATGGAAACCGTCGATCCCAGCTTCGGCATGCCGGCCAAGTGGGTGAACGGCGCGCGCAAGTCGGAAGCGGAGTCGCTCGGCTATGTGGTGGTCGAACCCACCACGGTGGTCGCGACGCACTTGCTCGAAACGCTCAAGAACAGCGCTGCCGATCTCCTCGGTCGTCAGGAAGTGCAGGAGATGGTCGAGACGCTCAAGAAGTCGCACCCCGCGCTGGTCGAAGAGATCATTCCGGGCAAGGTGTCGCTCAGCGTATTGCACCGCGTGCTGCAGCGTCTGCTGCGCGAGCGAGTGCCCATCCGCGACCTCGTCTCGATTCTCGAGGCGTTGGGCGATGGCGCCGACACGACGAAGGACCCCGAAGCGCTCACCGAGATGGTGCGCCGGTCGCTCACGAATGTCATCGCGCGCATGTTCGCCGATCAGACCGGCACGGTGCGTGGCATCACGATTGGCTCGCGTCTCGAGAGCGCGCTACTCGGCCTCTTCTCACCGCGGCAAGCGGGTGTGAACGCGCCGGTGCTTACGCCGGAGTCGCTCGCCGGCATGCTGCGTGATCTGAATCATCTCGCCACCACGTACGCCGTGGATGGCCGTCCGTTGCCGCTCATTACCCCGCCGTCGCTGCGCGTGGGTGTGCGACGCCTTATCGAACCGGTGCTCCCCAGCTTGCCTGTGGTCTCGCTCGCCGAACTCCCGGCGCAGATCACGTTGAGCAGTGTGGCCACCTGGGAGATGCCTCATGCGTGACCATGCCGACGTTCCTATGATGCCGTTGCCTTCTCATCCGCATGCCGAGCGTTTTCGCGGCGCCGACATTTCGCGCGTGGCCGACCGGGCGCGTCGCACGCTTGGCGATGACGTGATGATTCTCCACACCCGCACCGTGCGTGAGGGTGGCGTCCCGATGGTGGAAGTGTTGGCAGCGCCGAGTGCCGCGCTCGATGGCGTGCGCGCCCGCCTCACGCCGGCGCCGCTTCCCACCACGTTGCGTAAGGCCGACGGCAAGCCGTACTGCATTGCGCTCGTCGGCCCAACCGGCGCCGGCAAGACCACCACCGCCGCTAAGCTGGCCGTAAAGCGCGGGTTGTTCGGCGCTGGCCGCTGCGCGCTACTCACGATTGATACGTATCGCGTGGGCGGCATGGAACAGCTGGCAACGTACGCGGAACTCGCGGACGTGCCGTTCGAAGTGGTGTACGACGAAAAGGAAGTGGACGCCGCGATGAAGCGTCTCTCGGCGCAGTGCGATGTCATCATCGTCGACACGCCGGGCCGCAGCCCGAATAGCGCGGAGTTGACGGAGCGGTGGCGGTCGTTGCTCGATGCGCTAGGCCCTGATGAAGTGCATCTCGTGCTGCCCGCGTCGCTGCGCGCCGATCTCGCGGTTGACATCGGTCGCAACTACGGCCCGTCGCGAAACACGAAGGGTGGCATGCACCGCGGTGCGTCGCATCTGCTCATCACGAAGCTTGATGAAGTGCCGCGCGAAACCGGCGTGGCCGATCTCGCGCTGTCCATGGCCATGCCCACGCGGTGGGTCACGGACGGACAGGATGTTCCCGCCGACCTCGGTGCTGGCGTGCCGCGTTTGCTCCGTAGCTGGGGGCTCGCCGCGGACGCGGAACCCGATTGGATGCCGGCGTAACGCATGGCTGCCCCCATGGTGCTCACTCCTCCACAAGGCAATGCCGCGCTGCTGCGCTCGCAGGCGGATGCCCTGCGCGCCGGTCGCGATGTGCGGGCCATCGCCGGCGGCGCCGGTGGTGCGGTGCCTACGCTGCTCTGCGCGAGCGGACGCGGTGGTAGCGGCACGACGCTGCTCGCCGCGCTCCTTGCCGCGTCAGCCGCCGGCGATGGCTATCGCGTGTTGCTCGTTGATGGCGATGACCTGCTGGGCCCCCTCGCAATGGCCTTTGGTGTGACACCTCGGGCCAGCTGGATGGACTTGCGTGGTGGTCGGGCGACGCCGATGGACGTCGCGACGCCCATTACCGCCACGCTCACGTTGGTCGCTGGCGGCGCCGCGCGCCTCACCGAGGACGCGACGCCCATTACCGCGGCCGAGCGACGCGCCTGTCTCAAGCGCGTGAGCGCGCTGGCCGACGGCATGGACTTGGTGGTGGTGGATTGTGGCGCGCGGTTGGATGCCGTGCTTGGCGCCGTCGCACCACATGCGGGTGAACGCGTGCTGGCGGTGTCGGCCGGTCACGATCCCATCGCGCTGGCCTCCACCTATGCGCTTATCAAGGCGTTACGTACCCGGCATGGTGCCCTTCGCACCGATGTACTCGTCAATCGGCATGAGGGGCGAGATGCCACCCGTTGTTTCGAGGCCATCGATGCCGGGGCCCGACAATTTCTCGAGATCGCGTTGCATCAGGCGGGCGCCATTCCCGCCGACCCGACCTTGGACGCCGCGTTGCGCGCTGGGATGCCCTTCCTGGATGCCGCTGCCGGCTCGCCCGCCGCACAGGCCGCGCACGACGTCGTGATGCAGGTGCTCCCCGCCCGACCCCTCTCCCGCTCTGGTGCCTGATCGTGTCATACGCTACTCCCCTCGGATCCGTCGCCTTGAATACGCAGCTGTGGCAGTCGTATCAAGCGGGCAATCAGACCGCTCGTGACCGTCTCCTGGAAGAGCACCTCGGCCTCGTGCACCATGTCGCGCGTCAGGTGTCGCGCACGCTCGCGGTGCGCACCGACTTCGACGAGCTTGTCAGCGCGGGCACCATTGGCCTGATGACCGCACTCGAAGGTTTCGATGCGTCGCGTGGCTTGGCGTTCAGCACCTTTGCCGCCCCGCGCATTCGCGGCGCCATTCTCGACGAGCTGCGCAAGCAGGACCACGTGCCGCGTTCCATTCGTCGCAAGACGCGTGAGATTACCGCCGCGCGCGAAGCGTTTCAGAAAGAGAACGGCCGCGCGCCGGAAGACCGTGAGTTGGCGGGCACGCTGGGCGTCGACATGGACACGCTCTGGCGCTGGCAGGCGGACGTCGAAAGCGCGCATCAGATTCCGCTCGATCGCGCTCCAGGGGAGCGTGAGAACGCGTCACCGGTGCCCGCTGAAACGCTCACGATGGAAGAGAGCAACGGTGTCGAAGATGCGTTGACGCATGAACAGGAAGTGTCGCATCTCAAGGATGCCATTCTGCGCCTCAAGGAGCAGGAGCGCGTGGTGCTGTCGCTGTACTACTTCGAAGAACTCAAGCTGCACGAGATTGCGAAGGTGCTTGAGCTTACCGAGTCGCGCGTCTCGCAGATTCGCAGCAAGGCGCTGAGCAAGCTGCGCGTGGATCTCAAGCCGCTTCGGGAGACGATCGCGTGAAGACGCTGCTGCAGACGCTCAAAGTCACCGCGCTGCTCGTTGGCGTGACCGCCTTCGGCTTGGTAGCGGGCGCGTGGTTGATGTCGCCCGCGATCTCCCCGCGGCAGCGCGTGCTGAGCGCGGGTGCGGTCATTGGCGTGCTGGTGCTCGCCGCCGCCGGTGCGTGGCTGCGTGGT
>APMI01023109.1_pt1 | contig 15809 bp, 15 predicted proteins | sample 667938 | NCBI WGS metagenome assembly APMI01 (sample SAMN01084076, study PRJNA167559) | wastewater metagenome | biome: Wastewater | place: Denmark: Ejby Moelle, Odense | collected 2011-11-28 | reverse complement strand
GCGAACTGGGCCGGCATCTTGTCCATCAGCGAGGACAAGCCGCCCATCTTTCGCATCTGCGAGATCTGGTTCTTGAAGTCGTTGAGGTCAAAGCCTTTGCCGGTCTTAAGTTTTTGCGCAAAAGCCCGGGCCTGCTCTTCGTCGACGTTCTGACGCGCCTCCTCAACCAGCGACAGGATGTCGCCCATGCCGAGGATCCGGCTCGCCATCCGATCCGGATAGAACTCATCAAGTCCGGTGAGCTTCTCCCCCACACCGGTGAATTTGATCGGCTTACCGGTGACATGACGCACCGACAAGGCCGCGCCGCCGCGTGCGTCGCCGTCGAGCTTGGTCAGCACGACACCAGTGAGCGGGAGCGCTTCATTGAACGCCCGTGCCGTATTAACGGCATCCTGGCCCAACATCGCGTCGACGACAAACAGTGTCTCGATGGGTTTGACCGCGGCATGCAACGCCTTGATCTCCTCCATCATTGCCTCGTCAATCGCGAGGCGACCCGCCGTATCGACAAGCAACACATCGAAGTAATGCCGGCGCGCGTGGTCAATTGCAGCATTGGCAATGTCGATCGGTTTCTGCGCGACCGTAGAGGGGAAGAACTCCGCCCCCGCCTGCTGGGAGACCGCCTGCAATTGGTCGATAGCCGCAGGTCGGTAAACGTCACACGAAACCGTGAGAACCTTCTTCTTCTGCTTCTCGCGCAGCATCTTCGCGAGCTTGCCCACCGTGGTGGTCTTACCTGCGCCCTGCAAACCAGCCATCAGAATGATCGCCGGTGGCTGGGTGGCAAGATTGAGTGTTGCCTGAGCACCGCCCATTAATTCGGTCAGCTCACGATGAACAACGCCAACCAACGCCTGGCCAGGTGTGAGCGAGCCGATCACATCTTGACCGACGGCCTTCTCGCGGACTTTCGCGATGAAGTCCTTCACCACCGGCAGTGCAACGTCCGCCTCCAGCAGCGCAAGGCGAACCTCGCGCAGCATCTCGGAAATGTTGTCTTCCGTAAGGCGGGCTTGGCCGCGCATGGTCTTGACGACCTTGGCGAGCCGTTGAGTCAAGTTATCGAGCATGATCCGGGAGCAATCTCGGCCGTGCTGAGCACACAGCCGTTCAGGTAAACTGCGAAGATGCCTGCGATTCTACTTCATCTGCCCGCCGCCTCGATCTACATCGGCTTGGCCATTGCCTACCGCAGGCTGCAGGGCGAAACGACTGCGCGCCAACAGTTCCTGGCACGCTTTGCGCTGCTCGGCGCACTGCTGCTGCACGCAGCCTCGCTGGGCCTCGACATCACCGACGGCAGCGCACCGCGCTTCGGCTTTTCCGCCGCGTTGTCGATGACGCTGTGGTTGGCCTTGGTGTTCTACTGGATCGAGAGCTTCTTCGCGCATATCGAAGGTTTGCAGGCGCTGGCCATGCCGGTAGCCGCGGTGGCCGTGCTGCTTCCGACGATATTCCCCAGCGAACATGCGCTCCCCAACGCGAGCACCCTCGCATTCCGCATGCATTTCGTTGTCGCGATGCTGGCATACAGTCTGTTCACGCTTGCGGCCCTGCATGCGCTGCTGATGGCCGCCGCCGAGAAACAGTTGCACAGCGCCCGTTTAACCCGCGCGCTTGCCTCGCTCCCCCCTTTGATGACGCTCGAGAGCCTGCTGTTCAAACTCGTCGCAGTCGGCTTCGTTTTGCTGACGCTGACCGTTGGATCAGGCGTTTTCTTTTCCGAAGCCCTCTTCGGCAAGGCGATCTCGCTGTCTCACAAGACCGTCTTCGCCATCGCAGCCTGGCTCCTCTTCGGCGTTTTGCTTACTGGGCGGATGCTCTGGGGATGGCGTGGCCGGCGCGCCCTGCGCCTCACCCTCGCAGGCTTCACCTGCCTTCTGCTGGCATACGTTGGCACGCGCTTCGTTCTGGAGGTCTTGCTCGGCCGTCCGTGAACGGTTTGAGTTCGTAGCCGCGTTACTGCCACCGAATGGCAGAACTCGCCGCCAACACGTTCCGCCATCCCCGCCAAGAGTCGGCACCGCAGCGGCGATACGCCGCCGAGCCCCGCCGGCCGTGGCTTTACAAGGCCTGAGCGCTAGCGCATGATCGCGCACCGGTCGCTATCCCTTGTCGAGACAGCTGTTTCATGGTTGCAAATCCTCAGCAAATCGCACTAAGCGGTCTCGCCAGAGCCTTGGTGCAACACGGTCGCCTGACCGAAACCCAAGCGGCAGAGATCGCGGAACATGCACGAACGTCGAAACAACCCTACGCAGCCGAACTGACGCAACGCGGTGTCATTAGTTCGCGCGATCTCGCCCGCTTCTGCGCAGAAACGTTCGGCTTCCCGATGTTGGATATTGGCGCTTTCGACGAGAACCAGATCCCGCGCGAAGCGATCGATCGCAAACTGATCGGCCAGCATTCGGTCGTTCCGCTCGCCAAACGGAATAACAAGCTAACTGTTGCAATCGCAGACCCGACAAACCTGCGGGCGCTCGACGAGATCCGGTTTCAGACAGGCCTTGCCGTCGACGCGATCATTGTTGAAATCGACAAGTTGCTGAAGCTTTCTCAGAAAATCGGCGAAAGCACGAACGACGCGCTATCGAACCTCACGGGCAACATCGACGAAGAACTCGGTGAGATGGCCGACGCCGAAGGCCTCGCCGAGGCCGACACGGCTCAGAGCGCCGATGTGGACGATGCACCGGTAGTCAAGTTCATCCAGAAAATTCTGGTGGACGCGATCAACGAGGGCGCGTCGGATATCCACTTTGAGCCCTACGAAAAGTACTACCGCATCCGCTTTCGCACTGACGGCATCCTCCGCGAGGTCTCACAGCCACCGCTCGCGCTTCGGGAAAAGATCGCTGCACGTATCAAGGTAATCTCGCGGCTCGACATATCGGAGAAGCGCGTCCCACAAGACGGCCGCATGAAGCTGAAACTGTCGGCCACTAAGGCGATCGACTTCCGTGTCAGCACGCTGCCTTGCTTGCACGGCGAGAAGATCGTCATGCGTATTCTTGACCCGAGTTCGGCGATGCTCGGCATCGACGCTCTCGGCTATGAGCCGGATCAGCGCAAAGCCTTGCTCGATGCCGTTGAACGGCCATACGGTATGGTGCTGGTGACAGGACCAACCGGCTCAGGCAAGACGGTCTCCCTCTATACCTGCCTGAATATCCTCAACAAGGCCGGCGTCAACATTTCGACAGCGGAAGACCCCGCAGAAATCAATCTACCCGGGATAAACCAAGTCAACGTCAATGACAAGGCGGGACTGACTTTTTCGGCGGCACTCAAGTCATTCCTCCGCCAGGATCCGGACGTGATCATGGTCGGCGAAATACGGGACATCGAGACCGCCGAGATCTCGATCAAGGCCGCCCAAACCGGCCACCTGGTGTTGTCCACGCTACACACCAACGACGCGCCGACAACCTTGGAACGACTCAAGAACATGGGCGTCGCGCCGTTCAATATTGCGTCAAGTGTGATCATGATCACCGCCCAACGCCTTGCCCGACGTCTGTGCAACTGCAAAAAGCCCATCGATGTCCCGATCGAAGCTTTGTTGCAAGCAGGCTACACCGACGAGGACCTGAGCGAGCCATTCGAACTATTTGGCCCGGTTGGATGCGATCGTTGCAAGGGTTCGGGCTACAAGGGTCGTGTCGGCATCTATCAAGTCATGCCCGTAGGCGAAGAGATAGCGCATATAATTATGACAAACGGCAACTCTATCGATATCGCTGCGGAAGCCCAACGACAAGGGATTCGGGATCTGCGGCAGTCAGGCTTGGTCAAGGCTAAGCAAGGCGTCACATCGCTGGCCGAAGTGCTGGCATGTACCAACGACTAAGAACAGGGCAGGCAGATGGCGACAGCAGCGAAAACAGTTCGCAAGCCAAAGGGCTCCGAAGAGGGCGTATTCACTTGGGAAGGCAAAGACAAGAACGGTCGAGTGGTTCGGGGGGAGACTCGCGCAGGCAGCGCGTCGATCGTCCAGGCCAACCTTCGACGCCAAGGGATCAGCAACGCCAAGGTGAAGAAACGCTCCTTTTCCAAAGGTGGAAAAGTCACGGACAAAGACATTGCGCTGTTTACGCGTCAGCTTGCAACGATGCTCAGGTCGGGAGTGCCGCTACTACAGACATTTGACATTGCTATCAAGGGGGCTTCTAACCCAGCCCTCGCTCGCCTGCTGAACGAGATTCGGGCGGACATTGAAACCGGTGCGGGTCTGGCGAACGCCTTCAGGAAGCACCCCGTCTACTTTGACTCTTTGTATGCAAACCTTGTTGCAGCAGGGGAACAGTCAGGCGCGCTAGAAGCGCTACTTGATCGACTGGCAATCTACAAAGAGAAAATTCTCGCCATTAAGAGCAAAATTAAAGGCGCTCTGTTCTACCCAATATCGGTTGTGGCGGTGGCGTTCGGCGTCGTTGCGGTCATGATGCTATTCGTCATTCCACAATTCAAATCGGTGTTCACCAGTTTCGGCGCAGAACTTCCGGCTCCAACACTAATGGTCATGGCGATGTCCGATTTCTTCATCGCATATTGGTGGCTAGTATTTGGAACAATTGCTGGCGTTGTCATCGGTTTGTCTTTCGCATACAAGCGATCGCCGAATATGCAGTTCACGATGGACCGCCTGATACTTCATATCCCGGTAATCGGCGAGATCATTCGAAAGGCAACCATCGCGCGATGGACTCGCACATTGTCTACGATGTTCGCAGCAGGCGTTCCGCTCGTCGAGGCACTTGACTCGGTCGGAGGGGCCGCGGGTAACCGCGTATATCAGCTCGCGACTAAGCAGGTGCAAAACGAAGTTAGCACCGGCACCAGCCTAACCATTTCGATGCAGAACGTGAACGTATTCCCGACAATGGTCATCCAGATGGTTTCCATTGGAGAGGAGTCCGGCCAGCTGGATGGTATGCTCGGAAAAGTTGCTGACTTTTTCGAACGAGAGGTGGACGACGCAGTCGACGCGCTATCCCAACTCCTTGAGCCCCTCATTATTGTTTTCCTGGGCACCGTAGTCGGCGGCTTGGTTGTGGCAATGTATCTGCCAATCTTCAAGCTTGGCACTGTAATCTAATGTCAATGCCTAGGAGGGGCGAGGGCATTCCTCTCGCCCACTCGGCTTGCCCCTCACCCAATTAGCCTTTGCGCCCTTCTTCGCTGGCGCTCCTTTCTGGCTGTCGTACACGCAGCTGAGGAAACAATTGCATGAACGACCTCGCCGCGCCGCCTGAACTATTCGCAATAGTGAGCTGCGTTATTGGACTGTGCATTGGCAGTTTCCTGAACGTTGTGATCCATCGACTACCGAAGATCATGGAGAGAGAGTGGTATGCTCAGGCGGCGGAACTTAGCGGTGTGCCCGTTGCCAACGCACCCGCTCTGTCGATTTCACAACCGCGCTCCCGATGCCCGCATTGCGGGACGCAGATCGCCAGCTGGCAAAATGTGCCTTTGCTGAGTTACTTGATCTTGCGTGGGCGGTGCGCCCATTGCCGGGCGTCGATTGGTATCCGATACCCGTTCGTTGAGCTACTCGGAGGGGTATCCGCTGCGGTCGCGGCGTGGCACTTTGGTTTCACTTGGGCCGCGCTGGGCGCAATGGCGTTTGGATGGGCGATGATTGCCTTGACCTTCATCGATCTTGACACCCAGCTATTGCCGGACTCCATCACACTACCCCTACTTTGGTTGGGCCTATTACTCAACGTTGGTGGCACCTATGTGCCGCTGGACGTCGCGGTCATCGGTGCTGCGGCGGGCTATCTTGCGCTTTGGTCGGTCTACTGGTTGTTCAAGCTGGCCACAGGCAAGGAAGGCATGGGGTATGGCGACTTCAAGCTGCTGGCTGCGATTGGCGCGTTCGTGGGGTGGCAACAGCTTCCGCTGGTGATATTGGCCTCGTCGGCGATCGGAGCGGTCGTTGGTATCGCACTCATCGTTTTTGCACGGCACGGTCGAAGCACCCCTATCCCCTTTGGCCCCTACCTCGCCGGCGCCGGAGTCGTTGCGCTGTACTGGGGGCCTAGCCTGACCAGCAGCTACTTGGCGCAGATGTAGTTCGCGCCGTCCGGTGCGACGATCAGCGCCCCATCCGGCCGGCTTGCCCTCTTGTCAAACCGGGTCGGCGGCCCGAAATTCCCACCGAGCGCCCTCGCAAGCAATCCATGCTGCGATGCGTTAGAATTTTGGGCTTGATTTTCAGGAGCTTAGCCATGCCGATCTATGAATACCGCTGCGCGGATTGCGGTTTCCAGAAGGACGTCCTGCAGAAGGTCTCAGATGCGCCCCTGACAACCTGTCCGTCCTGCGGGCACGATGCGTTCAGCAAGGCGTTGACGGCGGCCGGGTTTCAGCTCAAAGGTTCCGGCTGGTACGCAACTGACTTCAAAGGCGGCGGCGCCAGCGCAAAGCCTGCCGAAACATCCACAGGTACCGAAGCCCCTAAAGCCGCCGGGTGCGGTGGAAACTGCGCCTGTCACTGATGCCTTTCAAGAAGTACCTGATTGCCGGGCTCCTGATTTGGGTCCCACTGACGATCACCGTGTGGGTCCTCCACCTGATTGTAGGTACGCTCGACCAGTCGCTGTTGCTGCTGCCCGAGACATGGCGCCCTGAGCATTTCCTGGGGTTCGCAATTCCCGGGCTGGGCGCGTTGCTCACGCTGCTGGTCGTCGTACTGACTGGGGTGGTTGTTGCCAACTACTTCGGCCAACGCATTCTTGGCTTCTGGGAAGGTTTGCTCGCACGCATTCCGGTGGTCAAGTCGATCTATTCCAGCGTCAAGCAGGTGTCGGACACACTGTTCGCGCCCAACGGCCAAGCTTTTCGCAAGGCGCTCCTGGTGCAGTACCCGCGTGAAGGAAGCTGGACCATCGCGTTTCTTACCGGGGCGCCGGGCACAGAGGTTGCGCGCCATTTGCCCGGAGAGCATGTCAGCGTCTACGTGCCGACCACACCGAACCCCACATCGGGTTTTTTCCTGATGATGCACAAGGAAGCCGTCGTCGAACTCGATATGACGGTCGACGAAGCGCTCAAGTACATTATCTCGATGGGTGTCGTGACGCCCAGCAGTCACCACGGCGGGCACAAGCGTTGACGCTGCCTGACCATTCTGGACAATGGGCGCCCTGCCAGAAGCCCAATCCAACGGGCGGCCGGGCCAATCCAGGGCGAAATCGGCCGGGTTGAATGCCTGGCTCGCATTCAGCCCTGAGCGTCAGTCAGACGCCGCAGCGCCCAAATCAGAATTCCTGCTGCCGAACACTTCGCGGCAGCAACAGAACAAATAAAGCACTCCGGAGTATTTAATGCGTACCTGTTACAGCGGGCTCGTCAGCGCCGCCCATCTTGACCAAATCGTTACCCTCACTGGCTGGGCTCACCGCCGTCGCGATCATGGCGGTGTGATCTTCATCGATCTGCGCGACAGAGAAGGCCTCGTGCAAGTCGTTTGCGATCCCGACCGTCCGGACACCTTCGCCGTTGCAGAATCGGTGCGTAACGAGTTCTGCCTGAAGGTGGTCGGCAAGGTGCGTCGTCGCCCCGAAGGCACGACCAACGCCAACCTGATCTCCGGCGAAGTGGAAGTGCTGTGCCATGAACTGGAAGTGCTGAACCCCTCCGTGACGCCCCCGTTCCAGCTCGACGATGAGAACCTCTCCGAGACCGTGCGGCTGACGCACCGCGTGATGGATCTGCGCCGTCCGTACATGCAGAAGATCATGCAACTGCGCTATCGCACTGCGCGTGCCTTCCGCCGCTTCCTCGACGACCAGGGCTTCATCGACATCGAAACTCCGATGCTGACGAAGAGCACGCCGGAAGGCGCGCGCGACTACCTGGTGCCGAGCCGCGTTCACGACGGCCAGTTCTTCGCGCTGCCGCAATCGCCGCAGCTCTTCAAGCAGATGCTGATGGTGGCCGGCTTCGACCGTTACTACCAGCTGACCAAGTGCTTCCGCGATGAGGACCTGCGCGCCGACCGCCAGCCGGAATTCACCCAGGTCGATATCGAGACCTCGTTCCTCACCGAGACCGAGATCACGGCGATCATGGAAGAGATGTTCCGCACGGTCTTCAAGGAAGCCGCCGGCATCGAGCTGCCGAACCCCTTCCCGCGCATCAGCTACGCCGACGCGATGACCAAGTACGGTTCGGACAAGCCCGATCTGCGCGTCACGCTCGAGCTCGTCGATGTCGCCGATGCATTGCAAGACGTTGCCTTCAAGGTCTTCGCCCACGCAGCGGCCGACCCGACCTGCCGCGTCACCGCACTGCGTATCCCGGGCGGCGCCGCACTGTCGCGGGGCGAAATCGACGGCTACACCGAGTTCGTGAAGATCTACGGCGCCAAGGGTCTTGCATACATCAAGGTCAACGATGTCACGCAACCCAACGAGACCGGCCTGCAGAGCCCGATCGTCAAAAACATCCATGAACAGGCGCTGCGCACGATCCTAGAACGCACCGGAGCGCAGTCTGGCGACCTGATCTTCTTCGGCGCAGACAAGGCAAAGATCGTTTCGGATGCACTGGGTGCACTGCGTATCAAGATCGGCCACGAAAAGGGTCATGTTGACGGCCGCGCCTGGGCGCCGGTGTGGGTTGTCGACTTCCCGATGTTCGAATATGACGAAGACGAGAAGCGCTGGAACGCCTGCCACCACCCCTTCACCTCACCGAAGGACGAGCATGTGGATCTGCTCGCCACAGATCCGGGCAAGTGCCTCGCGAAGGCCTATGACCTCGCGTTGAACGGCTATGAGGTAGGCGGCGGCTCGGTCCGTATCCACCGCGAAGATGTTCAGTCGAAGGTTTTCTCGGCCATTGGCCTGTCGAAGGACGAGGCGGAACTCAAGTTCGGCTTCCTGCTCGACGCGCTGCGGTATGGCGCCCCGCCGCACGGCGGCCTGGCCTTCGGCCTGGACCGCGTCGTGATGCTGCTGGCTGGAACCGATTCGATCCGCGACGTGATTGCCTTCCCCAAGACCCAGCGCGCTCAGTGTCTGCTCACGCAGGCCCCAAGCCCGGTCGACGAGAAGCAACTGCGCGAACTGCACATCCGCCTGCGCAACGTTCAACCCGCAGCCTGACCAACGCATCACGCCAACAAAACGGCCGCGCCTCCCTTCGGAGCGCGGCCGTTTTGTTTGGTGTCGCCGAGCGGGGGCTCTCACCCCGCCGAGCGACCAGCGGCGGAATGTCTCAAGCCTGCTGGCCTTGCTGCCGTTGACCGGTGCACTCAGGCGGGGGGCGCAACATGGCGGGCAAGGTCGAGGATCTCACCGTCCTCGTAGTCGAAAACCAGAGCAACATGCGCACGCAGCTGCGCAACATGCTGGCGATGTGCGGCATCACCAAGCTGCAGGCTGCGCAAAGCGCTGGCACCGCGATCCGCAAGCTGCGCGACGAGGTCTTCGACATCATCCTGTGCGAATACCACCTCGGCGAAGGCCAGGACGGGCAGCACTTCCTTGAGGACATCCGCAATCATCACCTGATCCCGCTCTCGACGCTGTTCATCATGGTCACCGGGGAGCGCAGCTATGAACGCGTGGTCGGCGCGGCAGAGCTGGCACCCAATGACTACATCCTCAAACCCTTTGCACCCGATCTGCTGCGCAACCGTCTGGAGCGCGCGCTGAACAAGCGCGAGGCCTTCATGCATGCCTGGCAATTGATCGAGGCCGGCAATGCAGCGGACGCAATCACCGCCTGCGAAGAAGGCGAGCTGAAATACCCGGCCTACGCGATCGACTTCCTGCGCCTGCGCGCGGAGCTGCTCGCAAATACCGGCCGTGCCGAGGATGCTCAAGCGGTCTACGAAAAGGTACTGGAACGCCGAGCCGTGCCGTGGGCCAAGCTGGGCCTCGCCAAAGCGCTTCATATGCGCAAGCGTTACGACGAGGCAGAGCAAGTACTGATCGGCCTGCTGAACGAGAGCGAGCAGTATCTCGACGCCTGGGATTGGCTGGCAAAGACACGCGAGGCCGTTGGCGCCCTTGCAGAAGCGCGCGCCGCGCTGGAGAAAGCATCCGAACTCTCCCCGCACACGCTTCGCCGCATGCGGCGGATTGGCGAGGTGGCGCTGGAACTCGGTGACCTCGAAACCGCCGAGCGAACACTTAACGAAGTGGTGCGAAAGGGCAAGTATTCTGATTTCCGCGACCCAGAGGACCACGTCAAGCTCGTAAAGGCTCAACTGGGCGTCGGTGCGCCAGACCGCGCCACCGCGACGATGCGCGATCTTGAGAAGTCGATGCAAGGCTTGCCGAAAACCGAACTCTGCAAAGCGCTCTCGTCCGCGATGGTGTTCGCCCAGCAGGGCGACACCGTCAAGGCCAGTGAGGCCGCGGAACGGGCGGTCAACCTGCTTGACCCGCGTCTCGGCGCCACTTCGTCGCTCAAGAAGGATCTTGCCAAGGTCTGTATCGAACAGAAGCTCGACGCCCAGGCCGCCGACGTTGTGATGGACATCATGCGGAACGCCCCTGACGATGCGGCCGTCGATGGCGTGACGAAGATGCTTGGGGATCTCGGACGATCGGAGCTCGGTAACCATCTGGCGCAGAAAATGAAGACCGAAGTCCGCGACATGATGGGCGAAGGCGCGCGGATGGCGCAGCGCGGCGATTTCGAAGGGGCCGTCGCACACATGCTAGAAGCTGTGCGGCGCATGCCGGGCAACACGATGGTCCTCTACAACGCCGCGCTCGCACTGCTCAAGTACATCGAGCACTGCGGTTGGGAGCCCCATCACGCCGAACAGGCTCGCGGCCTGATCGACAGGCTGCAAAAAGCCGACCCGGGCAACCCGAAACTCGGGGCGCTACACCTGTACTTCGACGGCCTCGTCAAACGCTTCGGCGTGCGCGGCGACAAACGCGCCTAGCGAGATGCCCCGCGCCGGGGCCCTGCTACACTGCCGCCGCCACCACCAATTTTCGTTCCATGCTCCGTCGCCTGATTCAAACACTCGCCATCACGGCAGCCTTGAGCATCGGCGTTGCCTGCCACGCTCGCGAAACCCCTGCGATCGGGGACATCAACGTCACCGCGTTACCGCCCGAGGCCCAACAAACCCTGCGGCTCATCTCGCGCGGTGGCCCATTTCCATATCGCAAAGACGGCGTGGTCTTCCAGAATCGTGAGCGCCGCCTTCCCCCGCGCGAACGCGGCTGCTACCGCGAATACACCGTGCCAACGCCGGGTGAGAACGATCGTGGTGCTCGCCGCATTGTCACGAGCTGCGATGGCGACAACTTCTACAGCTCAGACCACTACCGCAGCTTCCGGAGAATCCGCCCATGACCCCCGCCCAGCCCAAACCGGTCCTGGCCGGCGTTTTTCGTTGCAGCGCAGAACAGGCGAGCGCACTCAAACGCGAGGCCGAAGCGCAGCGGTATCTCACCGCATCGATCGATTTACCGTCTCAGGTCACACCCGCGACATTGTTTGAAGGCTTCGCATCCGCACTGCGCTTCCCTGAATGGTTTGGTGCCAACTGGGACGCGCTGGCCGACTGTCTGACGGACCTCAGCTGGCTTGATGAGTCCGGCTATCTCATCACGCTGCGTGGCTACGGCCGAGCGTTTCCCGCCGGGAGCGCGGATGCAGAAACACTTCAGGGCGTACTCGAAGATGCCTGTGCTTACTGGCAGGACGAGGGCACGCCTTTCGGTGTGCTTGTCGAGGATGGCCCCGCTGCGCTGGCTGAGCTACCGATCCGATGACGTACAAGAAGCCCGTTTCGGTGCTGGTGGTGATTCACTCTCCAGCGCTGGAAATACTGCTGATCGAGCGTGCGGCGCACCCGGGCTACTGGCAATCCGTCACCGGCAGCCAAGAGGATGACGAACCCCTGCTTGTTACCGCGGCGCGCGAAGTATTTGAAGAGACAGGCATTCGTGCAGCGGCTGGAGCACTGACCGACTGGCACCTCAGCCAGCAATACGAGATCTTCCCGCAGTGGCGCCACCGTTATGCGCCGGGGGTCACCCACAACACCGAACACGTGTTCAGTCTGTGCGTGCCACGCTACACACCAATCACGCTTGCGCCAGACGAACACCGGGCATGGCGCTGGCTGCCGCTGCGCGAGGCCGCCGAGGCGTGCTTCTCATGGAGCAATCGCGACGCAATCCTTGCGCTGCCACAGCGAATCGCGGCAGCAAGCGGCTCGGCCTAAGCGCAACCCAAACGATTCCTCGCCACTCCCGCCCTGACAAAAACCCTTTCATAACAAGGGCCTGGCGCCACACCAAAGCTTTGACGAGAGGCAAATCGCAGCGTCCATATCCTTGCACATGCGGCGACCGGCTCTAGATTCAGAGTAGGAACAAGGGCCGAATACGGCCCGGCATTCCTGAATCACAGCAACGGAGGACATCATGGCCAATCTGATTAGACATGATCCGCTGGACGACCTCTTCCGTGGCTTCTTCGTACGCCCGGTGGAGTTTGCCCAAGACACCGAAGCGCCGAGCATCAAACTTGACGTCAAGGAAGCGGCTGAGAACTTTACTGTCCACGCCGAGCTGCCCGGCGTAAAGAAAGAGGACATCCATGTCCATATCGACGGTCCGATCGTCTCGATCGCCGCTGAACGCAAGGAAGAAAAAGAGATCAAGGAAGGCGAGAAAGTGCTGCGCACCGAGCGCTACTTCGGTAAGGTCAGCCGCAGCTTCCAGCTCGGCACCGACATTGATGACGCTCGCGCGGTCGCCAAATTCAACGACGGTGTCCTTGAATTGACGCTGCCGAAAAAGGCCACGACACAAGCGCGCCGCCTGACAATCAACTGATCCTTACAAACTCATCCCCCACGGCGGACGGCTTTGGCCTTCCGCCGTTTTCGTTTGCGCTAAACTCGCGCAGTTCTTTCCGTTTCCTGGAATCGCAATGTCCGACCTCGAATCCCTCGCGCCGGCGCTCAAGGCCAGCGTGCTCGCCGAAGCGCTCCCCTACATCAAGCGCTTCTTCGACAAGACCATCGTGATCAAGTACGGCGGCAACGCCATGACCGATGCGAACCTGAAAGACTGCTTTGCGCGCGACGTGGTGCTGCTCAAGCTGGTCGGCCTCAATCCGGTGGTCGTTCACGGCGGCGGGCCGCAGATCGATGACCTGCTCAAGCGCATCGGCAAGCAGGGTCAGTTCATTCAGGGCATGCGGGTTACCGACGAAGAAACCATGGATGTCGTTGAGATGGTGCTCGGCGGCCATGTGAACAAGGAAATCGTGAACCTGATCAACCGGCACGGCGGTAAGGCGGTTGGTCTGACGGGTCAGGATGGCAATTTCATCCGCGCCCGCAAGCTGCTGATGCCAAACAAGGACAAGCCGGAAGAGATGATCGACATCGGTCTCGTCGGTGAAATCACGTCGATCGACCCAAGCCTGATCAGTTTCCTCGACCAGGGGGACTTCATCCCGGTCATCGCGCCGATTGGCGTCGGCGAAGAGGGCGAGACGTACAACATCAATGCCGACGTCGTCGCCGGAAAACTGGCGGAGATCCTCAAGGCAGAAAAGCTGGTGCTGCTGACGAACACGCCCGGCGTGCTTGACAAGGATGGTCACCTGCTGACCGGCATCACGCCACGTGAGATCGACGAAATGGTCGCGGACGGCACGCTGTCCGGCGGCATGCTTCCCAAGATCCACTCGGCCCTGGAAGCCGCTCGTAACGGCGTGCGTTCGGTTCACATCATCGATGGCCGCGTCGAACACTGCCTATTGCTTGAGATCCTGACCGACCATGGCGTCGGCACGATGATCAAGAGCCGGTGATCCGGCGCGTCTCGCTAGCGAGACGCCATCGAGAAGAACAAAGGGCCACGCAAAACGTGGCCCTTTGTTTTTCGCCCGCTTGATGGCTAGGGCGTCTTCGGCGGTGCTGCGGCAGCGGGTGCTGACTGTGGCACTACGGGTTGCGACTGCAATGCTGCGGGCGCCGACTGCGCCGCGACCGGGGCAGACTGCCCTGCCGCTGGCGGTGGCATGTCGCGCCACGCCCCCGCACGCTTGAGCTTCTCCCGCAATCCCGGCAGCGGGTAGTTCAGCGCATAGGCCTTGTGTGCATAGCGCAGCGCGTCGTCGTAGCGCTTCAGCTCGAAGTACGCCAAGCCGAGGTTGTAGTACAGGTTCGGGTCTTCGGTCTCAGCTTTCTCCGCCTGCTGGAACAGATCCACCGCCTCCTGCTGCCGCCCGGTCTTGAGCTTGTAGATACCCCATAGCATCTTGACCACCGCGTCGTCCGGTCGCCAGCGGGCTCCGCGCTCAAACCAGCAGTCAATGCTGTAGCGCGACCCCACGGGCTTCGTCTTCTTCTCTTTGAACGAGAGGTTCATCATCGCCAGCAACGCGCGATGATGGTTCGGGAACGCACGCAGCGTGTAGTCAATATCGTGCCCGGCGGTAGTCGAGGTCTTGCCTCTTACTAGGGCCTCAACTTCCGGCGTGAAGTGCGCCCCTTCGACAAGCTGGATATTGCTGTGCCCACCGTCACTGCCGACCGTCTTGCCGACTTCGCTACGGTAATCAAACGGACCAAAGGCATTCGCCAATTCGCCGCACATGAAACTCATGGATTCGTCCGCAAACGTAGCGCTCGCAGCCGTCACCATCGCAAAACAAAGCAGGGTTCGTATCAACTGAGCACACTCCAGTGAGAATTTCGGTTCTGGCGTAGAGCAGGCGCGACGGGTACCCGCACGGATCAGTCCGGGAAGTTGGCGCTCAGCCAACCGCTCGTCGCGTTTTCCACCTCAGCGCGCCATGCGGTAGACGAAAACGTGTGATTCGCCGCTTCGATCGCATGGCGCGTGATCTGACATCGCGCGAGGCCTTTTGAAAGGTAACCGGACTCTGCGGCACGCAGGAACTCGGCTGCTGTGAAGTCGTTACCGGACGTAATCAGAAGGATCGGCTTTCCAAATCGCGCAAGGCTCATGCCGAGGCGGTCCGGCAGGCTGTTTGACGGTTCGGAATCGCTTACATTGCGCGCACGAGCGCTGCGCCAGTTCGCGACGAATTCACGCAGGCGCCCGAGCAGATCCATCTCTCCGCTGAGCAGCTTGCGCCAGAAATCTGCCGACATGAAGCGCTTGCCATAGTAATTTGAGACCAATGCTGCAGCTTCGCCCGCGGTCGTTCGCACCCAAGGGTTGAGCATCACCAGTCCACTGACCCCGGCATTCTCAGCTGCGTAGAACGCGGACGCGGTCGCGCCATCGCATAGCCCCCACAGCACAACATGCTTGATCGACGGCACGCGCATGCGCAACGACGCCACGGCAGCGCCGATGTCGTCCGCGACGCGCTCGAAATCACGTTGCTCGCCAGAGGAATCGCCCATTCCGCGATAGTCGAATCGCAAGCACGGTACGCCTGCCACCGCCAACGCGCGAGCAAGCAGTACAAACTGGCGGTGCGAGCCAACGCGTGTCTGCGGCCCGCCGACGACAATCACTACGCCGACGGAGGCTGGTACCGGCGGCATCGCGAGGATCGCCGTCATCGGAGTGCCGTCGCAATCAATCAGAAACGCCTGTTCGATCACCCGGCCGCTCCGGAAGTTAGGCGGCCCAGCATCGAAACGAGCGCAGCGGGGAGCGCCGCAACCGTCTCGATTTCCTGAGTCTGCCAAAAAGCGGGCCCGACCAGCGCTTCCGTTTGAATATCGGCGCCTTTCGCACGCAATCTATCTATTGCGCGCGCAGCGGCTGGCGGCAGATCGCCCCCCGCGACACTACCAATCTCGATCCAGCCTA
>APMI01002902.1_pt1 | contig 15813 bp, 20 predicted proteins | sample 667938 | NCBI WGS metagenome assembly APMI01 (sample SAMN01084076, study PRJNA167559) | wastewater metagenome | biome: Wastewater | place: Denmark: Ejby Moelle, Odense | collected 2011-11-28 | reverse complement strand
AACTCCCCCTTATTTTTTTCAGGAGCGCAAGCCCGTACCCTGCTACCCCTACCTAAAATTTAGTATTTAACACCGAATCAGGTGACATAAACAACCACAACGTCTCCCTCTCGTTCGATGACCTTCAGGGACCTCATCGGCAACCGCATCCGTCGTATCCAGAGGTTCCACAATTCTGTGAGCGAAACTACGGCTTTCCGGAGATCGCTCCCCGGCAGGTTGCGTAACGGCTCCCGTCGCCCCTCAAGAGTCAAGTCCGGGCATGCCGCGGTACCATCGAATACCGGGAGAGCCTCGGGCGTGCGGCATAAAACCAGTCCAAGCTTTTGTCCGCCCCCCTCTATTGGGGTAAATTCCGGCTGATATTTGACTAGGGTGTTTAACCTTCCTGCCTCTTCTTGAGGCAGCGGAAGCGAGGTGATCTGAAATCGTGCTTGGTGTGCCAGTTGGTGCCGAAAAAAAGCCCGCATTAACGCGGGCTTAGATGTGTTTTTTGCCTTTCAGTGCCTGACATTGCCAGACGTCCAATCACTCCCACTCTATCATCAACAATCATAAAGACAACTTTAAAATCAACCATGTATAGATGGCGTGACGCTTGATGCCATGTTCGATACCACGTTCAGGTCATGAGAGTGAACATGGCTTGGCCTGGAGGCGGTTGACGGCCTCGGCCAACGTCTCGCCGGGCCGCCACCCAAACAACTCGCGGATGCTCGCCGTTCGCGCATGGCCCGGCGTCTCGAACTCGTAACCGGCGGCGGTCAATTCCGCCTCCACGTCCTCAGTAATGAAGAACGGCTCGGCTTGATTGTCCTGGTGCAGCTTTGTCATCTCATGTCCTCCGGCGTGCGTCCTGGCTATCGGCCTTCATACTTTGTCAGCTAAAACAATGCGGGTTGCGGTTTCTGCCCATTGCCTGAGCTCTTGGCGAAGACGGTCTCGATTGGTTTGCCCAGCAGCAGGAAGTCCGGGATACCGAGCGGCGGCACGGTCTTCAGCATGCCATCCGTGTCGTCTTTGAGCTTCTCCCGCAGCTCCATCAGGAGCCTGCCTAGGACGTTCTGCCCGATCAGTGTTTCGCCAGCCTCATCCGCCAACTTAGCACCCCAGTAGTCGTCCTTGCGCGACTGCTCGACGATCGGCCGATCGCGTGTGGCGAGCAGGAGCCGACCGAACTCCTCATAGTTCTGCGCGAGCTTCACTCGGAGGCACCAGCGCATGACCTTGTACCGAACATCGTCCCAGTCTGGCCTTGAGTCCTTGCGGTGCGGCTTGCTCTTCATCTTGGCGGTCATTGGGCTGTGCTGCCCGATGATTTCCCGCTGGACTTCCGGCATGTGAGGAAAACGGCAGGCCTGATATAGGGCCTCCGTCGTCAGGATGCGGACGCCGTTGATATGCAAGGGATAGCCTGAGGCCATGTTCGACAGGCCACCGAAGTCCTCCTTCGTTTTGTAGACGACGACAGCCTCGCTGCGGACGTAGGTACGCAGGAGGCTGTTCTCGGGCCGATCGATGCTAGAGCGTGAGGTCATCGAAGATGTTCCTCACAGAGGAATAGCCCTCACGCTGTAGCAGCGGATACCAGTGCAGGGCGCCCGAGGTTGCCTCAGGGTCGCCCCACCACAATGCAAGCGGACAATTGTTCGGGCAGTTCCGGTAGGTAACGATCATCGAGCCAAAGCCCACGCCGAACGGACTGAATCCGAGCGGACGCATAGACTGCTTGGGGTTCTCGCTCATCGCCCTGATCTTGGCACCCGCGATAAGGAACTCGCTCTCCAAGACTTGACGGCCGGCTTCCGAGGAAAAGGGCTCAATAGGCTTCGCGCTAGGTTGCCGCGGATCGAAGGGGAACTTCGACGGCAACGCCATGTAGGCCTGAACCTCGGCCACGTTTGGAGCCGCCGTAGGCCAGAGCACCCCTGAGCTATTCTTGTGCGCCTTTTGATTCTCAACCGTAAGGGCCCGCCAGTATTTGATGGCGATCTTCTTGCCTGACTTCGCTATGACTCCGTTGAGCCTGCGCTCGACGAGAAACTGACCCAGTGTGTGGTAGGCAGCAACGATGACGTGGACCGTGGCTGATTGAGGCGCGTCATTGACGATCCACGGCTCAAGGTCATTGCCCACGCGGTTGCCGCTGAACATCACGTCGTCAAGGTAGATGAAGTCGCCGTCGTCCTCTCCGCAGTCATCAAGTTCGAGCCCGCATTCGTCTTCGAGGCACTTCGAGAAGAGCTTCAGCATCTCCTTCTGGCTCTGCCCGTTCTGCTGAATGCTCAAGAAGTTCGCGGACGACCAGTACGCCGTAGGGTCATCCCCGGCCAGTTTCTGGTTGGTAACGAGGTGGCGTAGAAAGTCCTTCACATTCTTTCGAGTGATGAAGGTCTGCTTGATGACGTGCTCAAACTCGCGCAGGAACGGCAATTGCTGGGCGGGCGTAAACTGATGGAGCCAGCGATCGACATGCTCTGGTGTCGGTTCTGGAAGCTCACCTTTTCGATAGGTCTTGATCTCGCTCGCTACGGAAACGAGAAGGTCGTCACGTTCACTCATTCCACCCCCTGTAAGCAGCTATCAGGCGCCGCACCACTCCCGCCAATTCAAACAAAGATCGAGCAGACACTAAATACACCGTGCCTTCGCCGTTACCACGCCTTCATCTTGAAGAGACGCCCCTGCTCTCCTTCATCGTGTAACGTGATTACAACCTCATCAGTTGAGAATATTGGGCCTTCATCCACAGCACGCACGGGTAAATCAGAATCGATGAGCGTAATAATTGGCTGCAGACCCAACTCAGCATACCGACGAATGACGGCTAGCAGATTTTCCTTTTTGCGATCATCTAGGGATTCGAACACGCCGTCGTGATAAACGAAGCGCGGAAATTTATCGTCCAAGTGGGCACGCAAAATAGCCAAATCAAAGGCAATACACAGCAGTTTTCTATACGTGTGCCCGAGGTCGGCGCTGGTTGCATTACCTGACTCGTCAAGAATTTCCGCCCTGAACTCCAGATGCCCCACTTGGTTCGGCGATACGCTCAGCAGCGCCTTGCGGTCGATCACCTCTTCGACAATCTCGCTGAAGAATACGCGGATCGCCGAGAACAAGCTGTTCTGATCAGAGTTTTGCTTCTCGACATCGGCCTCGATCTGGGTCTGTAGATGCCCACGCTCTTCGGTCAACGCCCTGATCTCGGTTCGTAGCTCCTGCAGGCGATGCAGGAAGCCGCGTTGACGCTCCAGGGAAGTGATGTCAGCGCGCAGAGTCACCATCTCGTCCGAGACCTGCTTGTACTTGCCAAAGATGTCGGTTCCACTCAGGAATGAAAGCATCTCCGAGCGCTTTTTGCCCAAGATATTCAGTTCTGCATTGATGCGCTTCAGCTCAGCTTCGACCTCAGCACGTTCTTCCTGCAGATAACCGCGTCGCTCATCGGTAATTGCCCGATTGAAGGCAATCAACTGCTGGAAGTCCTTCTTGATCTGCCCCTTGAACAGGACGCCGGCTTCCTCGAACAGGCGCTGCGCTTCGTCAGGGTTGAAGAGGATCTGATCATCTTCCAGCGAAGTGATGATCTTCTTCTTGTTCTGGTTGAGCGAGTAGCGTTCGGCATTGAGCGACGCGATGCGTTCGTCGATGTCATCGACCAACTGCTTGGTGCTGTCCTTATCTTGGGCACGAAAGTCAAAGGCGTCGAGCAATTTTTGCTTCTTCTCAGCCTCTTTCTGCTTGAGCAGCAAGATGCCCTCGATCTTGCTGATGTCCTCAATAGACCCGCCCAGCTCGTTCTTGATGGTCTGCGCGGTGGACTGCTTCTCCGCAAGTTGCTCTTCTTTCTGGTAGTGCTGCGCCACGAGTTGAGCGTCAAAGCCGAGAACGTGAGCCAGGAAAGGCTTCCAATCCGAATGCGCAGCCGCGAATTTGCGCAGATGAAACACGTCGCGGAAATCGTCCTGGGAGCGCAGCAGGTATCCCAAGCCCTTACGGAAAGCCCAAGGTTTGAGTGCGCGCCAGTCCAGCAATCCATCCAACAGATCACGCGCCCGATCGAAGGGCATTTCCTGGTGATCCCACTCCGCCAGCGGCAACCCCGACAAGTCTTGGTGCCTGGCCTCGTGGCGCTTGAAGCTGATCTTGGTGGCTTCTTCGACGCCGCGCCGGATCGTCACGAACGAAGCATCTTCCAGCTCGATCTCCAGGAAGAAGATGAAGTCCTTAAACAGTTCGACGTGCTTGAAAAGAAAAAACTTGGGATCGCGCTTGGCCAGGAAGGCAAAGTCGAGCAAGCGCCCAAGCGTGGTCTTGCCGAGGTTGTGAGTGTCCCTGTTTCGGTTCTCCGGCAGTCGAATCTCGGCCATGACGACGTTCAGACCCTGGACGAACTCCACGGGCTCGAACAAGTCAGGCTTACTGGAATAAAGTCTAGACAGCTTCATTTGGCCCCATGTACTCCACGGCGTCGGTTTTGGGGCGATATTCGATCAGGCCCATGAGATACAGAAAATTCAGTGCCGGCAAGAACAGCACGTCCCCGCCGACGACACTCTTTTTCGCAAACTTGCGCAATACGTCGTACTCATCTACGCGCCGGGCCTTCAGGCGAGCGAGCAGCAGCAACGAGACGTTGATGACCGTGCGATCAGGATGAGAGTGCTTGGTCGGCCGCAGCATCGACCACCTCCCCGATATCGCAATTCCAGTACATGTAGAACAGCACGGCGCGAGTCAAGCGCTTGTGGGCGTGCTGCCGCAAGACAGGATCGCGGCTGAACAACAAGTCCACCAGATACTCCATGACCTCGTCGAAGGTCTGGTAGTCCCTGCGCTTGGCGATAATCTTGAGTTGGAACTCATCGACCACCGACTCGTACATGCGCAGCAGGTCGAGGTTTTCCGGTGCCGCCAAGAAAGCCCGAATTTGAGCGGTCTCCTTCAGGTACTTCCGCCGCTGCGCCTTGGCGTAATCGGCACTCATGTTGTTGAGTGCGTTCTTCTGCTCGTAGGTCACGCGCGCTGTCGGTGGATCGTCAAGCAGTGCGACTACGCCATCTATCTGTCGGGCCAGTGCTTGCACTACTTCAGCCAGGTCATCGGGGCTGACAATCAACGGCGAATCGACCGGATCGAGGTCTGCTTCCCTCGCAACCTCGGGGAAGCGCTTCAGCCAGATTTCCAGTTGCTCCAGACCGCAGAGGTAGATCGACGAGACGGGAATGCCGCATTGAGACGCAATGTAGTCGCGTATCTCGGTTTCGGCATTACCCGCTAGCCGACGGTTGGCGAACAGCATGTAGTGATCGAGCTGCCTGGCCTCACGCAGCTTCTTGATGCGGGGAATTTCTTTGCCCAGCACTGTGTTCGCTGCCGTCACACTGAAGAAGTCAGATTCTGAGAAATTACGGTTATACCCGTTGGTGTGCTTGGCCTGGACGATGGTTGTACCTACCCACGGCGCCGACCTGCTCGGGTGTAGTTCCGCTATCCCAATGAACTTGGCATCGCGTCCACCATCAGGCCCTTTTGCGAAACCTTGAACAGCAGCCCCAAGTAATCGCTGACACAAAAGAACGATCAAGGTCTCGAACTGACCGTCGCTCATGTCTTCGTATGCGAATTTCATTGGACTCCCATTTCTCTCGGCTAGCTAACACCGCAGTGCTTATAGATTGTCGTTCGCGACACCCCATAGTCCCGGGCCAACTCAGTGACGCTAGTCTTCGGGTCACTCAGCAACGCTTTAATGTGCCTGATCTGCTTGGCGTCCAACTTAGGCTTCCTGCCACCAACGCGACCACGGGCGCGTGCTGCGGTGAGACCTGCCTTGGTACGCTCCCGGATCAGATTTCGCTCAAACTCAGCCAGCGCAGCGAAGAGATGAAACATCAACTTGCCTGATGCGTTCGTTGTTTCGATCTTCTCTGTCAGCGACTCAAAGTTAACCCCCTTCTCAACCAACTCGGTGACAATACGTACAAGGTCAGGCAAGCTTCGTCCAAGCCGATCCAGTCGCCAAACGACGAGGGTGTCACCATCGCGCAAGTCGGCCAAGCATTCCTCCAACTGCGGACGGGTCACACCAGCCTTACCACTCGCGGTGTCTTGATAGACGCGATGACACCCTGCTCGACGCAAAGCGTCCGCCTGCAGTGCGGTCGTTTGATCGTCGGTCGATACGCGGGCATAGCCCAATCGCAACTTTCCCATACGTTTTCACACCATAGAAAACTGGACAAGAATCTTAACACTCCGAGAAGGTATCGGCCAGCGATACAGGTCGTACTTCGGACTATCCGAAAAACGACCGTTTGATGAACACCACGCCAGAGGAGTGAGCATGGGCACGAAAGATAGGGAGGATGCGCCGCTGATCCCGAATGAAACAACGATCCGGGCGATGGAGGATGCGCGCGCCGGTCGCGTGACCCGGGTTGGCTCGGTGGCCGAGCTGTTCGCCGAACTGAATGCTGACGACACGCCGGAAGCCCACGAAGGCCCGCCGATGACCGACCCGAAGAGCCTGGAAAGCTGGCTGCATAAGACAGCCGGCCCGGCCCATGACGCACTGAAGGCCGACCCGACCCGTGCCGTCGCGCCTGACCATGTACGCCACACGCTCGATGAGCTGCTGGCCCAATGCGACCCTTCGGCCGAGTTGACCGCGCAGGAACGGGAATGGCTGGATGCGCCGGCAGTCGGCCGTGAGCTGCTGCCCGAGGACTTGCAAACCGCCGAAGCCATAGCCGCGTTCCTGGCCCACGCCGAAGCCACGGCCGACCCGGCCTATGTGCAGCACGCCCGCGAAGTTGCGGCACGTGCGCGAGCCATGCACGGCATCAAATAGCGAAGCTGGCCAGCATCACCATTTCTGGCGGTGCTGCAGGTGGATCTCATCGCCAGACACGACGATGCGAGATCCACGCCAAGGGGGGGGTCAAAGCAGGCCGTCATCGCCCGAGCTGGCGATGCAGGCCCGGAAAAGACAAAGGCGGCCTAGTAGCCGCCCTTGCTGTTTTCGGTGAAGTTAGTCGATTGGTAAGAAGAATAATATTCTTCTTATTCTTCTTACCCGCCGTGAAGCTACGCGACGTGCAGGGATTGCCGCACCGCATCCAGGGCTTGGCGGAAGTCGTCCCGCGTGGCCTGGCCCGTCTCGGCCTGGTAGTACAGCACCATGAACATATTGGCGACGGCTTCGGCCATCGGCGAGAGCTGCCGCGCCGCCTCTTGGTCGATCCAGTCCAGAGCCGCGAGCTGCGCGGCCGCATGATTAACTGCCTGGGTTGCGATTGCATTGGTAGGATTCAAAGTTGCCATGATTCACCTCTGTGGTAGGTGGGTTGTGGAAGTGTCGGCCGGCCCCACGCCGGCCGGCGCGCTTTATCGCTGGCCGCTGCTGTAGATACCAGCGGCCTCGGCCAGCGGCGTGTTCCTATTGCTGCCGCTGTAGCTGTTGCTCGATGACCTAGCTGGCCTGGTGATCTCGATGGCAGACGGGACAGGGCGATCAACGAAGGCCGCCACTTCCCCCGCTGCATCAAGCTCGGTTGATTGATCGCCAGGCTGTTCAAATTCCACCGCCGGCTGGTGCACCTGGTCGAGCGCCAGGCAGTCGAAAAAGCCACTACGTTTCATAGTCACGCCTCCGATTTACCGTGCTCGCGGTTGGCGAACGCGGTCACTTCATCATCAGGATCGGCAGCGGCCGAATCGGCCCCTGCAAGGTTGTTGCCGCCGAATGTCGGCACCGACTCGACAGCGGCGGCCTGGTCGCTCTCCGCGCTCGCCCTGATAGCCGCCGCGATCTTCCCGCCGGTGGTGTCTGCGATGCGTTCGACAGCGGCATCGCGGATGCTGGCGGCCTTGGCCTTGGCAACCTCGCCAACGCCTTGCACCAGGTTCGCGCCAGCGTCGGCCGTGACCCGGCCGGCCGTACCGAGCGCCGCAGCAGCCGATGCCAACAAGCCGGGGCCGGTGCTGCCTGGTGCGGCCTGCTGGCCACCTTGCTGGGCTTTCGTGCTGCCGGCTTCGTTACCACCCTTCGAGCTGGAACCTCCATCCGATTTGCCGGATTGCTGCCCACTGCGACCACCCGAGCCGCTGGCGCCGCTGCCCGAGCTACTGCCGAAACCGGTGGCCTGTGCAAGTGGTGTAGTGGTGCCTGCACCTGAGCTTGAACCGCCACCAAAGCCGGCAGCCTGCGCAAACGAGCCGGCATCACTGCCGGAGTCGGAGCCGCCGCCGAGCATGGGCATTCCGCCCGACTCGCCGCCGGCGCTCGACCCCGCTTTCTCGAACGCTGCCTTGATCGCCGACATGCCGCCAGCGGCCGAAGCCGCGCCACCCATCACGGCCGCACCGGCCACGCTTGCCGCACCGGCGGCCATGCTCGCCGCACCCATAGCTGCACCGATGGCAGCGCCTGCGCCGAAGTTGCCGATGCCACCCGCGCCACCAATACCCGAGCCGGTAATGATGCCGGCGACCAGAGGGGGAACACGATTGACCAGCATGAGCAGCGCCACGCAGAAAACCAGCATCACGCCCAGCTCTTCAAAGTTCAGGGTGCCGCTGTTCATCCTGGCGTAGAAACTGGAAAGCAGGTCGTTCCCGATGCCGACCAGGAGCACCATCGTCATGATCTGCACGGCCACGCCCAGCACGGTCTTGTAGTAGTTGATCGCCATGTCGGACGTCCAACGCGAGCCGCCGAAGCCGAGGAAGAAGATGCCGGCGTACATCAACAGCCAGCCCGAGACGAGCAGCAGCAGCATATTCACGGCGACAACTGCCAGCAGGATCAGGATGCCGACGCTCAAGGCCACACCGATGAAGCTATCCACGGGCGACCAGATCGACGAGTTTGTGAATGCCTGCTTCAAGATCATGAAGCCGATATCCACGATGCCCGAAGGTGTCACCGATGCCACCCCGGACGCCTGCTCACCGATCCGGGCCAGTGACTGGATGATCGAATTGGCGAAGGCCGGGCCGTTGCGCAGCAGCCAGAGGAAGAAGCCGAAGAACAGGATGAACCTAATGAACTCGGCGAAAAACTCCCCAATGTCGGCCTTGCGCAGCGCCATGAAGCCGAACGTGAAAACCAGAGAGATCGTGCCCAGCGTCCAGAACAGGAACATCGCGGCATTCATCACCACCGTCTGCCAGGACGTGGCCCGCGTGGCGAATTCCGTCACCACCTGGTCAAGCATCCCCTGGTTGGTGAGCTGGGCCGATGCGGCGGTGGAGTAAAGCGCGATGGCGACGCCGATCAGCGCCGCCTTGTGCAGTGCTTTCATGGCTTCGCCTCCTTCTGGTCTTTCGGGTCGGCCAGTTCGAGCCAGTTCATGGGCTTCTCGGTCGGCGCGATGCCGCCGCTGGTCGGCGACCGGCGCGAGCACAGCCCGGCGAATTTCTCGCGCGTGGCTCTGTCCTCGATCTTCTTGATCGCCTCGATTTGGCAATTGGTGTCATTGACCTCGGGCATGGGCGGGATGGCCGGCTTGTTGTCGCAGCCAGCCACCAGCACCACCACGAGGCCGGCAAGCAGCATCGTTTTCTTCATGGTGCAGGGCCTCCGTCAGCGGGTCAGTTCGAGCCAGTTTCTCGGGCTGGCCGTGCGCTCGATCCTGGATTCTCTGGAAGTCGCGCCGGCGGCCTGCTGTTGCGCCTCAAGGTCGGCCTGAGCCTGCATCCTGGCCGTCGCGGCGTTCTGCTGCGCGATCAGCAAGCCACGGATTTGCAGAAGCTGGTTTGCCTGGTTGGCTGCGAGCTGGTTGGCGAAGCCGATGGCCTGCATCTGGCCGGTCGCGCCCTGCGCGGCCGACTGGAGCCGTTCGAGCTGGCGAGCGTCGGCGGTGAGGTTGCGCTGCTGCTGCTCCAGGCCCTTGAAAAGCGCGTCGTTCGCCTTCTTCTGGCTCTCGCTCGCCAGGCGGCGGTTTTGCTCCATCGCGGCGCGCTCGGCATCCGAGCACCCGGCGGCCGAGAAGCACGGCGAGCTGCGGTAGTAGCTCACGTCCTGGAACTTGCCCAGATAAGCGTCGAGACTGCCGAGCTGGTTCCTGTAGTAGTCCAGCGTGTTGACGGCATTCATCAGGCCATTGATGGTCGATTGCGCCTGATCCCAGATGTAGGCCGCCGGGGCCATCGTGTTTTGCAGCATGTTCTCGTACTGCTGCAATTGGGTCTGGTACTGCTCGATCTGCTTGAGCGTTTGCGCCACCGACTCGATGGCCGTCATGACATTCTGCACCAGGTTCCCGCCGTCGATGACGGGAATGCCGGCCTGCGCGGGCGTGATGATGATGCTGCCGGACAGGACAGCGGCTAGCGCGGTTTTAGCCGCTAAAAAACGGACTTGCTTCATGGTCGTAACCTCCATTCGATGAAAGAAAGGCAATGCCTTGACCAAGCTCGCGCTTGCTCACGGCAAGGTTTCATCGAAGAGCTACGCCACTAGCAAATCGGTATCGCCCTTGGCACAGAGGCCCGGACTTCGGTGGTTCTGTTCTCGGCCCTTATGGGGTATCCCTGGCCTTATGCGTCCTTTCAAGGGTTGATGCAAGCATCAAACGCCGCGTCCCTTCCTGCCCTGTCCGTGTCGTTATGAACGGCACTGACGCGCTGATGCTCGGCGAAGCCAAGACCCGCGCAGATGCGTTCCTCTATCGCCCGCAAGGTGTCGGCGCTGGGCTGCTCGCCAGCCCGGAAGCTGACGATCAGGTGATAGGTCTTGTCGCCCTTGGCCCGCGTGTTCGTGTGCTGGGTCGCCAGAACCTCCGTGATGGCGTCCTGCACCGACACGGCATCGCAATTCGTGATCTGCACCTGGCCCAGCCGGTGATCCTTGCTCTGCGCGTCGGTGACGTAGTTCACCAGGCCGGCGAAGTCGGACTTGCCCAGCGAACGCATGGGCACGTGCTTGACGATCATCGGCCGGCCTCCGGCTTTTTAGCCGCTAAAACGCTCAAGGCTCGGCCCTCGGCTGCACCACGGACTTCATGAGGCGGCTCATTTCGTCCTGGGTGGCTTCAATCCGGCCCAGCAGGGCAAGGATCGTCGCGTCGCCGAACCGGGCCGTGCGCGGGTCGTCGGTCAGCCATAGCTTGAGCAAGCCGCCCAACCGGCCAAGGTCGCCATTCACGCGCACCAGCTCGCGCACGTATTCGTAATCCATCACGCCCTTGATCTGGTAGCCCTGGCCCACGTCGCGCAGGTAGCGCGCCACGCTGATCCCCGCCCTCCTAGCGTTCGCCTCGATCTCCGCCCGCTCTTCGGGCAGGCAGTAGACCTTGATTGGCGGGCTGTTCTTGCGCGTGACTTTCTTTTCGTCGTCCATTCATCCTCCGGCCTACGGCTGGGAACAGCCTCGCAGAGCAGGATTCCCGTTGAGCACCGCCAGGTGCGAATAAGGGCAAGTGAAGAAGGACAACCCGCTTGCGGGTGGGCCTACTTCACACATCCTGCCCGCCTTACGGCGTTGTTTTGCCTCGTATGACTCATCGAATTTCGCGCTGTAACCGCACCATTGCTTCGCAACAGCGCGCCAGCAGCGGGAAAACCAACAGAAATTGCCAATGTCCGTGTGCTTACAGCGATCCAAGAGGCCGGTAACATCGTTTCAGCCATGCGCTTGCAGCGATTGAGCATGGGACTTTGCTTACTCCGTGCCTTGACCCGTGGAGCCAAGCGGCGCATTGGTGATGTGCTGGCGAACGTATTTCAGGAACGTCTCATAGCGGAAAGGGATTCGCCCGATCTCGCGCATGTGCTCCCAGATGATCTTGAGCGCGTAGCCGGCCTCCATCGCCTCCTTCACGTCCACGCGCGCCGCCATGAAAGCGGCCAGATAGTCCCTGCGCTTTATCTGCGAGGTCTGCTGCTGAAGAGCGAGCCGTGCGGCCAGCTCGTCGGGATAGCTGCTTTCTGTCGTCGCCATGTCCGTAAACCTCCGTTATCAACTGAACTACTCCGAAGGTTACGGAGTGCCGGCCTACACAACATTCCAATAATTGGCCGAAATGGTTGACATGGAGCCGATGACACAGGCACGCCCATCGAATCAGGGATGGCAGCCCATTCAGCACGGAAGGTTGAACGCCAAGAGGGAGGCCAGGAGAATCCCCCGCCGCTCGGCCCCTCAAGTGTCAAAGAGTGGATCACATCGTCAGAAGCGGTGATGCGAGTTCGTGCGCCGGTGGCCGTCATCGTCGGATGTGCGATGGTCGACCGAGGCCCGAACGTGGCCAGCCTCGCCGGAAATGGCGACACTGCAGCTCGACGTGCGCGCAAAAGAATGGCCGGCCTCATGGCGTGGCCGGGAATCGAATTGAACTGTTGTATGTTGTAGCGCGCTACAACATACAACGTACAACACCTGCCTATTGACACTTGAGGGGCGCAGCGTTTTAGCCGCTAAAAAGAACCGGCCGGAGCTGACCACCCTTCTGGCGTACAACTCGGCCGCAGGCCGACCATCGGCAAGGGCTTGGCGTCGCCCTAAAGGGCGGCGGCAAGTGCCGCGCCTAGTGGATGATCTTGGAAGATCATGGATGGAGTTTGCGGACTAGCCGCAAGCCCGCGCCGTTGCTCTGTTTTCCAGTTTGAGGCGGGGAACGTTGCTACGGGTGAAGGGGAACATTGCTACGGAGCTTGGGGAACGTTACTACGGGCTTCGGCCTGCCAATTTCCCACTTCCCTGCCGCATACTCGCTGACCTTCCATCCCACGGTGGCAAGCTCGGCCAGAGCCTTGCGGGCCTTCTGGCGGCGCTTCTTCATGGCCTCGGCGTTCGCCTCGTCCGGCCAGACATAACCGGAAAGGGTATCCAGTTCCACGCGCCCGGCTTTGCCCGGATCGATCCAGCCGCATAGCCGCTGGTGAATCAGGCGGGCCGGGTCGGTTTGTAGCGCCCGCACTTCGGCCATTTCAATGCGAGTGTACGGGCGCCGCCCAAGAATCGCCTCCGCGATCTGGGGGTTCAGCGCGACGAATAGCCGCCCGTCTTCCTCGTCGAAGGCGTAGCTCATCAGGTGAAAAGACCTTTGTCTGCTCCCTTTGGTGACTACCACCGTCACGTTTGCCATGCGCAGCAAACTCGCCTTGATCGCCCTGATATTGTCACCGCCATCGGTCAAGCCGATTTCGGCTAACAGACTTGTCATGCTCTCTCGCACGACAAGTGCGTCCAGCCCAACCGCCTCGAATTTCGGCTCAAGGAATAGACGCAGTTGCTTCGGCAAGCCGGCTGTTGGCTCTGGCGTCAGGATGATGCCTTTTGGCCCTCCAAGAGCCACAAGACCTTGCAGCAGCCGCATGTCATCAGCGCCAAGTGGCTCGAAGCCGACGAACCGCGCTTGTCCATTTTCGGCGTAGTGATACGTTACATCGAGCTTGAGCTTCTTCCGCTCACCGCGCTTGAGGCTGCGGAACAAGCCGGGGACCAAGCAGTGCATTGGGTCGTGCCTGGCATGGGTGAGGTCAAAAGCCATCGCCGCGCCTCCGGCCATCACGTCCGTTTTCTTCAGTCCTGCTGACCTCATGCAGGTCCACCGGCACCAGAACGCCACCCGCGTGCCGCAAGTACCAGCGATCAAGTTGCGTAGCGTCGTAGTTCTGCTTGCTGACGCCGAAACGCACGAAGTAGCTGCGACGTTCGTTGCCGATGGGCTGCCGGTCATGGGTGCGGTCGCTAAGGCGCTTTGCCTCGTCCTCGGTCATGCGGGCGACGTAGCCACACCACCTGGCGTTGTCGATCAGTGCGGACGCGCCACGCGCGGCCTGCTGCTGGTCGGTCTGACCTTCGCGGGCACTTCCCTTGCTGACATGGTGCAGGTAGAGCACGGATGCGCCCGTGGAGGCTGCAACGTGCTCCAGCACGGCCACGAGGTGGGCCATGTTGCCGTTGCTGTTCTCATCGAGGGCGTGAATGCGACTCAGGGTGTCCAGCACGATCAGCCGTGCCCCGGCGCTGTACTCAATGACGCGGCGCAAGTGCACATCGTCCATGATGTTCAGGCGCTTGCCCATGATTGACTCAAGCGCGAGGTTTTCCGCAATGGCTTGGCGGGCTGCGTGCCCGAGGTGCTGGCCGATGGCGTGAATGCGTCGCACAAGCGCGGGCGGCGGGTCCTCCCCGGCCAGATAGACCACGCGCCCGGTGTGTGCGGGGGCAAGGCCCACGAGATCGCCGCCGGCAACACTGCATGCGATGCTCATGGCCGCTTCCAGCGCCCAGAAGCTCTTGCCCGTGGCCCCTGGGGCGACGAGCGCGCCGACGGTTCCCGCGAGGAAGCCGGGCCATATGAAGTCGAGCACCGGTGGTTCGCACTCGAACGCCGCCAGGACGTCAATCGCCACGACTCAGTTCCCCGTTCTGTACAGGGAGTCGTCGCTCAACACCTCGGCGATCTGCGAGGTTCGGAAGTAGACCCGTCGACCGATCTTCAAACGAGCCTTGTTGATTAGCCCCGTCCATTCGCTCGTCGTGCGCAAGCTGACCCGCAGGCCATCCGGCGATCGATCCAGGACAGAGGCGAGCTGCGCCATGCTCAGCAGCGGGCCGAAGCGTTGCAGCAGCGTGTCTTCTATCGTCATTGCGTAAATCTCCGTTATCAACTGAATTGATACGAAGGTTAGGCAGCATCAGGCTTGATGGCAGCTTATTAATTGGCAATAATGATTGACATGGAGAACGAAGAGCAAGCAAAGAAGCGGCTTGGTCGTTACTACATTCCCATCTGGGAAGGCTGCGCACCAACCGTTTCTCAGGCCATCAAAGATTTTCGCGAACGTTGGAAACCATACTCCACGTCTTCGCGACGTTACCCCATCAGGCGACTGATCCAGGAAGCAATCGACCCCGCACTAGCCGCCTACATGGCAACCCTTCCAATAGGCTACTCGGGCTACGTTCCGGGCGCTGGCACGGGTGTGGGCTTCAGCGCGATCATTGGGCTGGTAGGACTTGACGCGATGGTTCGCATGCAGCGCCAGTTGCTTCGCCAGTTCATTAAAACGGAAGACAAGCAAACGCCAAGGGATCAACGCTTTACCGCGACCCTCGAAGCCTTGATCGAATTGGTCTGCTACTGTGCCAGTAAACGCCCGCAAACGTCTGCCCCCGCACAGGGCGTCAGTCTTAATGCGCAACGGAAACACGGCTTCTGCAACTTTTGTGGACAGCTGACGGAGTTTTCTGCGTTCATGGCCACGGTCGCTGAGCAGCAGGTCAATGATGCGGAGCTTGAAAATCGCAAGAAACTTGAACTCAGCCACCAGTATTGCGAGGGGCATCGCCCCAAGCTGACGAATGGCGAATGGAACCCCGCATACAGACAGGCGAAACGATCATTCGCGCAGTTTGAACTTGAGCTGGCCAGGCTCAGCCAGCAATGTGCGAAGCCGGCTACGCCCCAAGTGAAATCGGGTGATCAACTGGTTGACGGCTACTTCTTTCACTATGTCATGCGCCAGACGTTGCAACCGGCAGACAAGGCGGAGTTGCGCAACCAGGCGCGACTTATGGTGGACTCGAAGCTATCGGATCGAAAAAAGCAGATATTGATGCTTCAGTGGTCTGGACTCAATCAGTCGGAGATTGCTCGAAGGTTAGGCATCGAGCGCCAAGCGGTATCGAAGGCGCTGGCGTCGATCCCTGCGATGTTCCACCTGAGATCAAAGTCACGCTCGCAGCGTCAACCGAATTGACCAACTAATAGGACGAATCAATCAGCATTCACAGGCACCATCAGGCACATGTTCGCAAGTGACTGAAAGAGGCCAAGGGATGCAGGCAACGAC
>APMI01001513.1_pt1 | contig 15826 bp, 14 predicted proteins | sample 667938 | NCBI WGS metagenome assembly APMI01 (sample SAMN01084076, study PRJNA167559) | wastewater metagenome | biome: Wastewater | place: Denmark: Ejby Moelle, Odense | collected 2011-11-28 | reverse complement strand
CGCGGCCACCATCAACGAGGCGCCGGCCCTGCTGGTGTTCGTCAGCTTCTCCATGCCCGACGCGACCCTGGCTCGACTCGTCGACCAGGCTGCCCGCGCACGGGCGACGCTGGTGCTGCGAGGGCTTGTGGATGGCTCGCTGCAGAAGACTGTCCTGCGCGCACAAGCCCTGATCGGGCAGCGCAAGGTCGGTTTCCAGATCGATCCGCAGGCCTTCGATCGGTTCTCGATCACCGCCACGCCGACCTTCGTGCTCCTCAAGGCCGGCGCCGTCGCAGCGCCGTGCGCCGCCGGTACGTGCTTCCCGGCATCGAGCTTCGTGGCGGCCGCCGGCGACGTCAGCATCGACTATGCGCTCGAGTACTTCAGACGTGCGGCCCCGTCGTTCAGCCGAGATGCCGGTGTCGTGCTCGCCACGCTGAAGAAGGTGGGACCATGAAGTTCAGACGCTTCGTCGTGTGGCTGATGATCTCCTCGTTCCTGCTCGCGCGGATCGAGGTCTTCGCCCAGTCGCATGAACAGGGCGTGGCCGCCGGCACGGCCGCCAACGCGGTGATCCGGGGACTGGTCAACGCCCCCAGCGCCACGGCGGTCGTGCCCGGCTACACGAATGCGCCTCCGGAGACCGCTTACGCCGGCAGGCCGAGCCTGGGCGCCGACGCCAATGCCAAGCTCGCCGCGTGTGCACTGACACCGAACGACCCGACCTGCCAGGCGCTGCGCAACGCTGTCAACTCGGCCAACACGCCCCGTCCAGCCATCGGTGCGAACGACCCGGCCGTTGCCGCCGCGAGTCGCATCGCACGCAATCCTTCGATCGATCTTGGCAGCCTGGCCGCGTACTACAGCGGTTGCACCACCAGCGAAGTCGCCACGCCTGCCGGCACGACCACGAAGCTCTGCCAGATCTACAGCGGCATCGGCAACTTCACGACTCGGCGTGATCTGAGCGTCGAGGTCGAACTCGTTCCGAGCTGCACCGCCGGCGACTGGTTCGCCCATGGCGAAGCCCACCGCAATGGCGCCGACTACATGGTTGCCGACGCCCAGTGCCGTATCCGCGCCGACAACCAGCAGCGCTTCCGGTTCTATGCGGCCGGTGGACGCGGCGCCTGCATCGGGTGGCAGGAGGTGGACCTGCCGACCGATCCGATCACAAGCCCTCGCTTCGTCACGGACCTCTCTCCCCACTGGGCCGGCTACTGCTGGAGTCCGTTCAAGGTTGTGCTGGCCGCAGGATCGGGCTGCACGGCGGGCAACTGCAACTACCAGTTCCAGTTCGGCACCCCGATATACGCCTGCCCTGCCGGCAGCGTGAGTGGCAACACCCTCAACGCCTACTGGGATGGCGAGAACCTGTCGCCCGGTCCCGCCGACCAGTGCTTCACGGTCTCCGCTCCGGACCCCGACTCGGGCTGCATCGCAGGATCGACCCCGGTCTTCGCCGACACGGGCATGCAATGCGCGGCCTCCACCGGCGGCGCGACGCTGACAGGTGCATCCGGCTGGACCATCCCGCTGGCTTTCCAGCGCCCGACGATGAACCAGATCGAGACCGACGTCTGGGTCGACAAGAGCGCGGCACTTCAACCCGGCGGCCGCTGCACTGTGACGACGGCTGACCGGTGCATCGACGGACCCGGCACCAAGATCATCGACGGTCGCGAAGTGACGCGGGACTGCTGGTCCTACGAAAGAACCTTGACCTGCACCGGCGCCGCACCGCTCGACGAATGCGCGCCGCTGGCGGCGCAGGGCTGCACGCCGGGTACCAGCACCTGCACACGGACCCACCCGGTGACCGGGGTCTGCGAGGTCCGGCAGAACAGCTACAGCTGCCCGTCGGCCGCCCAGACCGTCACGACCGCTTCGAACTGCCCCAACAACGTGTTCTGCCTGGGCGCGAGCTGCTTCAACACGAGCTACACCAATGACGCTGACTTCGCCCGGTCGATGTCGATGCTGGAGGCCAGCCGCGAGGCCGGCGTGTACCTCGACACCAACCTGATGCAGGTCTTCAAGGGCGAGGCCAACCGTTGCCGCGACAAGCTGCTGAAGAACTGCTGCTACTCCGACGGCGCCGGCCGCGGCATGACGAACCAGAGCGTCTTCGGCAGCGGCACGCGCCTGGTCTACGACATCCTGATGAACTCCGAGAACCGGGAGTTCGTCATGCAGGGCATGAGTGCCCTGCTGACGAGCGCCGGCTTCAGCGGTACCTTCAGCACCTACGGGTTCACGATCGCTGTCAACGGCGCGGCGCTCCCGGCGGGGTCCACAGTCCTCTATTCCTCTTCCGCGGTCGCGGGCGAAGGCGTCGTGGTCGCGTTCGACCCCTGGTCCTTGGTGATCGCCGTGATCATCTACGTCATCCTGTCGATGATGGCGTGCAACGAGGAGGAGGGCCGCCTGGCGCTCAAGGAAGGCGCGAGCCTGTGCCACAGCGTCGGCACCTACTGCTCGTCGTGCCTGCGCGTGCTGGGCATCTGCGTGTCCTGCGTCGAACGCACGACCTCCAAGTGCTGCTTCAACTCGATGCTGGCCCGCATCGTCAACGAGCAGGGGCGCGTCCAGGTCGGCAAGGGCTGGGGCGGATCGGAGAGCCCGGACTGCAGCGGTTTCACCGTCGCGCAACTCCAGTCGCTCGACTTCGCGGCGATGGACTTCACCGAGTTCTATGCCTCGCTGGTGCCGACCAGTCCGAACGTGGCCACCCTGCAGACCAACAGCGCGTCCCGCGTTCCGGCCTGCTATTTCGGCCAAGGGAGGTGTCAGTGAAGTCCATTCTCGCCCTCGTGGCCATCGTCTCGCCCCTGGTCGCCGGCGCGCAGGGCGGTTCAACCCGGGTGCCGGTCGACGACGTCCGCATCCTTCTCATCTCGGCCATCGATTCGCCCACAGGGCAGGCGCAGGGCGTCCTGACGGGCCAGATGGCCAATCTCATCACCGATCGCTTCAAGGCAGCCGGGCCGATCCTCATCGATGTGACCACCGAGCGTCGCTACCGCCAACCGGGATGCAGCCGTCTGAAGCTGACCTTCTCGCAGGACGGCGTCAACCTGCCGGGTGCATCCGGCCCCGAGCGCAAGACCGTCGACATCGGCCTGAACTACTGCCGCGACGGCACGCCCCCGAAGTCGCTTTCCTGAGGTGCACCCATGCGTACCGTGCTCATCGGCCTTGCCATCGTTCTCGTCGCGCATCCGGCGCTGTCGCAGCAGCAAGGCCCCGATACGGCGGCCCCGTCCGCCAGCGCGGCGCCTGCCGGGTCGATCTTCTGGGGCGACTACCGGCGCGGCTGGCACTTCTACGAGGACCCGGAACCCGAGGTGATCCCGCCCCAGAAGCTCCCACCTCGGGCGAAGGAGGCCACCCCGGAGAGTCGCCCGCCCGAGCTCGTCGAATTCGCACGCCTGCAGAAGCGCCTGGAGGACTACCGGAACATCGCCATCATCCGCCCCACCGAGGCCAACGTCCGCCGCTACATGGAGCTCGAGGCCAGCGTGGTGCGCCAGGCGTCCTACTTCTCCGAGGTCGCGCAGCGGGTGGCATGGTCGACGCCGGACCTCGACATGACGCTGCAGGGCCGCCCGGTCAATGCGCGCGGGATCGAGGTCTTCGACCGCGAGCAGGCCCAGACCCGCAACCAGTCCCTGGCAGCCCTCGCCCGGACGCATGTCCTGTTCTTCTTCTTCCGCTCGGACTGCCCGTACTGCCACGCGTTCGCCCCGACGCTCGAGGCGTTCCAGGCCCGCCACGGCATCCAGATCGTGCCGATCAGCGTCGACGGCGGCGGCCTGCCGAACTTCCCGCAGTACCGCCGCGACAACGGCATCTCGCGCACCCTGCAGGTGACGCAGGTGCCCGCGGTGTTTCTCGCCGAGCCCTTCACCGGAAAGATCACCCCGATCGGCTTCGGCGTGCTGTCGGAATCGCAGTTGATCGAACGCATTGCCACCGTGACCGCACCTGGCGCCGATGCGCTGGTGCCGTCGGTCACGCGCCAGGTGTCCTTGAAGTAGGGAGCCCTTCATGCAAGCCAGCCTCCTCCGCAAACCCGTCGCCGCCCTGTGCGCCCTGTCCTTGCTCGTGCTCCAGCCGGCCGCCCACGCCGGTGACCTCAACACGGAGGTCACGAACATGTTCAACAACCTCGGAGCGGTGGGCAACTACACGGCGCCGGGTGCCTTCAAGGGCCAGACCTTCAACACCTTCACGGGTGGCAATCTCTACCTGCGCTCCCCGAACAAGACCTACCAGCTTGCCGCCATCCAGTTCCCCTCGGCCAAGGGCGGCTGTGGCGGCATCGACCTCTTCGGCGGCTCCTTTTCCCACATCTCGGCCGCGGAGTTCCGCAACATGCTGCGCAACATCACCGCGGCGTTGCCAGGCATCGCGTTTCAGCTGGCGCTGGAGTCGGTGTCGCCGCTGCTGGGCGGGCTGACGAAGTGGGCGAAGGGGCTGGAGACTTGGATCAACAACGCCCGGGTGAACTCGTGCGAAACCGCCACCGCTCTCGTGTCCTCGGCCGCCGAGGCGATGGGCTACGACTCCCAGAGATCCTGCGCCAAGCTCGCCATGCAGATGGGGCTTGAAGCGGACATCGACGCCGCCATGCGGCGCTGTGCATCGGACAGCCCCGGCATCCTGGCTTCGGCCCGCACCAGCGCCGACCCGAACATCAGGGCGCAGGCTCCGTTCGTGGGCAACTTCACCTGGAAGGCGCTCAAGAACATCGACACGCTCGATGACGCGGCCAGGGAGATGGTCATGAGCGTCGTCGGCGCCCTGATCTTCTACCCCCAGGACTCGAACCGGGATCCAGACTACATCGGACCGAGCATCACGACGGTGGCCCAACTGCTCTACGGTCAGTCGGACGCTGCCGGCGGCAACGTCAATGTGCAGCTGCTCCGCTGCAACAACTACGCCGACTGCGACGTCGTCTCGCGCACGAATGCCAACGCCCACGAGCCTTTGACCAAGAAGGTCGAGAACGTGATGCGCAGCATCTCGGACAGCATCCGCACGCGCGCAGCCATCCCGAACAACTCGGTCGCGGTCGGGTTCGTGAACAGCACCAGCATCCCGGTCTGGAGGATGCTGTCCATCGGCAACACCATTCCCGGCTCCGGCCTGTCGGAAATGATGATCGGCAACTACCGCGAGGTCATCGCCGCCGACTACGCCTTCACGTTTCTCAATCAGTTCGCCAACGTCGCACTGTCGGCGCTGATGAAGCAGCACCTGCTCAATCTTGAGCAACAGAAAGCCGCGAATCGTCAGCGCGAGGATGTGCACAAGTTTCTGGGCAGGCTGCAGCAGGAGCAGTCGAACATGTACAAGAAGGTCGTCTCGGTGTCGACCGTCGCCACCGATCTTGAACGGCTCGAGCGCAACCTGCGATCCAACATGTCGACGCACGTGCTCGACATGCTGGGCCACTCGCACCGCGGCATTCAATAGGCGCCACGGCACCGTCGGGGATTGCTGCAATGTGGGAGATCTACGCCTATCACAACACCGAGAGCCTCGCCGGCATCTTCAATGCCATCGCGGCCATCGTTGCATCGGGCACGTACCTCAGCGCCATTGCGGCGGTCGCCTTCTGCGGCTTCGTCGCGGCACTGATCGCCTACATGTTCTCGCCGGAAAAGCTCCAGGGCTGGAAGTGGATCATCTCTGTCGTGCTCGTCTACGGCGTCCTGTTCGTTCCACGCGTCACCGTCGGGGTCGTCGACAAGACAGGGGGCACACCGGTGCGCGTGGTCGCGAACGTCCCCTTCGGCATGGCTGCACTCGGCGGCCTCACGAGTTCGATCGGGAACTCGATCACCGAGTTGTTCGAGACAGCCTTCCAGACGCTGCCGGGGCCAGCAGCCTTGCCAGCCGAGCTCTCCTACCAGCAGAACGGCCTGATGTTCGGCAGCCGGCTGATCCAGGAGACACGCCGGGCCTCGATCCCGGACCCGGCTGTCCGGACGGACCTCGTCAACTTCATCGGCAACTGCACCACGTTCGACATCGCCGATGGCACCATCTCGCCGGCGGCCTTCTCGTCGTCTGCAGATCTCTGGGCGACGATGGCCGCCACGAACCCGGCACGCTTCAGCATCATCACGACAGCGGCGGGCGTCACCACGAACACCTGCGACCAGGTCTACGCGTCGATCGGCGCGCGCCTGCCAGCGCAGATCACCGACCTGACAGGCAAGTTGGGCTTGCGCCTGAACCCGAGCCTGGCTGCTGTGGCCGCCCAGGCCGCCGTGGTCAACCAGATCCCGCAGGCCTACATCCGTGGCCAGATAGCGGCAGCCGCGGCAACGGCTTCGGACCTGATCCGCCAGAACGCCATGATCAATGCCATCAACGATGCCGGGGAGATGGGCTGCCAGAAGATCAACGATCCGTCCTGCATGATGCTGGCCACCGGGCGTGCAGCGGCGGTGGCTTCACAGAACGCCGCATGGATCAATGGCGCCAAGATTGCCGAGCAGGCCCTTCCGGTCGTTCGCAACGTGGCCGAGGCGATGTGCTACGCGGTGTTCCCCCTGATCGTGTTGCTCCTCTTCCTCTCCTCGGGTCGCAACACCCTGCTGATGCTGGCCGGGTATGCAACAGCACTGATCTCGATCCAGCTCTGGCCGCCCCTGTTCGCCATCCTCAACTACATGGCGTCCATCTATGCCCAGCTCGACCAGGCCGCGGCTGCCGAAGTCGGTGGCGGGGTCAAGGCACTCGCCCTTCAGACCTCCTCGCCGATCTACTCGAACGCCGTGTCATCGCAGGCTGTGGTTTCGTACCTCATCATCGGCATTCCGATGCTTGCGTACTCCCTGGCAAGCAGGCTCGTCAACTTCGGCAGCGCGATCATGGGTGGGCTGCAGGGTCTGCAATCTGCATCCCTCAGTGGGAACGCGTCCGCAGCCGCCGCGGCAGGCAACGCCAGCATGGGCAATGTGTCCATGGACCAGCGGGTCGTGAGCCCCTCGACATCGAACCCCTGGGTTTCCCGGCAACAGGACATGGACGGCAACTGGTTGACCACAACCGGCTCTGGGCAGCAGGCAGTCTCGTACCTGCGCAATGAGGGCGCCGTGTCCCGAGTCGTGTCATCCCGTGTCAGTCAGAGTGCTGTCTCGGAGGCCTCCCGTGCCGCCGAGTCGGCACGCTCTGATGTGGTGTCGGCCAGCAGTGAATTGTCATCAGCCTTGGTTGAAGCCATGTCGCGCACGACATCGCGCTATCAGTCCTCGAATCGAACAAGTGGACAATCAATTTCCAGTGTCGAAGAGCTTGGAAAGTCGGCCGACAGCCTGCGCACCATCTCCGAACAAGTTGCCAAGAGCACCGGTCTCAGCTCCTCGCAGGTCTCGCAGATCGCATTCCAGCTTTCAGGAGGGATCGGCACTCCTGGCATCAGCCCGATCAGGGCCAATGCCTCAGGCAACGCCGGAAAGTCCTACAGCTCCAATTTGACCGAGCAACAACAGAAGGTTGCATCTGAACTCACAAACGATCAGCTGAGGCAGTTTCGATCCTTCGCGGACCGTGCGACTCGAGATCAAACGTTCGCAAGTGCTCTCGGTGCTGAGAGTCGCGAAGGACAGGAACTCGCGTCTCGCCTCTCCACAGCAACCACCCGGGTTGACTCAGCACAGTCGGTGTTTGCCGAGAGACAGGCCGTGGCGAAACGGTTGTCTACTGCATATGAGTCAGGGGAGGCTCTGTCCATCGACTTGGCTCAGCTGCCAGCGAACTCCGATTTCATGCGCCGCTACCAACGCTTGGCAGCAGAGTACGGATCCGACAGTCTTGCGCTGCAGGCGGCCATGGCCAGCGAACTTGCCACGCGCGCCTTGCCGCCAACGAGAAACCAAATGGGTTCCACTGCGCTCCCAGCCACCTTTGAAGATGTTCAGAGGGCCAGCGAAGCCGATCTGCAGGATCCCGCCTTCGCTGCATCAAGGGTTGACTCTGCTGATCGATCGAACGACCGCGCTGTGTCCCCGAGGATGAGTGGCGAGACTCTCGGCCCACCCGAATTGCCAACAGCTCTGAGCGGCATTCGGCGCGATGTAACGGCACACGCTGCAGAAGCTTGGCAAAGGCAATCTGCTGCCGAAACTTTCGACCAGCGCAATGAGATAACTCGAAATCCAGATGGCACTATCGGATCACGGCGCTCGCAGGCAATGAGCAATGCTCGCCAACTTCGCGACGATGTAGCAAACATCGCTGAACAGGCGCGCGAAGTCATGAGGGACGGTCCTGGCCAGGCCAGCGCTGCCGCCCAAGCGGCCAAGGAGCGCATCGCCAAATCTCAGCGCGCTCAAGACATCGCCGCGACGGCTGAAGTTCCGACGATGCTTCCCAAAGGTGGCAAACGGCGTCCCAACTAGGACTGGAAGCGCCGCACCCTCAGATGCGGCCCTGTGCACCCGGCGTCGGATGATTCTCCACGTCAAACACGTCGCCCTGGAACCGATGAACTCCATTCTCGTCAAAGAACGGGCGATTCTCAGGACTGGTAGCGCTCCGAAGGTCAGGGTCGACTTCCTGCGCCGCAGTCCAGTTGCGACTCGCAACCCACATGACCGCCGCAGATGCGCCGCCCCAGAATACAAAGAAGAAGCACATGACGAACGCACCTCTGTCGGTCACCGTGGCAGCCGCGAGACCGCCGACCACTACAAAGGCCAAAAGGACAGTTCGGACGCGGTTCACTGCGGGCTCCATCAAGGTTGTCGGCTCGTCAGGCGAGCAGTTGATTGCCTTCCCTTGAGGCAAATCTTTATACTCGTCCGGCGATGCTGTCAAGGAGACCAGAATGCTTGATCGCAGCCTGTTCACGGCGTGTTTGGCCGCCTTCCTGACTGCCTACCAGTCCCCTGCGTACGCCGTTGCCCTTCGACCCGGCAAGGTCACAGATGCAACGGTTTGCGATCTGGCGCCGAACACGATTGGGTTCCTTGGAGGTTCTCTGCTCATCCCAGCAGCAGCCGCAAAGCGCGACCAGGTCGATGCGTACTTTCGCCTGTCCGCCTCGTTCGTTGCCCAGAAGTGTGCCGACGGCCAGATCCTGATTCTGCAAGGCATGTCCGACCTCGCAGTCGCGGCTGAATCTCTGGTTCAACTCGCGAACTCAGCTTGTGCTGTTGCCACAGTCGTTCGATCGGAGGTTTCTATCCCGTTCCTTGGTGGTTCGGAGCCGGGGTTTGAATTGCGCTGCCCGATCACGAAGAGGAACGCGCTCGGTGCGCACCTTGGCGAACTCGAACGCGCTGATCCGTTGGAATCGCTCAAAGCCCGACTCCAGGGAGCTGCTCGCGTCGAGAGCGTGCCAGCGCCTGCCGGCATCCCTGACAAGAAGACCGACTGTGACAAGGTCACCCTGGCTTCATTGCTTCAGGGTGGCGCCTGCCAGAAGTAACCGCTCCGGCCTGTGTCCGGCGATCCTGCCGGTGCGCCGCTGAATCCCTCACTTCAGCCCGCAGCAGCCCCGGCATTTTCGCTTTTCAAAGGCATGCATCCTGCCTATCTTGGCCTCGCTCACTGCGCACAGCAGCCGGAGATCCAAGATGACCAACGACCAAGACCGCCCTGCGTCGCAATCCGAAACCGGTCCAGTGCGGCCGCCCATGGCGGGCCAGGCGGACGGCAACGATGTGACTCCAGACTCCCAGGCGAATGTCATGGCTCAGCACGGGCAGACAGGTCTCCTGCTGGAGTTGATGCGCGAGATGCGGGGGCAACGTGAATCGTTCCAGGAAGCTCAGCGGCTCGCGGCCGGAGAGCGGAAATCTGAGCACCGCTGGCGCATGCTGTTCCAGGCCATGGTCTTCGGCCTGCCCGTCCTGCTTGGCATCGTCTACTTCCTCTTCTTCCTGAGTTCGACCGGGTTCCGATGGGGCCCGTTTGGCGACGTGGTGGGCGTCGTGCGCATCGAGGGCCAGATCTCGTCGACCGATCACGCTTCGGCGGACTCGATCGTGCCCCTGCTGGAGAAGGCTTTCGCGAATCCCAACGTCAAGGCGGTCGTGCTGTCGATCGACAGCCCTGGCGGGGCGCCTGTGGAAGCCGAGCGCATTTACACCGCCATCGGCTCGCTCAAGCGCAAACACCCGAAGCCGGTCGTCGCTGTGATCAACAACCTCGGCGCCAGCGCGGCCTTCCTGATCGCCCTGCACGCCGACAAGATCGTCGCAGGCAGGTACTCCCTGGTTGGATCCATCGGGGCGATCATGGCCCCATGGCAACTGGATCGTGCGATTGCCAACTACGACGTCAGCCAGCGGGTCTATGCGTCGGGCAAGCTCAAGTCCTTCCTGAATCCCTTCACGCCGGTGACACCCGAAGTCGACCTGAAGGCGCAGAAGCTGGTCGATCAGATGGGCACGTACTTCCTCGAGGAGGTGAAGGCGCGGCGCGGGGCCCACCTCAAGGCAGGCGTCGACGTCGCGACCGGCGAAGTGTGGGCCGGCCCCGAAGCAAAGGACATCGGCCTAGTGGATGCCGTCGGCACGATCGACGAATACGTTGCCAGCACTTGGGGTGTCCAGGCCTACGATTTCGGACCCAGCAACCAGGGTCTGCAGTTGCTCGGTCGGACCATCCAGGACGCGGTCGTGACTTCGGTTCAGCGCCTGACGACGACGGGTGTCGTTGTCCGCTGAACGCGGACACCGCAGTTCGCGCGGCATGCCCCCGACGACAGCGCGCCTCGTTGGGTGATACCGCTGCTGGCCGCGGTCCTCGTGTTGAGGTCCGGGCGTCACCATCTCCGATCGCTGGACGATTCGGGCTTCAGGCAGGTTGCGCGAGGTTGCGACAGGTTCCTGCTTGCAACGACAGTCCCCGGGTTCGCGTTGTCGGCCCTACTGCTACCTGCTGCTGCCGGCGGCTGGGTACTGCTGGCCACCTCAATGTGGGGCATCGTGGTCATGCTGCTGGTCGGTCGACGTGTCGCCCTGGAGCGCCGTCGCCGGCGCTGTCTGGTCGGGCCGCCTCCCGCCAAGTGATTCAGGCACGGTCCTGATACTTGGCTCCGCACCTCGTCTTGTGCGCGCAGTGGTCGCACTGCGAAGGCGTCCGCGCCGGGGCTGGCCTGGTCACCCTGCCGTGCACGACAGCCACGTAACGCTCGCGCATCGCAGCAATCTCGGAAAGCCCCAGCAGGCGGACCTTGCTCGGCCTGCGCGAGCCGCTTCGGCTGTTCTGGACGACGACCCACGCCTCATCAGAGACTGTCTCGCCGGTCTCGTCCTGCAGGGCAATCCGTTGTGTCGACAGCTCGATCACGTCGGACATGTACACGGCGTCGCGAGGGCGCGTCTTCAGCTCGACAAGCTGAACCCCCGCCGGTGTCCGGTATGCGCGGTCCAGCCTGGCCACCAGGCGATGTCGATGCGATCTGAATGTCCGCTCGGCATAGGCGATCTCGGCGCCGCGCAGTTCGGCGGGAAGGCCACGCTCGATGTCGTCGATCTGCGACGACCGACGTCTGGCGAACAGGATCGCGGACGCGACGAAGGCGATCAGCAGGATCAGCGCGACAACCCCGTCACCCATGGTCGCGTCCCACCTTCAGAACCACCGCGGCATCGGCTGCACGGGCCAGCCCCTTCAGCAGCCAGCGCAGTGCCCGGATCGCGCGCGGCCGTGTCTCCAGCCAGCAGCACAGCGCTGGCGAAGTCGCGTAGTAGGCTCCGACGAACCATCGTCCGCAAGCAGATCTCCTCAGGTACAGGTCCCTGAAAGCGCGCAACACGCGCGTGTCGTCACACTCCCCGAGCGCCAGTGTGGCGATGAAGCACCGACCCTTCGTGGCGCTGGCGGCCGCAATCCTGCGACTCTCGTCGTAGAAGGCGGCGTGCGCTTTCAGGCCGCGCTCTCGCGCCCGCGCCTGCTCCACCGTCAGGCGCTGCCCATGGGAAGCGTCGAAGGCCACCTGCCGCTCGCAGTAGCCCATGCGGGCCAGGTCGCTTGCACTGACGAACTCGTCGCGATCGGTCATGGTCAGTCGGCGGCCCGGTTCAAGTCGTGGACTCGTCCCACTCCAGCATCAATGCGACTGGAGTGGCCGGAGGGCCTGCCCTTGCGGCTTCGCCGCCGGGGGCAACGCCTGGACGGGCACCGTCGGGAAGAAGCGGACCGAGGATCGCTGTCGCACCGACCTGCTCCAGGGTCAGTGCCTTGACGACCAGTTCCTTCAGCCTCCCGGTCCTGCGCCGTGGATTGCGGATGCTGGCCAGCGCCTCGAACATGGCAGGATGCTCTTCGCGCGAGATGGTGAGCTTGATCCGGACCGATCCGTCCTTCCGGGCCGCGGTCACTGGCTCCCCGCCGACACCGACGCCTCGCTGGTCACGCTGCCACCGTCCGCTCTGAACAGCTCCGGTCGCTCCCGGACGTACTGCTCGCCGAGCAGCTGGAAGCCCCTCACATTGGCGTACATCGGATCGGCGACCTCGGTGATCTTGTGCTTCGGGAAGCGCCGCCGCACCGCCTTCGTGTAGAGGTAAGCGCCGCCACCGACCAGGATGATGTGTTCGAGTTCCTGCGGGCCGTCGAGCCTGGCGAGAACGAAATCGAGCGCCTGGTCGGCGATCTTGTGGATGGCGGTGTCGAACTTCTTCAGGTCATGGTCAATCTGATTGAGCCGCAGGATCTGCCCCGACCTCAAAGCCCGGTCGACTGCATCCAGATCCCGGAAGTCCTCCTTCATCCTGGCGCCGACGGTGTCAGCGATATGGCGGAGGATGTCGGAGACACCCCGGGTGACGGAGTCGCTCATGTGCGGAACAACCCGCATGCCACGCGTGACCAGCCAGTCGAAGGTCCGCGAACCCACGTCCATCACCAGCGACTTGTACTTTGGCAAGCCAACGCTCGGGTTCTGCTGCGCGCACCAGTAGAGCGCGCCCTGGGGCTGCGGCACGACGAGTGCCCGCTTGACCACGATCCGTTGCTTGCGACCGGCGTGGAAGGTCCCTGTCATCGCCTTCTGGAGAGCCGCGCGCTTGCTCGTGTACTGCGACACGGGCAGCCCGACCACGAGGAGGTCGACGGTCTCTACCTTCATGAAGTGCAAAGCACCGGTCGCAAGCGCCCGGTACTCGGCCGTCTGGGTGTACCCGTCGTGCAGTTGACGCGAACGGAACCTGTCCGCGGCGAACTCGACATCAGGCCCGACCTCGTAGAGCAGGCCGTCCACCGGCACCTGGACAGTACGGCGCCTGCCGCCCATCGACTCGACCGGAATCTCGTCCTGTCCGAAGTAGGCCAGCGAAGCGAAGTGGGCACAGTCGACCTGGCCCTGCGCTGATGCCGTGACGTACTTCGTGTTGCCGAAGCCGACGTCGATGGCCCTGACGACGATGCTCATGTTCCGCCCTTTCCACAGAGAACACGGGGTGTCATCGAGGATCGGCAAATCGATCGGATCGAACAAGCGGAAATCAAGAGCAAACAGCGCCTGAAAGTGAAGGCACCGGTGCTGGAGAGGCCCGCCACGGCCCCCTGGGCGGACACGCGATGGGCGTCATTTGCCTCGCCGCGTTCCTGTTGGTCCCCTCACGGGTCCCCGTTCGGCGAGCGTGCCTCCCCGGCGGCCTGATCGGCTCTCTCCGTCCGGAGTTTTTCGTGACTAGAGGCCAAGCAATTTCTTTGTCAACCCTGGCGTGGAATCGTGCAATTTCGAGTTCAAAGAATAGTCCACGCTAATGCAGGAATTTCAAGGATCAAGCCCAGCCGTTTATGCAAGTCCAGTGCTTGACATCGGCCTGCGCAATGGTGTCAACTTCTGCCCGAGCCTTGTGTGCCTGCCGCAAGATCCCTCGATCACAAGCAGGCCGGACGCTGTGTCCGTTGGCCTCGGTGCCATGAAGCAGCCGTTAGCGGTCGTGACCCGCACCAGCCGCCGGCTCCTGTTCTTCAAGTTCGAGAGCCGTACCGCGCCAGACGCGGTGATTCCATCCCATATCGATCCGTTCAACGGACCCTTCGAGGTCGCAGACGCCGCCAATGCGCGAGCCTGCGACGTGCGCTGCCCCCGGGCAGCACATGACCTACCCGAGCCTTCGTCGATCGCCCTTGAGGCGCCCGTGTGTCTTGTCGCCCCTGTAGAGGCGCGGTACACGGCTGTAGACGCGGCCCCGCACTCCCCGGTGGTAGGGGAGTTCTTCCAGCGGGAAGCACCGGGTCACTGAACAACCCAGCGAACCCAGGTCAGCCTGGGTGGCAATCTGCATCCGAACGAGATGCCGGTGCCACGCACTTTGAAGTGCGCGGGGGTGCCCTGCGGAAACGCTCTGCACTCACCTGGATATTCATTTTTACGACCACCAGCAGCCGTCATCGGCTGCAAACCCTGGAAGCATCTGTCGGCACGGAGGTCTGCCGCCCGGATGACATCGATCGACCTCCAAAGCCATGCCCGTGCGGGGACGCCGGTACGTGGTTGAACCATGACGCGTCCCCGCCCGAATGACGACTGCCCTGGCTCACGCAGTCGATTTCTGGAGCCCTCACATGTCATCGAAGAACTCGCCGCGCACGCTGCAGAACGGACTGCCGCGAGCCAACACCCATTCGTGGCGTCCACCAACGGGGTCCGCGTCGGATCCCGACGTCGTCCTCGCATCCCTTCCGCTCGGCACCCCTGACTACCTGCGCGTCATCGGCGCCTACTTCGCGAAGTACAACAGCCAGCACAGCAAGAAGAACAAGGGCGTGTCGTTCAAGACCATGCACGACCGACAGCGCATGGTGGTCAGCTTTTTCCGCGAGTTGCGCCACGAGACGCCGTACCGCAACCTCGATCCGCGGCAGCTGGCCAACCGTCACATCGAAGCCATGGTCGCGCGGTGGCTGGAACGTCGCCTCTCCACTGCGACCATCCACAACTACCTCAGCTTCCTGCGCACGTTCGCGGGCTGGATCGGCAAGTCGGGCATGGTGCGCGAGCCGGAGTTCTACGTCGGCGCCGACTCGCCGCACGCCCATCGATCGGAAGTTGCCACGGAAGACCGCAGCTGGTCGGCCATGAACGTCGACATCGCCGCCAAGATCGCGGAGATCGCCCGCTTCGACCACTGGGTAGGCCTGCAGCTGGAACTCGAGGCCGGCTTCGGCCTGCGGGGCAAGGAGGCACGGCACCTGAAGCCCCACGGCGCCATCGTCACCAGCGATGCCGCCAGCCCGCGGGACGCGGCAGCGTTTCCGGAATGCCGGACCTTCCTGCACATCAGTGCCGGCTCCAAGGGCGGGCGCCCCAGGGACATTCCCATCCAGACGCAGGCGCAGCAGGAACTGCTTGATCGGGTCATGAAGCTCGTGCCCCCAGGCCACTATGTCGGGCGGCCCGGTTTCACCAGCCTTCAGAACCAGGCGCGCTTCTACTACGTCATCCGCAAGTTCGGCATCTCGAAGGCCGACCTTGGTGTCGTGTCGCATGGCTTGCGCCACCAGTACGCCAACGACCACTTCGAGGCGGACGCCGGCGGCCCGTCGCCGGTGCGTGGTGGAACGTCTCGCCCTGAGGGCAACAAGCCGGCCAGGAGGCGCGTGTCCAGGGTGCTCGGCCACAACCGTGAACGCGCCAGCACGGGCTATCTGGGGTCCGATGCGGGCCTGCCCGAAGCCGCCAACGATCCTGCCGCTTGATCGATGCCCGTGTCATGAGAACCGCGCACCCTGGCCACCGGCGCTCGGCAACAGCTTCCAGCAAGCGCGGGGGGTTCGCCGAGGACCGGTCGGTGCGACCCGCCGCCTCCGTCGCGATACTTCCCGTCTCTTCGTCGCGAAAGCCGTCGATGACGAGGTA
>APMI01006397.1_pt1 | contig 15838 bp, 11 predicted proteins | sample 667938 | NCBI WGS metagenome assembly APMI01 (sample SAMN01084076, study PRJNA167559) | wastewater metagenome | biome: Wastewater | place: Denmark: Ejby Moelle, Odense | collected 2011-11-28 | reverse complement strand
ACCTCGTACAGCAGCCGCACGCCCCGCTCGCGCAGTGTCGCGCACACCGCGTCGATGTCGGCGACCCGGTAGGCCATCTGCTGGATGCCCGGGCCGGACTTGGCGAGGAACTTCGCGATCGTCGTGTCGGGGTTGAGCGGCATGAGCAGCTGGATGCACGAGGTCGAGTCGCCGACGGCCATCATCGCCTCGCGGACGCCTTGTTCCTCGTTGACCTCCTCGTGCAGGCAGGTCATCCCGTAGGTGTCGCGGTAGAACGCGATGGCGGCGTCGAGGTCGGCGACGGCGATGCCGACGTGGTCGATGTGGGTGAACAGGGGGGCGTCTGCGGCGGCCATACCAGCGAGGGTAGGGCCACGGCATACCGCGGGGGTATGCCGCGCCGCGGGGATGTGGTGAGCGCCACCTTGGGGGCCGCGACCGCCGACGTGCCCGCGGCTAGAGTGAGACGACAGGTCAGCGTCGCCCTTCTGTGGAGGTCTCCATGAGCTCGAACACGTCGGTCATCGTCGCCGGTGCGCGCACCGGAATGGGGCGCCTGCTGGGCTCCCTCAAGGACTTCGCGGCCACCGACCTCGGCGGTTTCGCGATCAAGGGCGCCCTGGACAAGGCCGGCGTGAGCCCCGAGCAGGTCGAGTACGTGATCATGGGCCACGTGCTGCAGGCCGGGTGCGGCCAGATCACCGCGCGCCAGGCCGCGGTCAAGGCCGGCATCCCGATGGAGGTGGCGGCGCTGACCGTCAACAAGGTGTGCCTGTCGGGCATCGAGGCGATCATCCTCGCCGACCAGATGATCCGCGCCGGCGAGTACGACATCGTCGTTGCCGGGGGTATGGAGTCGATGACCAACGCTCCCCACCTGCTCGAGAAGAGCCGCGAGGGCTACAAGTACGGCAACGTCCGACTGCGCGACCACATGGATTACGACGGCCTGTGGGACGTCTACACCAACCAGGCGATGGGTCTGCTCACCGACTCCGCCAACGTCGGCGACCGGCAGTTCACCCGCGCCGAGCAGGACGAGTTCTCCGCACGCAGCCACCAGCTGGCCGCCCAAGCCTGGAAGGACGGCGTGTTCGACGACGAGGTCGTCGCGGTGTCGATCCCGCAGCGCAAGGGCGACGCCCTGGAGTTCAAGGCCGACGAAGGCGTGCGCGGCGCGACGACCGCCGAATCCCTCGGCGCCCTGCGCCCGGCGTTCTCCAAGGACGGGACGATCACCGCGGGCAGCGCCTCGCAGATCTCCGACGGAGCCGCTGCCGTCGTCGTCATGAGCAAGGCAAAGGCCGAGGAACTCGGGTTGACCTGGCTTGCCGAGATCGGGTCCGCCGGTCTCGTCGCCGGGCCGGACTCGACCCTGCAGTCCCAGCCGGCGCGCGCCGTGGCCAAGGCGTGCGAGAAGGAGGGCATTGCCCCGACCGACCTCGACCTGCTCGAGCTCAACGAAGCGTTCGCCGCGGTCGGGCTCGCGTCGACGAAGGAACTCGGCGTCGACCCCGACAAGGTCAACGTCAACGGTGGCGCGGTCGCCATGGGTCACCCCGTCGGCATGTCCGGGGCCCGGATCGTCCTGCACCTGGCCCTGGAGCTCAAGCGTCGCGGCGGCGGCATCGGCGCGGCCGCGCTGTGCGGCGGCGGCGGGCAGGGCGACGCGCTCATCGTCCGCGTTCCCAAGGCCTGAGCTCAGGCATCGGCGGTATGCCGCCTCGTCCGGTCGACGTCCCGGCTCTGGTCGCCTCGGCCAGGGCCGGGTCACCGCGTGCGGTCGCCCGGCTGATCTCCCTCGTCGAGGATGGTCACCCCGCGCTGCGCGAGGTCATGGCAGCGCTGGCGCCGCATACCGGCGAGGCGTACGTCATCGGCCTGACCGGATCGCCCGGCGTCGGCAAGTCGACGTCGACGAACACCGTCGTCGCGGCATACCGGGCCCGGGGCAAGCGCATCGGGGTCCTCGCGGTTGACCCGTCCTCGCCATTCTCGGGCGGGGCGCTGCTCGGCGACCGGATCAGGATGCAGGACCACGCGCTCGATCCGGACGTCTACATCCGCTCGATGGCCTCGCGGGGGCACCTCGGGGGGTTGTCCTGGACGACCCCGCAGGCGATCCGCGTGCTCGACGCCGCGGGCTGCGAGATCATCCTCGTCGAGACCGTCGGGGTCGGCCAGTCCGAGGTCGAGATCGCCGGCCTGGCCGACACGACGCTGGTACTCCTGGCCCCGGGGATGGGCGACGGCATTCAGGCCGCCAAGGCCGGGATCCTCGAGATCGGTGACGTCTTCGTCGTCAACAAGGCCGACCGCGACGGCGCCGACGCGACCGTACGCGACCTGCGCCACATGATCTCGCTCGGCGATCGCACCGAACCCGGGCTGTGGCGCCCACCCGTCGTCAAGACCGTGGCCGCACGGGGCCAGGGGGTCGACGAGGTGATGGAGGCCCTCGACAAGCACCTCGACTGGCTCGAACGCACCGGCACGCTGCGGGAACGGCGACTGCGTCGGGCCGGCGACGAAATCGAGGCGATCGCGCTGACCGCGCTACGCGACCGGATGGGCGACCTTCGGTCTGGGCAGGGCATCGACGACTACGCCGAGTCCGTCGTGGCCGGGCGGACCGATCCGTACTCGGCCGCCGACGCGGTGCTCGCCCACCTGGGCTGAACCTCGCCGGTGAAGCTCGTCGGTTCGCCGGCAAACCGCGCCGGCGCCCCATCCTGGCCAATGCCCCGGCTGACCGCCGCTGCCGAACGCCCCGGCGATGTCCCGGAAGCCCCGAATCGACCCAGAGCTCTGTGGGACCATGACCTCACCCGGTGAGCGGCCGGGCCCGTGGGGGTCGATGTCATGTACCTAACGGAACGCGCACGACGCGCGTCCGGACCCTTCACTCGTGGTCCGGTGGCCCCGACGGTGGTCATGCTCGGCTTCGTCAGCCTGGCCACGGACGTGTCGTCGGAGGCCGTCAACGCCGTCCTGCCGCTGTACCTCACCGCCGCTCTTGGCTTGTCGCCGTTGGCCTACGGGTTCATCGACGGCCTGTACCAGGGCGTGAGCGCGGTGGCTCGGATCGCGGCCGGGCAGGTCGCCGACCGTGGCGACCGTCCGAAGTGGGTGGCCTTCGTCGGCTACGGGATGTCGGCCATCGCGCGGATCGCCTTGCTGGTGAGTCAAGGATTCGCCGCCGTCACGGCGGTCATCGCCGTGGACCGCCTCGGTAAGGGGGTGCGCACCGCCCCCCGCGACGCGATGATCGCTGCCGCGGCTCCGGCGGGGGCTGCCGGGCGCAATTTCGGCGTGCACCGCGCCATGGACACCTTCGGGGCCGTGCTCGGGCCGTTGCTCGCCTTCACCGTCCTCGCGCTGTTGCCCGGCGACTACCAGACGGTGTTCGTCGTCTCCTTCGCGTTCGCCCTGATCGGCCTGGCCGTGCTCGGGCTCGGGGTCGGAGACATCCGACCGCGCCGGGACGCGGCCATCGCCACGACGCCTCGGCCGGCCGGCCACGAGGAGTGTTCATTGACCTGTCGGGACTGCGCCTGGGCCAAGGCGCTGGCCAAGGCCCGCGAGGTCGAGCGCCACCCCCGTCTCGATCGGGCGCTCATCCGGCTGCCGCACGTGCGGCGCATCCTGCTCGTCTCGGCCGTGCTCGCCCTGCTCAGCGTGGGCGACGGGTTCCTCTACCTCATGCTCCAGAGTCGCAGCGAGGTGGCTGCCCAGTTCTTCCCGCTGCTCTACGTCGGGACAAACGCGGCATACCTGATCTGCGCGGTGCCGTTCGGGCGGCTGGCCGACCGGCGGGGACGGGCCAAGGTGTTCGTCTTGGGCCACGTGCCCTTGGTCCTCGCGTTCGTCGTGACGGTGCCGGCCTGGACCGCTCCCGGGTGGACGCTGCTCACCCTCGGGCTGCTCGGGGTCTACTACGCCGCGACCGACGGGGTAGTGGCCGCGCTGACCAGCCAGGCCGTGCCGACGGCTCGCCGGGCCAGCGGTCTGGCCCTCGTGCAGACCGGCATCGCGGTCGCCCGGTTCGTCTCGTCGCTGGGCTTCGGCCTGCTGTGGGGGCTCATCGGGCCGACCTCGGCGCTGACCGGGATCGCCGTCGCCCTGGCACTGTTGCTGCCCGTCGCCTGGCGGATCCTCGTCCCTCTCGATCGGCCCGACGCCGTGGCGGTCGGCGCATGACTTCGAGGCGTCGCTGGGCTCTGGCCGTGGTCTGCGTGCTCGCCCTGCTCGCGGCCACGGCGTTCGTCGTGTCGCGCCGAACCGCGCGCGATCAGGCCGCGGCATCCGCCACGACGGCGGCGACGACCCCGGCAGCGGCGCTGCTGGCCGTCCCGCGCCTGTTCTTCCGCAACACCGCGGTCGGCCCCGACTACGGCAAGACCGCCGTCGTCGCCCTGGCCGACCCCCAGGGCCCACGGGCCTATGTCGACGCCACGTGCGAGCGCCTGTATGCCGTGGCGACGCGATCGGTGTGCTTGTACCGCGATGCCGGGGTCGTGACGACCTACCACGCAAACCTCGGTGGACCGGCCTTCCAGGCCACTGGTCCGTTGTCCATCGTCGGGTTCCCGAGCCGGGCCCGCTTGTCGCTGGACGGGACGCTGGTGGCCACGACGACGTTCGTCTCCGGAGACTCCTACACGAGCACCGGGTTCTCGACGAGGACGTATGTGACATCGGTCACGACGGGAGAGTCGCTGCACCTTGAGGACTTCGCCCTGATCCACCAGGGCGAACGCATCGTCCCGACGGACCGCAATTTCTGGGGCGTGACCTTTGCCGCCGACGACCGCACGGTCTACCTCACCGCCGCCTGGGGAGGCACGACGTGGCTGGCCAAGGGGGACCTCACCAGCCGCACGGTGACGACGATCGCTTCCAACGTCGAGTGCCCCTCGCTGTCGCCGGACGGGACCCGCGTGGCCTTCAAGAAGCGCGTCGGCAACGCGGCAGACCCCTGGCGACTCATGGTCCGCGACCTCGCGACGGGCGTCGAAACGCCGACCGCCGAGCGCCACTCGGTCGACGACCAGGCGGTTTGGATCGACAACGGGACGATCGGCTACGCGCTTCCACGCGCCCAACCGGGCTTGGCGACCTCCGACGTCTGGGCGGTGCGCGCCGACGGCACCGGCTCGCCGCAGGTGCTGGTGGCCGACGCGTTCTCCCCAGCCGTGGTGCCGTAGCCTCCGACGCCGGCTGTGCCCACCCGCGGTTGCCGTCCCGCGGCCGGCCAATGGCAGGATGGAGCCGGTGCCCCCGGTGCCGACGGGCGGCATACCGCTCGTCCCCCGAGCGAAGGGAACCATGCAGGTCTGGCCAGGACAGCCTTACCCCCTAGGCGCGACGTACGACGGGGCAGGGGTGAACTTCGCGCTGTTCTCGGAGGTCGCCGAGCGCGTCGAGGTCTGCCTCATCGACGACGACGGCGTCGAGACCCGGGTCGATGCCCCCGAACACGACGCGTTCGTCTGGCACGTCTACCTCCCGACGATCCAGCCGGGGCAGCGGTACGGCTTCCGGGTGCACGGCCCGTACGACCCGTCCCGAGGCCAGCGCTGCAACCCCGCGAAGCTGCTGCTCGATCCGTACGCGAAAGCCATCGACGGCGAGATGCGCAACGATCCGTCGCTGTTCGCCTACTCGTTCGACGATCCGCTCGGGGGCCTTTCCCGGCAGGTGGCGACCGAGGACAGCCTCGGTCACACGATGCTGTCGGTCGTCATCAACCCCTTCTTCGACTGGGGCAAGGACCGTTCCCCGGACCGGCCGTATCACCAGAGCGTCCTGTACGAGGCCCACGTCAAGGGCCTGACCATGCGCCATCCCGACGTGCCCGAGGAGATCCGCGGCACCTACGCCGGCATCGCACACCCGGCGACGATCGGCCATCTGAAGTCCCTCGGGATCACCGCCCTCGAGCTCATGCCCGTGCACCAGTTCGTCCAGGACTTCACCCTCCAGGACCGCGGACTGCGCAACTACTGGGGCTACAACACCATCGGATTCCTCGCTCCGCACAACGGGTATGCCGCGTACGGCACGCGCGGACAACAGGTGCTCGAGTTCAAGTCGATGGTTAAGGCCCTGCACGAAGCCGACATCGAAGTCATCCTCGACGTCGTCTACAACCACACCGCCGAGGGCAACCACATGGGGCCGACGCTGGCCTTCCGCGGCATCGACAACAACGCCTACTACCGCCTGGTCACCAAGGACCTCGGGCACTACTACGACACGACCGGCACGGGCAACTCGCTGCTCATGCGGCACCCGCACGTCCTGCAACTGATCATGGACTCGCTGCGCTACTGGGTGACCGAGATGCACGTCGACGGGTTCCGCTTCGACCTGGCCGCGACCCTGGCTCGCCAGTTCCACGAAGTCGACAAGCTGTCCGCCTTCTTCGACCTCATCCAGCAGGACCCCGTCGTCAGTCAGGTCAAACTCATCGCCGAGCCGTGGGACCTCGGCGACGGCGGCTATCAGGTCGGGGGGTTCCCGCCACTGTGGACCGAGTGGAACGGCAAGTTCCGCGACACGGTCCGGGACTTCTGGCGGGGCGAGTCGGCGACCATCGGGGAGTTCGCCTCGCGGTTCACCGGCTCGTCGGACCTCTACGCCCATTCCGGGCGCCGCCCCGTAGCGTCGATCAACTTCGTCGTCGCCCACGACGGATTTACCCTGCGCGATCTCGTGACGTACAACGAGAAGCACAACGAGGCCAACGGAGAGGGCAACCGCGACGGCGAAAGCCACAACCGGTCGTGGAACTGCGGGGTCGAGGGACCGACGACCGATCGCGAGGTGCGGCTCCTGCGCCGACGTCAACAGCGCAACATGCTCACGACCTTGCTGCTCGCCCAGGGCGTGCCGATGATCGCTCACGGCGACGAGTTGGGTCGCACCCAACGAGGCAACAACAATGCCTACTGCCAGGACAACGAGATCGCCTGGGTCGACTGGGATCTCGACGCCGAACAGAAGAGCCTGCTGGCCTTCACCCGCAGCCTCGTTGCCTTGCGCCGCAACCACGCCGTGTTCCGACGCCGGCGCTTCTTCCAGGGCAGCGCCGATCACGGTGGCGAGAGCGATCTCGGCGACATCGGGTGGTTCACCGCCGACGGCGCACACATGCACGAGAGTGACTGGCGGATCGGGTACGCCAAGACCCTCATGGTCTTCCTCAACGGCGACGCCATCCCGGAGATGGACTCTCGGGGTGGCCGCGTCACCGACGACTCCTTCCTGCTGATGTTCAACGCCCACTACGAGCCGATCCTCTTCACCGTGCCGGAGGACGGCTACGGCGAAGAATGGTTCATCGAGATCGACACGGCGGCACCGCACTCGGCCGCGTTGGCCAAGGCCGGCGTGGCGTCCCTGGACCCGGTGGCCGCCGCTGGTGCTGCTGCGGCGGCGGCGGCCGTGCTCGTCCCCGGCGACAGCGTCGAGGTGGAGGCTCGCAGCATCCTCGTCCTGCGATGTCCCCGGGAGGATCCGGAGTGACGGACCGGCAGGCGATGACGGGGACATACCGCCTGCAGATCCGCCCCGAATTCGGGTTCACCGACGCAGCCGCACAGGTGGACTACCTTCGCGATCTCGGGATCAGCCACATCTACCTCTCGCCGATCCTCACGGCTGCCCCTGGCTCACCGCACGGCTATGACGTTGTCGATCACACGAGTCTGTCGGCCGAGGCAGGGGGGCGCGGGGGGTTCGACCAGCTGGTGGAGGCGTTGCGACGCAACGCGATCGGCGCAATAGCCGACGTCGTCCCCAACCACATGTGCCTACCGACTCCGGCCTACCTCAACGCTCAGTTGTGGGATCTGCTGCGGCACGGCACGGACAGCCGGTATGCCGCATGGTTCGACGTGGACTGGGAGGCCGGGGAGGACACCATCCTCATGCCGGTGCTGGGCGAGGCCCTCGAGCAGGCTCTCGAGGACGGCCTGGTGGTCCTGGACCCGAAGGGCGGACCGACCGGCGAGGATCTCGTGCTGCGTTACCACGAGCACGAGTTCCCGGTCAGGCCGGGCACCGAGGACCTGCCCCTGGAGCACCTGGTGCAGCGGCAGTGGTACCGCCTGTCGCACTGGCAGGCCGCGGATCTCGGGCTCAACTACCGTCGGTTCTTCGACGTCAAGACCCTGGTCGCCGTCCGCGTCGAAGACCCGGCGGTCTTCGCGGCGACCCACGAGTTGCTGATCCGGCTGGTCCGCGAGGGGGCCCTCGACGGGCTGCGGATCGACCATCCAGACGGCCTGGCCGACCCACGCGGCTACTTGCGGATGCTCGCCGAGGCCACCGCAGACACCTGGGTCGTCGTCGAGAAAATCCTCGAGGGCGAGGAGCACCTCCCCGAGGACTGGCCGATCGCCGGGACCACCGGGTACGACGCCCTCAAGCGCGCCGGTGGGGTCTTCGTCGACCCGGCCGGCTCCGACCCGCTACTGGCCCTATTGGCCGTCCTCGTGGGCCAGGTCGTCACTCCTGCGCAAGTGGCCATCGACGCGAAGATGCAGGTCGGCTTGCGGGTTCAGGCCGCCGAGGTGCGTCGGCTCGTGCGGCTGCTCGTCGCCGGATGCCAGCGCTCGCCCGACGGCGAAGAGTTGCGCCCCGAGGCGCTGCGGCGGGCCCTGTCGGCATTGCTGGTCTCGATGGACCGGTACCGCGCCTACGTCCACCCCGGCGAACGGCCCACCGAGGAGTCCGCACTGGTCCTGCACCAGGCCGCGGATCGGGCACGCCGGCTCGTCGCGGCCAGCGACCGCCCGGTCGTCAACCTGGTCCGGGATGTCGCCCTCGGCCGACCGCCCGAGCGACGCACGAGAGCGGCCGTGGCCGCCCGCGAAGAGTTCGTCGTGCGATACCAGCAGACCTGCGGTCCCATCCAGGCCAAGGGCATCGAGGACACCGCCTTCTACCGATGGTTCCACCTCACCGCCCTCAACGAAGTCGGCGGCAATCCTGGCGAGTTCGGGATCTCGACCCAGGAGTTGCACCGGTTCGCCGAGCGGATCCTCGCCGACTGGCCGCAGACGCTCACCGCGCTGTCCACCCACGACACCAAGCGGTCCGAGGACACCAGGGCCAGGCTCGTGCCGCTGAGTGAACTGCCCGTCGAGTGGTCCGCATGGATGCACACCGCAAGTGGCCTGGCCAGGGACGTCCGCCCGCCCCTGCTCGATCCGGCGACCGAGTACCTGCTGTGGCAGACCCTCGTGGCGACCTGGCCGATCAGCGCCGAGCGGCTCAAGACATACGCCCACAAGGCCGTTCGTGAGGCGTGCGTGCATACCTCGTGGGTCGAGCCCGACGCGGCCTACGAGGCTGCGGTCGAGGCGTTCATCGACTGGGCGCTGACCGATCCACGGGTCGAGGACCACGTGGCCGTGTGGTTGGGCCGCACCGTCGAGCACGTCCGGGCGGCCACGCTCGGGCAGAAGCTCGTCCAGCTCGTCATGCCGGGGATTCCGGACCTCTACCAGGGCAGCGAGCTCGTCGAGTGCACGCTCGTCGACCCGGACAACCGTCGCCCCGTGGACTATGTCGCGCGCCGGCGTCGGCTGGCCGCGCTCGATGCCGGCGCGGAGCCACGAGATCTCAGCGACGAGAAGCTACTCGTCACGTCCCGAGCGATGCGCCTGCGCCGGGACCACCCCGACTGGTTCGGCGCCGGGTCGACGTATCGCCCGGTCGCCTCGACGAGTCCGAACGCCCTGACCATCGGACGCGGGCGTCCCGACGGGCTCGACGTCGTCGCGGTGGCCACCCGACTGCCCGAGTCCCTGGCCCTGTCGGGAGGGTGGGGCGAGCATTCCGTCGGCATTCCCCCGGGCCGGTGGCGCGACCTGCTCGCGGGCACCGCCATCGACACGGACAAGGAAGGGGTCCTCGTGCGGCGACTGCTTGCCTCGCTACCCGTCGCCCTGCTCGTTCGCGATGCCTGAGTCGCTGCGGGTGTGGGCGCCGCAAGCCCGCACCGTCGAGATCGTCTACCGCGTCGACGGATCACTCGCCGCCGAGCCGATGGCCGAGCACCCCGACGGCTGGTGGAGCGCCGCCGACACGACGCACTCGTCGCTCTCGTTCGACTACGCGTTCCGCATCGACGGGGGGGCGCCCTGGCCTGATCCGCGCAGCCCCTGGCAACCCGACGGCGTGCACGGGTTCAGCCGCACAGTCGATCCGGCGACGTTCGCGTGGACCGACCATGGCTGGCCCGGCCCGCGCGGCGGACGAGGCATCCTCGGCGCCCTGCACTACGAACTGCACGTCGGCACCTTCACGCCGGAGGGCACCCTCGACGCGGCCTCCCGGCACCTGCCCTCCCTCGTCGACCTCGGCGTCGACGTCGTGCTGCTCATGCCCGTCGCCGCCTTCCCGGGACGGTGGGGCTGGGGCTACGACGCGGTCGCACCGTATGCCGTGCACCAGCCTTACGGAGGCCCGGCGGCTCTCGTGCGGTTCGTCGACGCGGCCCATCGCCTCGGCCTGGGCGTCGCCCTCGACGTCGTCTACAACCATCTCGGCCCGGTGGGGAATTACCTCGCCGGCTTCGGGCCGTACTACTCGACGCGGCATACCACGCCGTGGGGGCCAGCCCTCAACCTCGACGGTCCGGGCTCGGCCGAGGTGCGCCGCTGGGTGCTCGACAACGCCGCGCGCTGGTTGCGCGATTTCCATGTCGACGAACTGCGCCTGGACGCCGTCCACGCGCTGCACGACGACTCGCCCCGGCACCTGCTCGCCGAACTGTCCGACGAGATCGCCGCGCTCGCCGTCGAGGTCGGGCGGCCGCTGGCCCTCGTCGCCGAGACCGACCGCAACGAGCCGGCGACGGTCGCTCCCGTCGCGCAGGGCGGCCTCGGGCTCACCGCCCAATGGGCCGACGACGTCCACCACGCGATCCACGTCGCGCTCACCGGCGAGACCCAGGGCTACTACGGCGACTTCGCCGATCCGAGCGCGCTGGCCACGACGCTGTCCGCAGTGTTCCTGCACGACGGGCGGTATTCGAGCTTCCGGGGTCGACCGTGGGGCCGGCCGGTGGACCGGACCCGGGTCGACGGCAGGCGCTTCCTCGTGTTCCTGCAGAGCCACGACCAGGTGGGCAATCGGGCGCAGGGGGACCGGATCGGTGCCGCGCTCACTCCAGGGCAGCAGGCCATCGGGGCGGCGCTCTCGCTGCTCGGTCCCGGCACGCCGATGGTGTTCATGGGCCAGGAATGGTCGGCGTCGACTCCCTGGCAGTACTTCACCGACTTCGACCCCGCCGAGCCGGTGGCCGCGGCGATCCACGCGGGCCGACAGGCCGAGTTCGCCGGCCACGGCTGGATCGACGAGGTCGTCCCCGACCCGCAGGATCCGGCAACGAGGGCGGCCAGCGTCCTCGACTGGGCGGAGCCGGACCGGGACCCGCATGCCCGGATGCTCGGGTGGTATCGCGACCTCGTCCGGCTGCGCGCGGCCGAACCGGAACTCGACGACGGGCGCCTTGACGCGGTGCGCGTCGAAGGCGGGGTCCAGCAGGGATGGCTCACCATGCGCCGGGGCGCCATCCTCGTCGCAGTGACCTTCGCGCCACGGCCGACCGCCGTGCCGGTTGGGCCGGACGGCGACGGCGCGCGGCTCCTGGTGACCTGGGCGGGGCGTTGCACCGGCGTCGAGGGCGGCCTCGCGCACCTCGACGGGCACGACGTCGCGGTCCTACGACTGCCGCCGCCACGCTGAGGAAATCCCGTGGCCGGCCGGGCGCCGACAACCTACGGTGGCGAGGTGGACGCGCACCCGTCGGAGCGGCGCGAGGCACCGCACGCGCTTGACCTCGCCGACGACACCGAGCTCGCCGAGGCCCACGCGCTGTTCGCCGCCTCCCGCGCCGTCGATCGACCGCACTCGATGCTCCCGCTGGTTGCGGACCTCGTCGCCGAGTGGCGCCATGTCGATCCGGGCGAGGACTTCGTCCTGCGCGGGCTGTGCGCCGGCGGCCGGCTCGTCGGCCTCTGCCAGGCGTGGTTTCCCCTCGGCGACAACACGTCGATGGTCTGGGCCAGCGTCGACGTCCTGCCCGAGGCCCGCCGGACGGGCCACGGCGCCGCCCTGGTCGAGGACCTCGTCGCCGTGGCACGTTCGCGGGGCCGCACCCTCGTCGTCGTCGAAGCGGCCTACCCGCCCGACCGGGCCGACGACCACCCGTATCGCCGGTTCGCGCAGGCCCAGGGCTTCCGGGTCGGCCTGTTGGAGGTCGCCCGACGGTTGGTCCTGCCGGTACCGAGCGAGCGGCTCGACGTACTCGCCCAGCGCGCGAGGCAGCGCTACGCCGGCCGGTATGCCGTGTCCGTGTACGAGCGGGTCCCCGAGGAGTTGCTGGCGCCGTTGTGTCGGCTCAAGAACCTCGTGGCCGAGCAGGCGCCGGCCGGCGACATCCCCTTCGAGGCCGAGTCGCTCACCCCTGAGCGCTATGGCGACCTCCGGGACGCGGACCAGGCGGCCGGCCGACTGCGCCTGACCGCTCTGGCGACCGAGATCGACACGGGTCTCGCCGTGGCCTTCACCGAGCTCATGCTGCGCCCAGGAGTGACCCGGGCCGAACAATGGGGCACGCTCGTCGACGAGGCCCACCGCGGACACCGGCTCGGGCTCGCGGTCAAGGTCGCCACCCTGCGCGCCCTGCAGTCCGACCATCCCGATCGCCTCGACGTCATGACGACCAACGCCGTGGAGAACCCGTGGATGGTCGCCGTCAACGACGACCTCGGGTTTCGCCCCGTGGAGTTGGCGGTCTCGTTCAGTCGGACGGTGTGACCTCGCGGCCGGGCCCGCACGCGGCATACCGTGTCCCCATGCTCGTTGCCTTCAGTGTCGCTCCGTCCGGCGGTGCCGACGACTCCGGATCGGTGAGCCAGGCGGTGGCCGCGGCGATCCGGGTCGTGCGCGACTCCGGCCTGCCCAACCGCACCGACGCGATGTTCACGACGATCGAGGGCGAGTGGGACGAGTGCTTCGCCGTCGTCAAGGGCGCCGTCGACGCGATCGCCGCGGTGAGCCCCCGGGTCGCGCTCGTGCTCAAGGCGGACCTGCGGCCCGGCCACACCGGGGAACTCGACGGCAAGGTCGAACGCCTCGAGGCCATCCTCGGCGCGAGGACTCCCTGACGGCCACGGTCGCGAACGGCGCGCTACCGTGTCGGGCGTGGCGCAGCGTACGCGGCTGACCTTCGACCCGATCCGGCGGGCCGCCCAGCTCTGGACCCGCCGGTGGGGCCCGCGCGCCCAGGCCGAGGCGATGGCCTCGGCGACCTCGCTCATGCGGGTGCAGCAGCTGCTGCTCGGGCGGTTCGACGCCATCGTCGGTGAGCACGGGCTCACCTTCGCCCGGTACGAGGCGCTCGTGCTGCTCGCGTTCTCCCGCGAGGGGGAGCTGGCCATGTCGACGGTGGGGGAGCGGCTCATGGTCCACCCGACGTCGGCGACGAACATCGCCCAGCGGCTGCAGTCCCAGGGGATGATCACCCGCCGGCCCAACCCGGCCGACGGCCGGGGCACGCTCGCGGCGATCACCCCGGTGGGGATCGCCGCGATGGAGGCGGCCACCGCCGACCTCGTCGCGGCCGGTTTCGGCCTCTCCTCGCTCGACGCGGCGGAGCACGACGAGTTGTTCCGGCTGCTGCGCAAGATCCGCACCGATCACGGCGATCTCGACGCGGACTAGAAAATACTAGGACGTCCTAGTAAATTGGCTCCATGGAGAGCCCCCGCGCACAGATGTCCGGAGCCGAACGCTGGCAGGCCCGCTTCGACTCGGCCGCCCAACGGGGGCAGGTGCGCGACGACGACTTCACCACCCTGTCCGGTATGCCGCTCGAGCCGGTCTACGGGCCGGGGCTGCACGGCATCCCCGAGCCGTCCACGGCGGAAGAACGCGAGCGGCTCGAGCGGATCGGCTGGCCCGGGGAGTACCCCTTCACCCGGGGCCTGTACCCGACCGGCTACCGCGGGCGGACCTGGACGATCCGCCAGTTCGCCGGGTTCGGCAACGCCGAGCAGACCAACGAGCGCTACCGGATGATCTTGCAGCGCGGTGGGGGCGGGCTGTCCGTGGCCTTCGACATGCCCACGCTCATGGGCCGCGATTCGGACGACCCGATGAGCCTCGGCGAGGTCGGTCACTGCGGCGTGGCCATCGACTCGGCGGCCGACATGGAGGTGCTCTTCCGCGACATCCCGTTGGGCCAGGTCACCACGTCGATGACGATCAGCGGCCCTGCCGTGCCGGTGTTCTGCATGTACCTCGTCGCCGCCGAGCGTCAGGGCGTCGACATCGGCCAGCTCAACGGCACCTTGCAGACCGACATCTTCAAGGAGTACATCGCCCAGAAGGAGTGGCTCTTCGCGCCCGAACCTCACCTGCGACTCATCGGCGACCTCATGGCCTTCTGCGCCGAGCGCATCCCGGCATACAAGCCGTTGTCGGTGTCGGGGTATCACATCCGCGAGGCCGGGTCGACGGCGGCGCAGGAGCTGGCCTTCACGCTGGCCGACGGGTTCGGCTACGTCGAGCTCGGGCTCTCCCGGGGTCTGGACATCGAAACCTTCGCTCCGGGGCTGTCGTTCTTCTTCGACGCCCATGTCGACTTCTTCGAGGAGATCGCCAAGTTCCGGGCCGCCCGGCGGATCTGGGCGCGGTGGATGCGGGAGGTCTACGGGGCCACCACCGACAAGGCCCAGTGGCTGCGGTTCCACACCCAGACCGCCGGGGTGTCCCTCACCGCCCAGCAGCCGTACAACAACGTCGTGCGCACCGCCGTCGAGGCCCTCGCGGCGATCCTCGGTGGCACGAACTCGTTGCACACCAACGCTCTCGACGAGACGCTCGCCCTGCCGACCGAGCAGTCCGCGGAGATCGCGCTGCGCACCCAGCAGGTCCTCATGGACGAGACCGGGGTGACCAACGTCGCCGACCCGTTGGGCGGGTCGTGGTACGTCGAGGCGCTCACCGACCGGATCGAGGCGGAGGCCGAGGCGATCTTCGCCAAGATCGCCGACCTCGGTGTCCTGGGCCGGGTGCCGGGCCCGAGCGGCCAGGTCGAACACGAGATCGGTCCGATGACCTCGGGCATCCTGCGCGGCATCGAGGACGGGTGGTTCATGTCGGAGATCGCCGATGCCGCCTTCGCCTACCAGCTCGCCCTCGAGAAGGGGGACAAGCGGGTCGTCGGGGTCAACACGCACACCCACTCGCTCAGCCACGACCTGGAGATCCTGCGCGTGAGCCACGAGGTCGAACGCGACCAGGTCCGGCTGCTCGGGCAGCGCCGCACCGCGCGCGACGCCGCGGCCGTGCAGACCTCCCTGGACGCCATGCTCGCCGCGGCCCGCTCGGGCGCCACCATGGTGCCCGCGATGCTCGATGCCTGCCGAGCCGAGGCGACTCTCGGTGAGATCTGTGACGTGCTGCGCGCCGAATGGGGCATCTACCGCGAACCCGCACGGTTCTGACGTCGCGGGCCCCGCATGCCGAGGCCGAGGGGCGCACGCCGAGCCCGTCGGCGGCATACCGCGATTTGCCTCGACCACCTGGGCTGCGCCTACCCTGGAGGCGATCCCGACCAGTGAGGACCCTCCCGGATGACGCACGCCCGGCGCCCCACCGCGCCCCGAACCATCGCGCTGCTCGCGGCGTTGAGCCTGCCCGCGGCGCTGGGCGCCTGCACGGACGCCGGCTACCCGGCACCAGGTCCGACGAGCTCGAAGGCCCGCACCACGGGGACGCCGTCGGCCACGTCCGCGGCCGCGCCGACGACCACGGCTCCGGCCAGTGCCGA
>APMI01011319.1_pt1 | contig 15839 bp, 13 predicted proteins | sample 667938 | NCBI WGS metagenome assembly APMI01 (sample SAMN01084076, study PRJNA167559) | wastewater metagenome | biome: Wastewater | place: Denmark: Ejby Moelle, Odense | collected 2011-11-28 | reverse complement strand
AAAAATGTTTCCGATTCCCATATTTTTATGATTTTAAATTGTTGCAAATTTCTTAAAAAAAACACTATATTTTTGTCAAATATTATTAAGTTTTATTAACATTAGTCTGCGATTGGTATGTGATGCATTTCATTAAATTTTAGCCTGTCAAAAGTGAAATTGAGGGCAAAATATAAAAAATGTAAATTTCTGTTTCCTGTGGTGGAAAATTCTCTCTGCCAGAGATAACCAGCATTAGCATTTACATAATCATTGAACTGATATCCCAAACCTCCAAAAACTCTATTTCTTTTGAAAGTAGGCGCATTAGGACCTACAAATATTTCATCAAAAGCATTTGCAAAAAGAGTATTAGGTTCTACTTTATCTTTGTTTATAGGCAGTGTAAGTGCCATTCTATAGCGAAATCTAGAGGTATTATCTGTGATGTCTTTTTGAGGATAGTAAAAGAATCTTTTTTCGGCTCTAAGTCTGTGGTCTATTTTTAGTTTATTAATTTTTTGTGAAAAAATGTACTGTAACCAAATACGTAATTCTTCTTGATAAAATTTAGAATCTTTGTATGTTCCATATCTTCCTAAGCCTATTAATGGTTGGTTGTTTTTGTCTATATTATAACCAATTCCTCCTTTTACTTCATAGTAATCAGGTTTAGAAAATTCTTCTATAGACCTAGTTTGTAATTCTAGGTAAGCCATCCATTTTTTGTCGTGTTTATAGGTGAAAGATACCATATTAAAACTAGACAAATGTTCATTTGTTTGTGAGTAAACAATACCACACATTAATACAAATAAAATTAATATTTTTTTCACAATTATTTAAAATTGGTGGCAAATATATCCAAACTATTCAATGCGAATATTAACATAATGTTAAGTTTGTGTAAAGATAAAATTTATCATATTACGAAAGGTTATTTAATTTAGTTTTTTATTCAGAAACAAAAAAAACAGCGAAAAAATCCGCTGTTTTATATAATTATTTTTTAGAAATTAGTTAGCTACTTCGGCTCTCATTTCTTTTCCTTTGTACTTTTGAGATGCAATACCTTTTAATACTTCTTCTTTAAAAGATTTTTCAACTTCGAAGAAAGAAAATTTCTCTAGTATCTCTATATCGCCAATATCTGCACGTTTTTTAGACTTCGCAGTAGCTTTGTTGATGATTTCTAGCATGTCCATCTTCTTGAGTTGGTCTCTTTTACCGAGATTAAAGAAAAAACGAGTCATATTTTCATTTTTACGTTTAGGTTTTCCGCCTCTGTCTCTATCACCGCGTTCACTTCTAGAACCTCTATCTCTGTCTCTTCCTCTATCTCTGTCACGGTCTCTTCTGCTACCTCTGTCATCTCTGTCATTAGAGAATTTTTGGTCTGCTAAATCTTTCTTGTCTTTGTAAAAAAGAGCCAAATCTCTCAATTGCAATTGAAGCAATTGGTGAACCAATTCTTCTTTTGAGAATGCAGATAAATCTGGGATAAGGCTGTCATCAAAAGTAAATAAATCTTCGTGCTCTGTAAATAATTTTTCGAAAACACCTTCTACCTGAGCTTTGATAATTTCTTCACCTGTTGGTATTTTTTTCTCAATAATCTCAATTTTTGTAGAAATTTTGATTTGTTTTAGTTTTCTAGATTCTTCAGGTTTTATTAATGACATCGAAATACCATCTTTACCAGCTCTACCAGTTCTACCACTTCTGTGTACGAAAACTTCTGGATCATCTGGAAGCGAGTAATGAATAACGTGCGTAAGAGAATCTACATCTAAACCTCTAGCTGCTACGTCTGTTGCAACAAGAATGTCAATATTTTTTAAACGGAATTTTTTCATTACCGTATCTCTCTGCGCTTGTGATAGATCACCGTGAAGTGCATCTGCTGCATAAGCATTTTGCATCAAGAAGTCTGCAACTTCCTGAGTTTCCATTCTTGTTCTACAAAAGATAATAGAATATTGATTAGGATTAGCATCCAATAATCTTTTTAGTGCTTCTTTCTTTTGTCTGTAACCTACCACATAATATTCATGAGTGATGTTTTTCTTAACTTCGTTAATAGAACCTACAGAAATTCTGTGTGGATTAGTTAAATAATTTTTGGTAATACGTTCTACTTCCTTGCTCATTGTAGCAGAGAAAAGAAGCGTTTGTTTTTCGTTTGGTGTTTCACTTAAAATGGTTTCCAAATCATCTTTGAAACCCATAGAAAGCATCTCATCAGCCTCATCTAAAACGAGCCAATGGATTTCTGAAAAATCTAAAGCTTTTCTACCAATTAAATCAATTACACGCCCTGGAGTTCCTACAATAATCTGAGGTTTCTCACGAAGTGAACGGATTTGTTCTGTAATACTACTTCCTCCATAAACTGCGGTAGTTTTTAGGTGTGGTAGATATTTTGTATAGTTTTTAATGTCTTTGGTAATCTGAAGGCAAAGTTCACGAGTAGGGCAAAGCACTAATAACTGGATTTTACGACTGGTATCGTCTATCATATCCAGAATAGGTAGCGAAAATGCTGCTGTTTTGCCTGTTCCTGTTGCCGCAAGTGCGATGAGATCGCGAGTATCCGAAAGGATAAAAGGAATGGTCTGTTTCTGGATTTCTGTCGGCGTTTCGTAGCCGAGTTCGCCAATTGCCTTCAATAAATCAGGACTTAAATTGGATTCCGTAAATAAATTCATTTAAAGATCGTCTATTAATTAAGTGGCAAAGATAGTGATTTTATTTTTAATAATAATATTGGAGGTTTTTTGGGGATTTTTTAAAGAGAGATGGATGTTGGAAGATGGATTTTGGAAGATGGACGTTGGAAGATGGACGTTGGAAGATGGACGTTGGAAGATGGACGTTGGAAGATGGATGGAAAAAATTGATAAATGCTCAAAATTTTGCTCTGTAAGAGTAAAAAGTTTGTAGAGAAGTTAGATGTTACTACGTTGAGCTCCGTAGGAGCGAAAGGTTTGTAAGAAATTTATTATTTTTGAAAATTATATTTTATATTATGCAATCATCCACCCTTCAATTCCTGAAAAATCTCGAAAAAAATAATAATAGAGAATGGTTTAACGAAAATAAAACCAAATACCAAGAAGCGCAACAAGATGTGGTTTCTTTTGTTGAGAAATTAATAGAAGAAATGACCACTTTTGATGAAGAAGTAGGTAAAGTAGATGCTAAAAAATCACTTTTTAGAATTTATAGAGATACTAGATTTTCTAAAGATAAATCTCCTTATAAAACCAATTTCGGGGCGAGCTTAGGAATGGGAAAAGGAAGCCAAAAAGCTGGTTATTATCTTCATATAGAACCTGGAAAATCATTTCTTGGTGGCGGAATTTATATGCCAGAACCTTCGGTTTTAAAAGCAATAAGAAAAGAAATTTCTGCTCTAGGTGATGAATTTCAGACAATTTTAGAAAAAGATGATTTCAGAAATTATTTCCGAGGACTAAGTGTAGAAGATAAATTAAAAAACGTGCCTCAAGGTTTTGAAAAAGATGATAAAATGGCTGAATATTTGAAACTCAAGCATTTTATTGTAACGCATCCCGTTTCAGATGAACAACTTTTAAGTGAAAATGCACCTAAAGAAATTGCAAATGTTTACCGTGCTATGAAGCCTTTGGTAGATTTTTTAAACGCAATTTAAAATGAGCAGTTTAACAAAAAATCACAATGAATTTTCATTGTGATTTTTTTATTTTACCAATTGATTTTTTATTATTTTGATAGTTCATCTATCGTTTTTTGAATTTCCGAATCTTCTGGTGTAATCGCATAATATTTAGCAATTTCAGATTTTTGGTTGATTACTAAATACCTAGGGATCCAGTTGAGGTCTATATAATTGTTAAAATTATTTTTCCAACCTTCATTAAACCAATAGTTTTCCTTTGTTTGCATATTGTGTTTTTCTATACCTTTTTTCCAGGCTTCAAAATTTCTGTCTAGAGAGAAAAATACAAAATCAATATTGGTATTTTTTTCTTCTAATTCTTTAGCTTTTGGCATTGCATTAAGGCAATCTCTACACCAGCTTGCCCATAAATCTATCACCAAAACTTTACCTTTGTGTTTTTCTAAAATTTTAGAAATGGTAGTAGTTTTACCATCTGTGTCAGTTATTTTTTGTGCTAAAGCTTCTTTAGAAAGACTAGTTTTCATTACAGAAGGAACTTTCTGTGCAAATGCCTGACTCATCATAAATAATGAGAATAATAAGACAATTCTTTTCATAAATATTATACTTTCTATACTTTTCAAATACAAAAATATGCCAAAAGTTGAATTTTACATCATAATTATACAATTTATATTATAGATAAAAAAATAAAGCGCAGAATACTACGCTTTATTAATGTTTTATGTTTAATCTTTTTAGTCTTTCTCTAATAAGACAATTTGGTAATTGTTGGTCAAAGAAACTTTGCCATCTATTACTGGCATTGTAGCACCAGAATATGCGTCTTTTAGTTTTGTTCCGTTTTCAAAAATTCCAGACACATTTACTACTTTAGTTCCTACTGGTAAATCTAAACCAATCACTACTTTATCTGTTTTATAAGTTCTAGAAAACCAATAAGGCGAATTAGAAATCATTTTGTGAAAACCAGCTCCTACAGCAGGATGATTTCTTCTAAATTGACCTAGTTTTTGCCAATGTTCTAATAATTTTTTGGTTTCGGGATTGTTTTTGATGTCGTCCCAATTCATATTACTTCTCAGATTGGCATCACCTTCTGCACCTGCAACAATTAATTTTCTGCCCGTTTCGTCTCCATAGTAAATTTGTGAAATTCCAGGTGTTAAAAGCAATTTCGTAGCAGTTTCATAAGTTCTTTTTCTTTCTTTGTCAAAGGGCCAACCATCATCGTGAGAAGTTGCATAGTTCATGACGGTTTTTCCTGCCAAATCTTGGTGTAGAATTTTATCATAATTGCTGAAAAGTTCTTCGTAAGATTTATTGGCATCTCCTTTAAAATCAAAATTGATGAGAGAGGTAAATCCATTTTGGAAATAATTTACTTTTTTGTCTCCAAAATCATAGATTTGCTTGCCCGAAATGCCATAACCATACACTTCTCCCACCGTAAAAAATGGTGTATTTTTATCTAAAATCTTATCAGGATTATTGAGCTTAAATTCTGCAAAAGCTTGGTCGCAAACTTTCTTGAAATCCTTCCAGACGTCTTCGTTAGTATGTTTTACGGTATCTACTCTGTATCCATCAATCCCAAATTCTCTTACATAATCCGAAAGCCATTTCATAATGTAATATTTCGGAGCTCTAGGATAACCAGTTTTTACAAAAAATTCGTTCAGTTCAGACATTTCTTTTTCGTATCTGCCTTCTTTTCTCCATTTTTTTTCTAAGAGAGTAGGCAATCCTGCTTTTTCGTTGCTTTCAGTCAAAACATCAGGCAAATTGGCAACCAAGGTGCATGCAGTGGTGTTTTCGTAATTATTGTATTTGCATTGTGGTTCTGTTCTCACCCATGTCATGGGATAGGTCTCGTCTAAATTTGTGGTAGGACCTGTGTGATTAATTACCGCATCCAAAACAATTCTGATGCCTTGTTTATGAGCTTTTTCTACCAATTCTTTTAAATCTTTTTCAGTTCCAAAATTAGGGTCTAGCGCAGTCCAATCTTTAGTCCAATAACCGTGGAAACCATAGGTTTTCCCCGTTCCTTCGTCGGTAGCGCCGTGAATTTGTTCTACGATAGGTGTCATCCAAATAGCATTAATTCCTAATTTTTTGAAATAGCCTTCGTCTATTTTTTGGATAACGCCCCGTAAATCTCCTCCTTCGAAACCACGCAGAACGGCAGCTTTTTCAGTTCTGTTAAAATTGACATCATTTTTTGCGTCTCCATTGTTGAATCTATCTGTTACCAGAAAGTATAGATTGGCGCCTTCCCAAGCGAAAGGTTCTGATGGAGTGGTGTTTTGAACGCTGGAGCAACTTGCCAAAAAGGCAAAAGCAGAGAGCATTACTATTTTTTTCATAGGTAGATTTTTATTTAGGGTTATATGAAATTGCTATATCTTTATTGGTTTTTACACTTGTTAATTATGGCGATTTCATAGAATCAATTTAAAGTCTATAAATTTAAGAATTAAAACTAGGATAAAGATAAAAATTAAATATGATATTTTTTATTTGCTTAATTTCCCGTAAGTTAATTTGGTGAAACAACTTATAAAAATTACCTTTGTAAAGTCTAATAAAAGTAAAAAAATATGTCAACTTACGTTGTTGTGGGTCTTCAGTACGGTGATGAAGGCAAAGGAAAAATAACCGATGTTCTTTCGGCAAAATCAGATTATGTAGTTCGTTTTCAAGGTGGTGACAATGCTGGTCATACCGTTTATGTAGGCGAAGATAAATTTGTTCTTCACTTGCTTCCTTCTGGAGTTTTGCAGTGTAGAGGTAAATGTATTATTGCTAATGGTGTGGTAGTAAATCCGAAAGCTTTCATTAAAGAAATAGAACAAATAGAAGCCAAAGGTTACAAAACAGACCACGTTTTTATCAGTAGAAGAGCACACGTGATTATGCCTTATCACATTATGCTAGATACCTATAGAGAAGAAGAAAAAGGAGGTACACAGATTGGTACAACCAAAAAAGGAATTGGCCCTTGCTACGAAGATAAAATTGCCAGAGTAGGTATCAGAATGATAGATCTTCTAAATCCTGAAGTTTTAAAAGAAAAAATCGAAAAAAATCTTAAAATTAAGAACAATCTTTTCGAGAAATATTTTGAAAAACCTGCCATGAGTTTTGATGAAATTTATAATGAATTTCTAGAAATTGGTAAAAGATTACAAGATAGAATTGTAGATACCGAATTAGAACTCAACGAAGCGATTAGAGATAATAAAAATATACTTTTCGAAGGTGCGCAGGCGCTGATGCTAGATATCGATTTCGGGACTTATCCTTATGTTACGTCTTCTTCGCCTTCTACAGGTGGAGTTTGTACAGGTGCAGGTGTTCCGCCTACCGCATTGCAAAATTTAATTGGAGTTTCTAAGGCTTACACCACCAGAGTTGGTCACGGTCCTTTCCCTACAGAATTGGATAATGAATTAGGAGAAACCATCAGAAAAATTGGTCACGAATATGGGGCTACTACAGGAAGACCAAGAAGAACAGGTTGGCTAGATTTAGTTTCTTTGAAACACGCTTGTATGATTAACGGAATCAATAATTTAGTGATTACCAAATTAGACGTTCTTACAGGTCTTGGTACGATAAAAGTAGCTACTCATTACAAAACCGAAGACGGAAAAATCATAGATTATTTCACTTCTTCTACTACTAAATTGTATAATTATGAGCCAATTTATGCAGATTTAGAAGGCTGGACAGAAGATATAACCCAAGCAAGAACTTTTGATGAATTGCCAGAAAATGCCAAAAAATATATTGCTTTCATTGAGGAATATTTAGGGATTAATGTATATTTGGTTTCGGTAGGGCCAGAGAGAAGTCAGAATATCATCAGAAAAGAACTTTTTTAAGAAAAATTAAATATTTAAAATAAATATTATACAAATCGCGCAATTTTTTGTGCGATTTTTTTATGTTTCGTAATTGTTAGAAAATTAAGGTGATTATTACTTTTAATTTTTTGAAAGTGAATAAATTGTTGTTGTTTTGATAAAAATTTTATTTAAAAATGACATTTGTGTAATGGTTAAAAGTTGGATTTTAATTAATTTTCTTAAATAATTTTAAAATTTTAAAGAGTGTGTAATATTTTGGCAAGATTGTTGGATAAGCCTAAATACTTTTTGCAAAAAGGTAATAAACTAATAATTGTGTTTATATATTAACCATTAAATTTTCCACAATGAACAAAAATTTCTTTACTCACGATGAGCATCATGCTCTCAATGAAATCGTATTCGAAAATAGAAATAAAGAATACGGAGCCTACGCATTAAGAAATGAAGCTAATGCAGTACTTCAAAAAGCTTTATTTGTAGGGATAGCCTTATTTGCAACAGTAGCAATTGTACCTTTTGTAGTGTCTCAGTTAAAAAACACGGATAAAATAATTACTGATCAAGGCCCTATTGTTTTAGTTAATGTAGAGGAGCCTATAGATAAGCCTAAAGATAATGTGAAACCAATAGTAGTTCCACCAAAACCAGATGTACCCGTGAAAACTCAAAGCTTAGATCCTCCTATACCTACTAGAAATCCACCTGTAGAAACTACCATAAATCCAAAGGAAAATGACGCAGTGATTTCTACCGTTACTTCACCAGGGCAGTCTGTAACTAATCCTAATCAGCATATAGAAACTGGTACAGCAGTAAATACAACGCCAACAGTAGATACTACACCGAAGCCAGACCCAAATGTAATCCCTGCGAGTGTAGATTTTGAAGCTAGTTATGCTGGTGGTATCGATGGTTTTAGAAATAAAGTTTTAAATAATTTTGATACATCTGTAGTTGGTAGTGAAAGCGGCGAAGTAATAAAAGCAGTGGTAACTTTTGTGGTAGAAAGAGATGGTACAATTTCTAATATCAAAGCTGCTGGTGCAAATGCAGATTTTAACAAAGAAGCCGAAAAAGTAATTAAAAGCATTAAAGGCAAATGGAATCCTGCAAAGTTAGGCGGGCAAAACGTTCGTTCTTACTTCAGATTTCCTATTTCTATGCAATTTGAATAAGACATAGTTTTAAATAAATTCAATCAATTTGTTATTTCTTATAATTATCCACATTTTCTAAAAATTGTGGATAATTTTTTTGTGCTTTAACCCATTAATTAACAGTATTTTAATATTTTTGGCAGTTATTAACAATCAACGGAATTACAAATTATTGTATTTTTGAAAACTAAATAATTTTTATGGGAAAAATAATAGGAGTTGCCAATCAAAAAGGAGGTGTAGGAAAAACTACTACAGCGGTTAATCTTGCAGCAGCTTTGGGCGTTTTAGAAAAAAAAGTACTTTTAATAGATGCAGATCCTCAGGCTAATGCTACCTCTGGTCTTGGTATAGAAGAAGTTAATAATTCTACTTACCATCTTCTAGAGCATAGTGCAGATGTTAAAGATTGTATTTATAAAACCACTTCTCCTAATTTAGATTTAGTACCTTCTCATATAGATTTGGTAGCTGCCGAAATAGAGTTGGTAGATAGAGATAAGCGAGAATATATGCTGAAAAAAGCACTAGAATCCGTAAAAAATGAATATGACTATATCATTATAGATTGTGCGCCTAGTTTAGGTCTTATTACTGTAAATGCACTTACAGCAGCTGATTCTGTCATTATTCCTATTCAATGTGAGTATTTTGCACTAGAAGGTTTAGGTAAATTATTGAATACCATCAAAAATGTTCAGAAAATCCATAATAATGATTTAGATATAGAAGGTCTTCTTCTTACCATGTATGATTCTAGATTGAGACTTTCTAATCAAGTAGTAGAAGAAGTAAATACCCACTTTCCAGAAATGGTTTTTGAAACGATAATTTCTAGAAATGTAAGATTGAGTGAAGCCCCAAGCTTTGGAGAAAGCATCTTAATGTATGATGCTGAAAGCAAAGGAGCTATTCAATACCTTCAGTTAGCAGAAGAAGTACTTCTTAAAAACGAAAAATTACAACAAGCATAATTTTGAATATTGATTTTTGATTCGTGCATCAATCATCAAATATCAATCATTAATTATAATATGAAAGACAAAAAAAGAGCAATGGGACGTGGCTTAGGAGCCATTCTTAGTGCCGAAAGCAAAAGTACTATTAATTCTGCTACAGACACAGGAGCAGAACAATTGGTAGGAAATATGGTAGAAGTAGCTTTAGAAGATATCTATCCTAATGCTACACAACCTAGAACTTATTTTGATGAAACGGCATTGCAAGAATTAGCTCAATCTATCCGAAATTTAGGTGTAATTCAGCCAATTACTCTTAGAAAAGACGGAGATAAATTCGAGATTATTTCTGGGGAAAGACGTTTTAGAGCTTCTAAAATTGCAGGTCTTAAAAGTGTTCCTGCATACATAAGATTGGTTAATGACCAAGAATTGCTAGAAATGGCATTGGTAGAAAATATTCAGCGTGAAGATCTAGATGCTATAGAAGTTGCCCTTACTTATCAAAGATTATTAGACGAAATAGGGCTTACCCAAGAAAACCTAAGCCAAAGAGTAGGTAAAGAAAGAAGTACCATTACCAATTCCATTAGATTATTAAGGTTAAATCCAGACATTCAGCAAGCAATAAGAGCTGGCAAAATTTCTGCGGGACACGGCAGGGCCATCATCAGTGTAGAAGATGAGAATAACCAACAAGAATTATTCAATAAAATTATAAAAGAAGGTTTAAACGTAAGACAAGCCGAAAAAGCAGCCTCTGAGTTTAAAAATCCTAAAAAAGAAGTGGTGAAAAAAGAGGTGGAATTACCTAATCACCTCAGAAAAGTACAAAAATCACTTTCAGATGTGCTAGATGTAGCTGTAGAAATAAAATCTTCGGGCAAAGGCAAGAAAGGAAAAATTATTTTAGATTTTACTAACGAGGAAGAATTAAGCAAAATCCTCTCACATTTTAATTAATGAGAACATTATTCTCCGCGCTATTTGTCTTGTTTTTTGGATTCTATTTTTCGCAAGAAATTAAACCTTTAGATACCATCAAAACAGAGAAACAGGTAGTAGAAGACATAGAAAAAGCCAATGCAAAAGCATTACCAAAATACAATCCTACGAAAGCAGGGTTGTATTCTGCTGTTTTACCAGGGCTAGGGCAGTATTACAACAAGAAATATTGGAAAATTCCCATCGTTTGGGGCGCTATAGGAACTGGTGTAGGCGTAATTGTTTATAATGATAAACAATACAAAAGATACAGAACCGCCTATATTGCAGAACTTAATGGTCAACCGCACGAATTTTCTAACATCCCAGGTGTAGATAAAACAGTTTTAGGAAACTCTCAAGATGCCGCAAAAAGATATAGAGATTATTCCATAGCCATCACTGGTGTAGTATATATTCTCGCCATTGTAGATGCAGTAGTAGATGCGCATTTGTATGAACAAAGACATGACCCAGATTTAGCGCTTAAGCCAACCATAATTAATGATAATGTAGGGATAGGACAGGCAAAAGCAGGCTTGTCTTTAAGTTATAGATTTTAAAAAATCAATAAAAATTTGGGCAGCTTGAACTTCGTTCGCGGACTTCAATAAAAGCATTCGCTTTCATTTTGTCTGTGCCTTCCGCTCCCAATCTTTTTTTGGTAGCTTCGACAAGCTCAGTTACCCAAAAAAGGATTTCCGCTCAAGTCGGGCTGCAAAGACGCTTACAGATTTTTAGAAAAACAGCGCATAAAAGACAATTATAAAATAAATTAGGGTTCATTCCCAATAAATAGAAAATATAAAAATATGAAAATAGCACTTGTAGGATACGGTAAAATGGGGAAAATTATCCATCAGATTGCCCTTAAAAGAGGTCATGACGTGGTAGCTACATTAGATGAAACACCTACCTTAGAGAAACTGAACAATCCAGATGTGGTAATAGAATTTTCTTCGCCAGAGTCTGCTTTCGGAAATATAAAATTCTGTCTAGAAAATAAAATTCCAGTGGTTGCAGGCACTACAGGTTGGCTAGAAAAAAAAACAGAAATAGAAAAAATGGCTCTAGAAAACGGAACAGGTTTTTTATACGGTTCTAATTTCAGTTTAGGTGTAAATCTTTTCTTTGCGCTTAACGAAAAATTAGCCGAAATGATGGCGCCTTTTCAAAATGATTATGAATGCCAGTTAGAAGAAATTCATCATATTCACAAGTTAGATGCCCCAAGTGGAACCGCTATTTCTATTGCTGAAGGAATTTTTAAACATTCTGATTTTAAATCTTGGAAACTAGACGAAACTCAAGGCACAGAATTAGGAATTACCGCCATCAGAGAGGGCGAAGTTCCGGGTATACACAGTGTTTTTTACCGCTCAGAAGTAGATGAAATCGAAATTAAACATACTGCGTTTAACAGAAATGGGTTTGCATTAGGTGCCGTAATCGCAGCAGAATGGTTGCCTGGTAAAGTAGGGAATTTCGGAATGAAACAAGTTTTAGGATTGTAAATTTATAATTTTAGATTTGAAATTTCTTAATTTTAAAAATATGCCATCAAACAAAATCAAACCATTCAAATCTTTAATTTTGTAACAAATATCAAAATGAATTACTAATAGCCTAAAAGCTTAAAGCAAATTGCTAAAAGAAAAAAAACTATGGATTACATTATTCAATATTCTATTTATGTACTGATTTTGTCAGTTTTATTAGGTGTTTCTACCTTTAAATTATACCAGAAAATGGGTTACAAAGGTTGGGAAGCTTTTATTCCGTTTTATAATTATTACATTATTTTAAAAGAAATTGGCGAACCAAAATGGTGGATTATATTTGCCTATTTGCCAATTGTAGGGCCAATAATGATGACGGTTTTTCATCTTTTCTTGATGAAAAAATTTGGCAGAACTACCACCGCAGAAAAACTATTGACGGTATTTTTGCCGTTTATTTATTTGGCTTACATTAGTTATTTTCAACCAAATAAAGTAGATCGTTTTGCGGTAGATGATGCAAAGAGCAAGAAAGAGTCTTTTGTAGGTTCTATAACCTTTGCGGTTGTTTTTGCGACTATCATTCACGCATTTATTACACAGCCTTTTGCTATTCCTACAGGTTCTATGGAGCGTACCCTTTTGGTAGGAGATTTCTTATTTGTAAACAAATGGAGCTATGGTTATAGAATGCCAAGCAGACCTTTAGCACTACCATTTTTACAAGGAACTATTTTTGACAAAGGAAAAGACGGAAATCCTAAAAACGACCCAAAATCTTATGTAGATGCCGTTAAATTACCTTATTTCAGAATAGGTGAATTTAAAAAACCTAAGAAAAATGATATTGTAGTTTTCAATTATCCTGGTGATTCTGTACATACCGCTATAGATAGAATGGATCCTTATGTAAAAAGATGTGTAGCAGTAGGTGGTGATGTGGTAGAAATGAGAGCAGGGAGACTATACATCAACGGTCAACCAGAAAAATTAATGGGTGATGCTGAGGTGCAACACGCTTATGTTGTTTATACAAATAATGAGATAGATATCAATGCGTTATATAAAAATTTAACTTATTTACCTATTGTAAATTCAGGTCAAGATTCTAAAACAGGACATTATTATTATCAATTTCAAGGGCTTACAGATAAATTATTGGCTGATATAAAACAATTGCCAGAATTTATAAAAGCTGAAGAAGTTTTGGATGAAAAAGGAAAAGCTCAGGTGCAATATTTTCCTCGTTTTGCAGAAGACGGTACTTACCTTAGAGATGCTGCTGGAGATGTAGTTGTCTCTAAAAAAATGGATATAACCAATACTATTTTTCCTTACAACAAACCTTGGAATACAGATTGGTACGGTCCGCTTACTATTCCTAAAAAAGGAGATGTAATTACCATAACTCAAGAAAATTTACCAGAGTACAAAAAACTAATCACAGTTTATGAAGGGAATATTTTAGAATACAAAGGTGGTAAATTCTATATTAATGGTACTCAAACAGATAAATATACGGTGAAACAAGACTACTATTTTATGATGGGAGATAATAGAGACGCTTCTCTAGATGCGCGTTTCTTTGGTTTTGTACCAGAAACTCATATTGTAGGTTCTCCTATGTTTACTTGGATGAGTGTGCAAGGTATTTTTGATGATGGGCCAAAAAAAATGCGTTGGGATAGAATGTTCAAAGCGACCAATACTGGCGAAAAAGACAAAACTTCGTATTGGTGGATTGCTGTGGCAATTCTTGTTCTTTTCTTCGGTTGGGAGTTTTTTGTGAAGCTTTTCAAAGGAAAAAAAGAAGAAGAGTAATCTTGAAAATATATAAATAACATCAACCCCTTTTTGCCGTAACACGCAGAAAGGGTTTTTTGATTAAAAAGACATTTTATTTTTATAAATTTGAAAACTTTTTTAAAACAATAATGAAAGCATTACTCCCTATATTTTATTTACCACCTATTTCTTGGTTTTCAGAATTTCTGAAAGAAGAAAATGACGTAATTTTAGAACAATCAGAAAACTTCCCGAAGCAAACTTATAGAAACAGAACCAATATTTATGGTGCAAACGGAAAACTGTCTCTTATCATTCCTATCCATCATACTGGTAAAAGATGTATTAAAGATGTAGAAATATCGTATGCGGAAGATTGGCAAAAACTCCATTGGAAATCCATCAAAAATGCTTATCAAAGTTCACCTTACTTCGAATATTATGAAACGAAGCTTGAAAATATTTTTAAAGACCAACCCAAAACGCTTTTGGCATTCAATTTGAAAGCATTAAAAGTGATTTTAGAAATTCTAAAAACGGAAAAAGAATATTCTTTAACAGAAGAGTATGTGCAATCTGTTGAATTTCTTAATTTTAGGGAAAAATTTTCTGCAAAGAAAGATTCTGAATATCAAATGAATGAATATTATCAAACTTTTAGTGATAAACTTGGTTTTATCAAAGATTTATCCATTATAGATTTGATATGTAATTTAGGGCCAGAATCTAATAGTTATATCAAAAATATCACAAAATAAAACATTAAACAAAATGAAAAAAATATTAATAGCAGCGGTATTTTTAGCTGGTTTGGGTTTCACTTTTGCACAAGAAACTAAAGAAGATGATAAAGACCTAAAAACTTGGTATCATAAAGACTTTTCAAGCACCAAAGTCTATGGTGTAAATACAGAAAATGCGTATAAGTTTTTTGAATCAAAAGGTTTAAAGCCGAAATCTGTAGTAGTAGCAGTGGTGGATAGTGGGGTAGAAGTTGACCATCCAGGTTTAGTGAAGAATATGTGGAAAAATGTAAACGAAGTCCCAAATAATGGCAAAGATGATGATGGTAATGGTTATGTAGATGATGTTTATGGCTGGAATTTTATTGGTGGAAAAACCGAAGATGTAGGCGTAGATAATACAGAAGTTGCTAGAATAGTGAAGCAGTATAAACCATTCTTCGAAGGTGATAATGCTGTCAAAAACAAGGAAAACCAAAACAAAATGGTTGCTGAATTTGATATGTACCTTAAAGCTAAAGAAATTTTCACTAAAAAAAGTACAGAAGCTCAGCAACAATATCAGTTTTATTCTGGTTTTCAAAAAGAAATCCCAAGTGTAGTTGCTACCTTAGGTGGTAAACCGCTTACGGAAGAAAATTTGGCCACCATAAGACCTACCACACAAGTAGAAGCTAGAAATTTGTCAATTCTAAGTAGTGTGGCTAAAGATCCTTCGGTTCAAGGGAAAACGCCAGCCGAAGTACAAGCATTTTTAGAAAAAGAAATTAAAGAAGCGTTAGAATATTTTGAGCCTCAAGCTACCAAACAATATGATTTGAATTATGACACCAGAAGTATTGTAGGTGATAATTATAATGATATTAATGAAAAATTCTATGGCAATAACCACTACGAAGGGCCAGATGCTAAACATGGAACTCACGTAGCAGGTATTATTGCAGGATTACCTCAGGGCGGAGAACCTCAATATGGTGTAGCTTATAAAGTAGCAAAAATAATGACGGTGAGAGCTGTACCAGATGGTGACGAAAGAGACAAAGATATAGCAAATGCTATAAAATATGCAGTAGATAATGGTGCTAAAGTCATTAATATGAGTTTTGGGAAACCGGTTTCTCCAGGAAAAGAAAAAGTATGGGAAGCTTTTAAATATGCAGAGAATAAAGGTGTAGTTTTGGTACACGC
>APMI01007540.1_pt1 | contig 15841 bp, 8 predicted proteins | sample 667938 | NCBI WGS metagenome assembly APMI01 (sample SAMN01084076, study PRJNA167559) | wastewater metagenome | biome: Wastewater | place: Denmark: Ejby Moelle, Odense | collected 2011-11-28 | reverse complement strand
GCACTCATCGATGTCTCCCTCGTCAAGGTTACACCTGAGCAGGTTTTTACTGGGTCATTACAAGTGCGCCTTGTTTGCGGGATCATGTCCTTGCCTTGCGGGCAACGGAAGACACATCGCATCACCTGAAAAAGCGGCGACAAAATTCGACTTGACGAATTCAATGCAAAGCCACATGAGCAGCAATGAATTGCTCGAATCGAGACAAGACATCCGTGAACATGTCGACCGGCACCTCAGCGATCTGAATGCCCTTTGGATAATCGGGGTACTCAAAGAATGGCGCCTTGCCGAGGCGCCAGACAATCGTCACGCTGGAATCAGCCCTGTATCCAATCATGGAAAAATCGTCGAATGACTCGCCCAACCCGAGGCGATACTGATCGCCACCCTCAATTTCCACGCTCATGATTTTTCGAAAAAACACATCGCCAGAATCGGCCGGAAAATTGCAGCCTTTGATTTCCAAGCCCGAAATTCTCTTGATTCTGTGAAGAAAAACCAGAATGGGCACTTCGTCCTCATGGGCGCCAACATGAACCCCGTCAAGCCAGATCAAAACGAAACCGAATGGCGAGTCTCCGGACTTGGTGATATCGACCTCAATTGCAAATTTCGATTTATCTCCAAAGAGGAATGCCATCACCACGAAGCCTCTTGCTTTTTTTGACTGACACGGCGATTGGGAGCTCGATTCCGGACCAGATGAGGGTCGGACGTCAAGAAGCATTTCTCGAAACAACAGACAATTTGCGACATGAAGTTCAGTGCAAGGGAAGAAGCGATCGTTCTATTGCCATGGCTGTCGAAAGGCGCACTGATTCGGATGCCACCACATCGTGTTGGCTCAGTGGGGGCAGGTCACCATCACACGGGATGACGCGGGCTATCTTTTTCTGGGTGATAACAAGACATCGAACGCTTGCTTCGTTCGCATCCGGCGCACCAAGGTGCGCCCTATGTGCGGGTTATGGCATTTCTCGCGCGGGGCAATTCGAATTTTTCAGCCACCGTGAGGCTCGGGAGATGCCTTGCGGACAGCGGATAACACCTCATCAGGATGGCGTTCGACCCTCTTTTACTTTTTTCTTTTCCGATGACCCAAAACGGATTGCAAAGAAACGAATAGAAATAAAATAGATTGCGGAAAGGACAAAAGTTGCCACATTCCCAAAAAAAACTTTCATTAACGGCAATGTCAATGCAAGTGGTATCACGCCAATTCCATAAATATAGATTGGCTTAATCTCATTCAGTTTTGACATGCACAACCCTCCTTTTAAGTTGCGGCTTTAGCGATTGTTTTCGCACCTTGAAAATTCCCTTGAATTGTTGCCAATTCGGTGAAATCAGCCTTGTGCTCCGCAATTCTACCAGCCAATTTCCCAACCCTTGTTTTCGTCCTTATTGACCTGCCCCCAGCCTTCTTACCAATGATTACTGATAAAGCCCCGGGTTGAAGGGTACTGCACTGTTGGCGTGTTGCGCTCGATGATTGGCGGCGAATCTGGCAGGAGGGATCCGACCGCAGCCAATGCGCGGAAGCACCTCGTTCTAGTCGCGTCGACGCCCCTCCGCTTTCAATAGCGGGACGATTTAGAGTCCGGGGCGGGCGTCAGAAACATTTCTCGAAAAAAGACAACTTGCGATATGAAGTCAAATGCAATGGAAGAAGCGATACTTCTATTGCCATGCATGTCGAAAGGCGCACTGATTCTGATGCCGCCTCATCGTGTTGGCTGACTGGAGGCAGGGTACCAGCCACGGGATGACGCGGGCTATCTTTTTCTACGTGATAACAACACATCGAACGTTTGCTTCGCTCGCATCCGGCGCACCAAGGTGCGCCCTATGCGCGGGTTACAGGCCTTGGACACGATCTTCTGGTTGAGCCAGCCGCGTGCGTGGAACACCAGTTCGGCTATCACGCTGTTGGCGTTGAAGGCAGCTTTGGAAAAGAGCTTATCCGGCTTTCAAAGACCGAATCGTTCATCAATTGCAACTCTTGCCCACATGCGGCGCGCCGGGGCGCGCTCAATGTGCGGGTTACAGGCCTTAAAGAATTCACCTCCAATCTACGGTTTTCTTTCCAAAGAAAAAACCAGCACTAAAAAGCAACATGCAAAGTGACGGGAAATATCTACCAGGATGAACAACCAGCGTTAAAGCTAGAGCACTTAAAGAAAACGAAAGAAAAATAGCAAAAGAATTCGGTTTCATTTTTTTTCTACTCGGAAATTTAGTAAATGCCCTTGGCAAAATTTTTGAAAAAAATTTCAGAATTAGAACCGCATTTTTCATGGAAAAAAATCCGAACAAAAAAGCACATAAAAGGCGCATAGTGTCGCCGAGCAGGACGCTTTTGATCATTTTTCACACTCCTGATCACATGAACCCCCAGAGTTATGGGAAATCTTGTAAGGCAGATTTGCCTCACTCGCCCCAAGCAGAGAACGCAGAGAACTCATGGCGGTTATATTTTCCAAAATCATTTGTTCATTATTTATGCTGGCGGCTATCCTTTGGTCACTAACCACAGAGGGAAGCTTAATTTTCGAAAACTTTCCGGAAATCTTGCCGCCAAATGCACCGATCGCAAAATTCCAGCTGGCATCACCCCAAGACATGGATTCATTGTTAGCATATTGCGTTATCGCATATTGAGCAACATTTGCACCACCTCCTAACAACATAACGGATTCTACCGATACCGTCATTAAAGGAGCCGCAGCAGCTGCAATCCCTCCGGCAACGCCACCTACTCCAGCTGCTATAAAAGCATTTTTCATGCTAACGCAATGCCAGTTACCGCCACTCGCAACAACTTGCCCAAAAATATTTCCAAAAAAACCGGTAAATGCGCCAATTCCTGAAGCTGCAGCAATGAAAGGAACTTCAAATGGACCCACCAAGATATACGCACTCGCTGCAATACCTATTCCAACCCCAATTGCGAATTCGCGACCCGTTATTGGTTTCCGAGAAAAATGGCAACCCTCTTGCCACCTCCAGCACTCACGCAATCCATCTTCATCAAACCCGCGGACAGGATTTCCACTTACATACCCATAGGTGCTCATCCCGCCTAACAAACCGATCGGATCGCTCTGCACATACCGCCCCGTCGCAGGGTCATAGTCCCGATAGTAGTTGTAGTACAGGCCGCTAGCTGCGTCATACCGCTGCCCCGGGAACCGCAGGTCGAACACCACATTCGTGCCGTCCGCATCCGGGTCTGTGTTCGGACTGCCGTTCCCGAACGCTTCGCTGTTTTCGTCCCAGCGCCAGATCGCCAAACTGCGCGTCGGGTCGATGATGGCCCGCGGCGTGCCCAGCGCATCGGTCTGCACCCACTTCAGACGCGCGTTGCCCGTGCCCTGCGACGTCGACAGGATCGTGCCGACGGTGATTCCGTTGAGGTAGACATACTCCTGCACCACCGCGCCGGTGCTGTCGTACTGCCCCAGCAAGCTGCCGCCTTCGTCGTAGACGAACCGCGTCGTGACGCCCGTCTGCCGCTGCACCTGCTCGCCGAACCCGTTGTACAGGTAGGTCGCCTGCAGCACGCCGCCGGCTTTCGCCAGGCTCATCCGGTTGGCGTCGTTGTAGCCGTATTCGCGGGTCGTCCCACCGATCGCGGTCAGGTTGCCGGCGTTGTCGTACGTGCGCGCCACTGCGCCCACCTGCGTCAGCCGATGGTTCGTCGTCGGGTAGGTGTTAGTCGTCGTCGTGCCGCCGACGGTGTTGCTCAGACGGTTGCCGGTGCCGTCGTAGGTGTAGCTTTCCTGGATGACGTCCGCCGCGTTCTTGCGGTCCAGCAGCCGGCCCAGTGCGTCGTAGTCGAACTTCGCGCGGATCGCCGCCGTGCTCTGCGTCGTGATCTGCTTGAGGTAGCTGGCGTTGTCGTAGACGTAGCCGATATCCAGCCCGCCGACGCCCGGATCGCGCACGCCGGTCGCCCGGTAGTCCTGGTCGTAGGTGCGCGTGAGCGTGCGCGTGGTGCCGAACTGCCAGCTGCTGGCCGGACCTGCGGGCAGGTAGGTCGCATTGCCCACCAGCACCTGGCGCGTCCCACCCGCTACCGTCACTCCCACTTCCTTGACCTGCGAGTTCGCGTCCCGCACGTAGTCCACCAGCGTGCCGTCCGGGTAGGTCAGGCTTGCCGGCTGGTTCGCCAGCGTGTACGTGTAGCGCACGACATGCGCCACGCCGCCGGTGGTTTGCACCTTCCGCGTCAGGTTGCCGAAGCGGTCGTAGCAGTACTCCGTGGTCCCGCTCGGGTCGGTCATCTTCGTCAGCTGGCCGAGCGCGAAGGTCTCGCCCGTGATACACGCCGCGTTGACGGTGTCGTAGACGTAGGTGACGTTCTCCGAAGTCGTCGGATACGTGACCGTCAGCGGACGATTGAGCGCATCGTAGGTCGTCGTCGCGGTAATGCTGCGGGCGTCGGTCTTGGTCTTGAGGTTGCCGGCGTCGTCGTAGGTGTAGTTCGTCGTGCCGCTGTCCGGGCTGGCCTGCTGCGTCATCCGGCCCAGCGCGTCGTAGACGTAGTTCGTGGACAAGCCCTTCGGGTCGACCACGCTGCGCAAGTTGCCCACGGCGTCGTAGGCCATGCCCGTGCTGACCATCAGTCCGCCGCTGCCGCTGTCGGACACCGTCGCGATCAGCCGATCCAGGTCGTCGTAGGTCTGCGTGGCCTCGACGCTGTTCGGGTCGGTCACCTTCGTCTGCCTGCCCGCGGCATCGTAGGTCAGCGATGCGGTGTTGCCGGCCGTGCCGCCGGCCGCCTGCACCACCCGATCAAGCACGTCCACCGTCAGCGCCTGCGAGCGCTTGAGCGTCGATCCGCCCGTACCCTGACGCCACTCGCGGCTCTCCACATTGCCGGCCGAGTCGTACTTGTAGACCATCCAGCCCTGCAACTGGTCGTCGATCCGCGTCAGTTGGTCACGGCCGTCGTATGTCAGCGTTGCGAAATTACCGTCGGGCGACGTGACCTTGGTCAGGTTGCCGCGCGCGTCGTGGTCGAACGTCGTGATCTGGTCGTCCGTCGTGACGGCGTCGTTCGCACCGCGCACGATCTGTTGGTTCAGCCAGCCACGCGGGTGGAACACCAGTTCGGCGATCACGCTGTTGGCGTCCTGCACCTTCACCGCGCGACCGGCGTCGTCGTAACGCAGGAGGGTGATGCTCTGGCCGAGCGCGTTCGTGATGGTCTTGCGGTCGCCGCGATGCCAGCAGTTGCCTGTACCGCTGCAACCGCTGGTATCGGTGCTGCCGTAGTAGGTGATCGTGGCGACGTCGCTCACGTCCGTGCGCGGGCCGTCCACCTGCTTCACCAGCACGGTGTCGGGACAGATGCTGTTCGCGGCGGCCGCTTCGGCTGCCGTGCAGTAGGTGAAGCTGGTGGTCGCGAACGTGCCGTCGTCCTTGCGCCGCTTCACCGAGGCGATCGAGACCGGTCGGTTCTGCGCGTCGCGATTGAAGGTGTACTCGGTCCGGAAGATCTGCGAGTACTTGTTGGACACGGTCTGGACGCTCGACACCCAGCCGTTGTCGTAGGTCCAGGTCGTGGTGATCACCTCCGCAGCCTGGCCGCCCACGCTGTCGAGGGTCACCGTCTCGGTCAGCATCTGGCCGAAACCGTTGTAGGTGTTGTCCACTGCCTTCAGCAGGACGAGATTGCTGCCTTGCTTCTCCCACAACTCGGTGCGCGTGATGTCTTTATTGCCGTCCAGGGTGTACCGCGTCTCGTTGCCCTGCGGGTCGGTGATCTTCGTCAGGTAGCCGCCGGCGGCAAACACATAGGTCGTATCCCGCGTCTGGATGGTGCTCCCGGAGGAATTTTTTACCGTCTGCGTCACCGTCGTCGTCAGGTTGCCATAGGCGAAGTCCAGTATTTGCGACCCTTCGATCTGCTTCTTGACCCGATCCGAGCTGTCGTATTGGTTGACGACGGGCGTCGCGCCGGTGCCGTCGGTGATCGAGGTGACGTTGTGGGGATCGGGATTGTTCGCGTCCACCGTGTAGGCGAACGTCTGGCTGTAGTCGGTCAATCCGGAGACCGAGACGAGATTGCCCCGCGTGGCCGTGCCGGTCACGTCGAAGCCATAGTTCACCACGCGCCCGTCGCTGGCCGTCACCGACGTGACGCGCCCGGTAGTGTCGTTGTATTGGAAGTCGACGTAGTAACCCGTCAACGTGCCGTCAGCGCCACGCTCCTGGATACGCGTGACGCGCGGCTGGTAGGCCACGACCATGGGCGTGTTCGGATCCAGCGCCCGCGGCGAGGTGCCGATCAGCGGCAACCGGCCGCGACTGTCGTAGAGCAGTTCCAGCTTCGCGCCGCTGGCGCTCACGATCGAGGAGAGGCGGCCGTCCGCGTCGAAGCGATCCAGATTGCCACCGGCATAGCGCAACTCGTACGTGCCGTTGCCCAAGGCGGTCAGCGTGCCCTGCAAGCCGTTCTGCGGCGCGACGTAGGCGCCACCCGAAAACACGAACTTCGACTTGGAGCCGCAACCGGAGCGGACCACGATCGAACCGTCCGGGTACTCGAACAGCCGCTTGTCGAAGCCGAAGGCCCAGCCGTAGCCGATCGCGCTGTCGTATTCCGAACGGCTGTTGTAATTGCGGGTGATCCGGATCGGGAAGTTGCGTCCGACGACCAGATCGGTGAACGCCAGACGTTCACTGCCGTCATAGGTCCAGATCGGCTTGGCGGTGCTCCCGGCAACGGCTGAGGTCTGCAACGGACACTTGCATCCCCCCGATTCCGTGCAGGGCACGTCATTTGCAGACGAAGCTGCTTGCGGTGTCACTTCCCTGCCAATGCCATCGGCCCTGGCGGTGCCCGCACCGAACATGGGGGCCAACGCCAGCGTCGCGAGCAGGCCGAACCATGCGGAACGGAGTGTCGCCACTGTTCGTCCACTCGCCTGCGTCCGCATGGCCGATGCCTGTCGAGAGAAAAGACTCATGGCTGCTCCTGCTTCGGAGTGGTGTTCGTGGGGGTGGCAGCGGCCGGCTTCGGTTCAACAACGACCTTGAGCGTCGACGCACCGAAGTTGCCTTCGTAACCGCGGATGTTGAGTGTGATGAAATGCTCGCCCGGGTTGACCTGCGAGGCGTCCCAGGTCCAGTTCAGCGGCAGATAGCCCAACTCGTTTTCATGCGTGAACACGCCGTCGACGTAGAACACCGCCTCGAAGCGGCGCTGCAATACGCGCTGACGGTCGGCTTCGGGCACGTTGGCGGTGAACGGCACATCGCCGGACACGATCCAGCGGCCGTCCTTGTCCTGCCGGTGCTTGCCAGCGAGGCCGAGGATCGCGACCAGATCGCCGCGTGTCTCCAGCGGTTGCCGGGCGTTGTTGATCATCTGCTTCGGCGCTTGCGGTCCGTTGTGCGCGCGCAGCACCGGCGCCGCGCGTTCGGCCACGAACTGCAGGCGGTCGGACGGTGTGCCGACGAACAGCGTGTTGTCCGGCAGCGCATACGCCTTGACCGCCGGCGTCACCGCCGGGTTGCTGCCGAGCGCGAGCACGCCGGACGCGTCCTTGCCGTCCCAGTGCTCCTCATGCGGCCCCGCGCTGCGCGGCACCCAGTCGATGAGGGTACGCAGGTAGGGGCCGTCCTGCAGGCCGAGACGGAGATTGACGCGCGCGGGCCGGTCGAGCGTGTAACGCACCACGCCCGCCTCGGCATCCCAACGCACGTCCTTGACGGTCAGCAGATCGCCGCCGGTCAGGTCGGTGAGGTCGTGCAACGTTTCGCCATGGCCGTTCTTCGCGGTGAGCGTGTAGGCATAGGCCTCGGGCGGCACGGGATGGCCCTGCCCGCCCATGCCATCCCAGGTGAGGGAGCGATCGCCCGCGTCGAGGTGCTTCGCGTCCTGTCGATAGACCTCGTGATCGCGTCCGTCGTAGACGGCGAGGATCACGTCGGCCGGTTCGTTGAGGTTGAAGCGGAGGGTGACGGATTCCTGCTTCGCCGGATCGAAGGACGTGCGGTCTGCGCGGACCTGCGCGATGACGAGGCTGGATTTGGCCTGGCCGCCCGCCGCAGCCTTCGAGCCCTGCGAGTCGCAGGCGGTCGTCGCGGCCAGGCACAGCAGCATGGTGATGGTACCGATGATGCGCATCATCGACGATCTCCTTCGACGGCCCAGACCGGCATCCGTGCCCCCCCGGGGATATGCGTGATGCGATTGATCTGCCGGGTGCCTGCGTCCCAACGCCACAGGTCGGGCGTCGCGCCTTCGCGCGTCGATTCGAAGACCAGCGACTCGCCGTCCGGCGACCAGGACGGACGCGCATCGAGGGCGGCGTCTTCCATCAACCGCTCCGGCTTGCCCTTCGGCGACAGCAGCCAGAGATCGTAATTCCCGCCCTGGTCGCCGGAATAAACCAGCGTGCCGTCGTCGCGCACGGCCACATCGAAGTGGTACAGGCGGTTCACCGTCAATTGCTCCGAGCTGCCCGAGGCCACGTCGACACGCCAGATGTCATGCGTCTGCGGGTTCTTCCCGGACAGGAAATAGATCGACTTGCCGTCCGGGCTCCACGCCGGCTCGTGCTGCAGGCCGGGCATCGAGAACAGCTTGCGGCGCTGGCCGCTTTGCAGGTCGTAGGTCCAGATGTCGTTGCGATCGTTGCTGTCGGCGAGGCTCATCGAGAACGCGACCCGGCGGCCGTCCGGCCCGATGACGGCATCCATGATGCCTGCGAACGGGAAGTTGACAGGCTGCGTGGCGCCGGTGCGCACGTTCACGCGCAGCAGCCGACCGTCCTGCAGGTTCGCCAGCACCTCCTGCCCGCCGGGAAACCACGACAGCTTCGCGACGTCCTGCGGCAGGTGCGTGACCTGCTTCGGCGCCGACTCGGGCGTGGGCATCCACCACACCTGCCAACGCCCGTCGCCTTGTGCGAGGAATGTGATGGGCGCGTTCGAAGGCGAGTGGCGACATCCGGCCAGCGCGATGCCAAGCCCCGCCGCCGCGAGTCCAAGGACGATACTGCGCGCATGGAACGATGGGTGCGTCATCCGAGCTTGCCGTCCGTTCATTGCGCGATGTTGAGGATGCCGCGATACAGCGTCTTCTGCCCGGTCGCGGGCAGGGTCGCTTCGATCGCGAAGGTGTAGGCGCCCTCGGTGCTCACCAGGACCGCATTCGGGTCGGCCGTGTTGTAGCCGCGCCACTCCACCGCGTGGTCGATCGGGACGTTGCTGCCATCCTTCGCGGCCTGCGATTCGTTGTTGACCAGCACGATGGCGGACGGGCTCGCGGGATCGACGATGCCCGGCGGCAGCAAGGTCACCCGCACCGTCGCATCCAGGCTGATGCGATAGACGATCTTCGCGTTCTGCTCGTAGCTGCTGGTGATCAGGTAGGGGTCGGAGCGCACCTCGATGTTCGGGGCCACGCTCGTCCCCGTGATCTGGATGAGCGGCGAGAACACGTAGATGCCGTTGGTGCGCATGATCTGGCCGTCGTCCACCCACACGGTCGCCGGCACGGTCAGCAGCACGCCATTGGGATCGCGGCCGTCCCAGTAGACCCAGTTCGAGCCCGCCGGGTAGTAAACCTTCTGGAAGACGTAGAACGGGGTGCCGCTCTGGGGCGTGATCAGCAGCGACGCCAGGGTCGGACTCTGGAACGTGACGTTGAGCTTGTACTGCTCGCCGGTATACGGGTTGAAGGTCGCCGGTGGGGAGCCGACACCGCCGGTGTTGTTGGTGTCGACCGGCGGCACCGGCGCATCGTAGACGAAGGGATCGAGGCCGTCGGTCGCGGTCAGCACCGCGCGATACGCGCCTTGCGGGATCAGCTGCGCGGCATCGTTTCGGCCGTCCCAGCTGAACGCATTCGACCCGGCGACGAACGACTGGCTCCACTGCCGGACGACCACGCCATCCGAGTCGCGCTTGATCTGGAACGTGACGGTGCCACCGCGATTGAGCGTGAACGTGCCCGAGGCCGGCGTGGTCGAGACGATCGGCCGCACCTCGCGCACGCTCAGCGCGAAGTTCGTCAGGTTGATCGCCGGTTGGAAGGGCTCGGTCGTCAGATAGCCGCTGGTGTCGACCGTCGTCGCTGAAGACGGCGTGGTGTTGATGGTGGCGGCGATATTCGCGGCCACGGCGGTGCCCCACCAGTTGCCCGTGCCGTTCAAGGTCTGCTTCGGCGCGACGTAGTTGACCGTATAGAAATTGTAGGAGGCATTGGCGAACAGGCTGTTGCCGTTGACGACCGGCTGCGGGTTGTTGGCCGACGTGCCGGCGCCCGACGCATCCGCATAGATGCCGTAGGTGTTGTTCGAGATCTCGTTGCCCAGGTTGATCGTCGGATTGCTCAGCTTGGCGACGTGGATGCCGCTGTCGCAGAAGCGGATCAGCGAGTGCGTGACGGTGCCCTGCCCCGAATTGAAGAACACGCCCTTGCTGGCGTATTCGATGCGGGCATAGCTCAGGGTCGCCGTGCCGCCCGTGGCGACTTCGATGCCACCCCAGTCGCTTTTCGCAGGGAAATCCTTCGCGGACGTGAACCTGATCCGCTGCGTGCTGGTGCCCGACGCCTGCAGCGTGCCGGAGACCACGATGCGGCGCGCGGCGACCGACCGGATCACCGTGCCGGAGGCAATCGTCCAGGTCACCCCCGACGACACCGGGATGTCGCTCAGCATCAGGTAGTCGCCGACGGCCAGCGTCGAGGTCGTGGTGACGGGCCCCACGAGCGTGCTGCCGGTGTAGGCCGCCGTGCCGCCGGCGGCGTTGAGGAACCCGGCGTAGTTCACATAGGGCGAGAACGTGCTCGCGCTGCGCTCGCGGATCGTGCCGATGATCACGCCGGGATCCGCGCTTCCCCACCAGTTGCCGGTGGCGTCCAGCACGACCGTGTTGTTGTTGTTGAAGTTCTCTGTGTAGAGGTTGTAGGTCGAGTTGCCATAGAAGCTGTTGCCGTTGATCACGGGCAGCGGGTTGTTCGCCGCCGTCGCGTTGCCGGTGACGCGAATGCCCTCCGAGTTGCCCGTGAAGACGTTGCTGCCGGAGATGGTCGGGCGGCTGTCGGTTGCGACCAGGATGCCCTTGGTGTTGCCTTGGAACTCGTTGTTGCCCGAGATGAGCGGCACGATGATGGCGGACGAGCTGCCGCCCTTGGTCTGGATGCCGTTGATGTTGTTGAGGAACCTCGAATAGCGGGTCGATCCCGTGCCACCGTTGAAGAACACGCCGTTGGCCGCGCAGTAGACGTCGGCGTATTCGGTGGAGATCGTTCCGCTGCCCGTGGAGTTCGTCGCTTCGATGCCCGGCCAGTCGTTGCGCTGTGCAGAGGTGCCGGTGCACAGCGCCGTGCTCGGCCGCAGTGTGACCCGCGCCGTCGACGTGCCACGGATCGCGATCTCGCCGCCGTTGGTCAGCAGCTTGTAGTTGCCACTGACACTCACCGTCACGCCCGGCTGGATCCAGAGCGCACCGGTGTTGCTGATGGTCTGGGTGCCGTTGATCGTGTAGGTCGGCGCGCTGCCGGCGGTCCACACGGTAGGCACCGAAATGGTGCCGGCGGCGTAGGTGCGCGCGATCGAGTTGGTGTAGGTCGTCTGCACCGTATTCGATGCTGGGCTCGTGTCCGGGCCGCTGGTGGCGACGGCGTAGACGCTGTTGAGGCTGTCCTCCAGCGGGACCCAGGTCGAGAAGGTGCCGCCGGCCGTCGCGGTGACAGCGCGGGTGTAGCGTCCGTTGACGTAGAAGTTGACGGTGCTGCTCGCCGGCGCCGTGCCGCTGAGGGTAATCGGATTGGCGGTGGTCGTCGCCGGCGGCGTGGTGATGACCGGTGCTGCCAGCGTCACCTTCATGACGATGTTGCGGGTGCTCGCTCCGGAAACGGTGACCGGACGAGAGACTGCGATCGGACGCTCCAGGATCCGCGGCATGTCCTGACGCACACGGAATGCAGCGGATCGCGCCGGATAGAACCGCCCGTCTTCCACCGCCTGCACGGTGTTCATCCCGCGCACCGGTGCGAACGCGACCGCGAAGTCGCCACTCTCGTTGGCGATAGTGCGTGCCACCACTTGGCCGTTCGCCTCGATCCGCACCGCCTGCCCGGGATTCGCGATGCCGGACACACGCAGCACCCGCCCGAAGTTCGACGACGCCAGCGGGTAGAGCTGCAGGTCGTCCTCGGCGCCGTGGCTCGCGGGCACGACGACCAGACCGGCCAACAGGCCGATGATCGCGACGAAGGCCAGGATGCTCGGCCATCGCCAGGCCCGGGTAGCAGCAGGAAGGAAAGCCGGATTCGGAACAGGCATGGGGTGGTCTCCGGAAACGGGGAGAAACTGCGTGCTGCGTGTCGCTCAGGAAGCGGGCGTGACGCCGTTGTTCCAGCGGCCGGCAGGCGGTCGTCGACGAGGACGGAACCAGCGCGCCAACAGCGCCACCACAAGGCTCGCGACCAGCGCGAGCACGAGGTAGCGCATCCCGCCGAAACGGGATTCGGTCCCGATGGTGAATGCATGCCAGAACGCGAGGCCGAACACGGCCGGCCACAGCAGATGGATCGCCTTCCAGCGGCGTGCGCCCCGGGACACACGCCAACCGGCGAAGACGGTGCCGCAAACGAGCCAGAACGCGACCACGCCGAGACCGACGTTGAACTTGTAGAAACCCTGGTCGAAGACGGGCAGCAGCAGATCCCACGCCGCATGCCCGGTGCGCATCGTCGTCGCAACGAGGAAGCAGCCGACGTGGACCAGGATCAGCGCCGCCGTCGCCAAGCCGAGGCGCCGATGCAGGCGCAGGTCGCTGCTCGGGAATCCCGGGACGATCACCGCGTGGCGCGCCAGCGCGAGGATGCACTGTGTCCAGAACAGACAGAACGCGAGCAGGCCTGCCAGCTTGGCGAAGAGGTAGAGCTGCTGGCCCGGCGGCATACCGCCGAAGCGGACGTAGGACAGCGGATGATGGACCGTCGCCGTCCAGACGATCAGCGGCGCGCAGCACACGAGCGCGAGCACCAGCCGGGCGATGCGGGTCGAGGTCTGCGTCGTCATTTGGCGCTGCTCCCCGGCGCGGCCGGCTTGACCGCATCGGCACTGTCCTTGCACGCCTGCAGTGAGTCCATGCACTGGGCCAGCCGCTGGTGCGCGGCGACCGGCGTCATCGCCTTCGGGCCGACTGTTGGCAGGCCGTCCGCGATCCAGCCCTTGATGCCGTAGGGATTGAGGATCACCGCATTGCCGATACCCGCATCGCGCAGCGAGCGCGCCATCTCGAAGCCGCGGAAGTCCTTGATGCAGTAGCTGACGACGTAGTCCACGCCGCGCAGCTTCGCCAGGTCGTCCTCCCCCAGTTCGCGCAACTGGATGTTGAGCGCATCCGGAATATGAGCCTCGGCAAACTCCTCGGGCTCGCGCACGTCCACGAACGCCACCGACTTGCCGGCCTTCATCTCGGCCAGCAGGGTCTCGATCGGCAGTTCCGGCACCAGCGGGCCTTGTGCGTCCTGACTGGCGAGGGCGTGGCAATCGACCTTCAAGGCGTCCGCGTCGATGGCCTTGCCGCTGGTGCGCTGGGCGCGCACCGCCTCGAAGACGCGGTCGTAGAAGGCGAGGTAGCACTCCGGCGCGACCGAGTAGCGACCGTGGCGCTGCTGGATCGAACGAAAGGCGGACTCCACGGCTGGCGACTCGGCCGCGTCCGGATTGCCCCAGTAGTTCACCTCGATATCACGGACGATCGTCGCCATCCGAAGCAGATCGGGATCGGTCAGGTGATAGTGCTCGATCACGGCTTGGAAGGCCGCGTGGTCGCGGTCACGACGCAGCGGCGAGGTCGGTACGTCGAACGCGAGTCCCGGCACCAGCGGCTTGCCCTGAGGGACGACATCCAACCCCGCGCCCGGTACGGCATGGCGCGTCATCAGCCAGGCAGTCGCCCACTTGTCCGGCCCGAGGCCATACTCGGTCACCACCGGGGTGGTGTGCTGCGTCGGTGCGGCACAGCCACCCAGCGCAGACATAGCCAAAACCAGCGTCCCACGGAGCCCACGGCCGGCCCTCAGCACTTCCCACATCCTGCGGCGTTCCTTGTTCTGGTTGAGGATCAATCTGGACCACGATCGGCGCAACGCATGAGACAACGCCCCCTGCGGGGCCTGACTGCCGTCGGGATAACGAACGAGGTCGAAACTCCGGGCTAAAGAAACGCTGTGGACACTATCACAGGCCGCGGCCTCTCTCTAACTAGCTGATCACCGGCTTCGCCGCGACCGGACAACCGTGGCCCGAGGGCTGGTGATCGCCGCCGTTTGATCGGCACCGGCCACCAGCTGCGGCCCTCCGACACCGCAAAGACAAACGGCGATCTCCGGGGAGATCGCCGTCGTCGCATCTGGAGCGGGTGATGGGAATCGAACCCACGCTAGCAGCTTGGGAAGCTGCAGTTCTACCATTGAACTACACCCGCGCGGGTCGCCAGTCTAAGACCTTGGCCACCAAGGATGCAACGCGCGCGGCTGCGCACGCTGCATCGCCACTCAGATTGTCACTCAGAACGAACCGCCCACGGTCAGGAAGAACGTGGTGTCGTGGCCGCCCTTCTGGTTGATGCTCAGATTACTGCCGGCGGTGACATCCATCCCCATCAGCTGACTGCGCAAACCAACGGCCAAGGTGCCATAGCTATCGTCAAACGCCACGCCGGGCACGGCATACGGCAGTGAGCCGGTCAACGATTGCGATTGCGCCCACACTTGCGCCGGGGCTTTTTTGTATTCGTGGTTCCAGCTCACCCGTGCAAACGGTTGCAGGTGTTCGTTGATGCTATAGCTGGTCTGCCAACCGGCACTACCCACCAAGGAATCGCCGTCTTGCTTGGCAAATGCCAGTGCGCTGGACTGGGTGCTGTTTTCGGCATAGCCATCCACGCGGATGTTTTGCCATACCAACGACAACACCGGGCCGGTCTGCCAGTTGCCGTGTTTGAAGTTCCAACCGGTGCTGACCCCAGCGCTGAGATTGGTGCCATCGGGTGAGCCACTGTGGATGCGCACGGCCTTGCCCAGTTCAACCTGGCGATCCACCTTGTAGCTCAACTTGGTCCAGCTCAGCTGACCATTGGCCCACAGGCCGCTGTCGCCCGCCCAGCCAACAAAGCCACCGATGCTGGCATCGGTTTGACGGAAGTCGCCGCGATCGAACCCAAAGTCGATTTTCTGGCGACCGTAACCGGCAAATGCGCCATACACCACATTGCCCGCGTGCCAACCCAGGCCAAACGAACCGGTGCCGCCCATGCCATCAAACCCGGCAGACTGGTTGAAGCGTTGTTGGTCGCCGCGCACATCGGCCCACCACTGCATGCCCTCCGCTTTGGACATCGCCATGCTGCTGACTTGGCTATCCACCATGCTGGCGCGCGAACGTCCCACCATCGCCGCCGAATGCGGCAGCACCGCAATCTGGCGCGGGCCGTCGATCATCGACACGGCCAAGTCGGCCAACGCCTTGTGCGCGCCCGAGGTGGGGTGCACGCCATCGGCGAACAAATAGGTATTGGCGCCGTTCGGCACGGTGGACAGCGGGTTGCAGAACAGGGACGAATCACCCGCTGGTGCCGGCTGCATGAGGCAGGCGGCGCTGGTGACATTGGTCAGTCCAAATGCCGACGGATTGGCCACCACTTCTTGCAGGAAGTGATAGGTATCCACCGGAATCACCCGCAGCCCAGAACTGGCCAAACCGGCGAACAAGGCATTGTTGTAATTAGTGGACAGCCCATGCGCCAATGCGATGCCCTGTGCACCCCCGGCTGCGGCCGACGGAGTCAGCCCCATATC
>APMI01027302.1_pt1 | contig 15853 bp, 15 predicted proteins | sample 667938 | NCBI WGS metagenome assembly APMI01 (sample SAMN01084076, study PRJNA167559) | wastewater metagenome | biome: Wastewater | place: Denmark: Ejby Moelle, Odense | collected 2011-11-28 | reverse complement strand
GCCGCTTACGTCGACTCGCAACTCGCGAGCGTGGCGCGCAACACCGACCTGTCGAAGTACGTACTTTGAGTCAGCTGCCGCTAGTATCAGTGCCGCCTAGAAGAAGTCGCTGATGGCCACGCATCCGTCGACTCGCTGAGGGTCGAATTGATCGTAGCCCAATCGACTATTCCGCTCGCCGGCTCAAACTCACGAACCAGTTCGCACAATATGGCGCGAGCCGCTTCCACTTCGCCACGGTCGATGACGCGTTCCAGGCGATCTAGTTCGGTTTGTAGATGAGCCCAGGGGATATGATGCTCGGAAGCTTTCATGATCCGAAGATGTGTAGTCGCCTGAGGATTATTGCCGATGAGCAATTCCTCGTAGAGCTTCTCGCCAGGTCGCATTCCGACAGTTACGATCTCGATGTCTCCATCGGGATTGGTCGGCGATTTGACGGTCAGACCACTCAGTTCGATCATGTTATGAGCCAGATCGATGATCCGTACCGGCTCACCCATATCAAGCACGAACACCTCACCGCCCGAGGCCATGGCGCATGCCTGCACAACAAGCTGCGCTGCTTCTGGAATGGTCATGAAATAGCGCGTAATCTCGCGATGCGTGATCGTGATCGGTCCGCCACGCCGGATCTGCTCACGGAACAGGGGGACAACCGACCCACTTGATCCGAGCACGTTACCGAACCGGACCATAGAAAAGCGCGTGCCCGTGTTTTCTCCGGCAAGCCCCTGCAAGATCAGTTCGGCGAGCCGCTTGGAGGCGCCCATGATATTGGTAGGGCGCACCGCCTTGTCCGTGCTGACCAGAACGAAATCGCTCACGCCGAACTTTACCGCCAGTTCGGCGACGCGGCGGGTGCCGACTACGTTGTTGCGCAGTCCGTCAATCGGATTGTGCTCAACCAGGGGCACATGTTTGTAGGCGGCCGCGTGGAATACAATATCCGGCTTCCAAACCTGCATGATTTGGGTCACGCGGAATGAATCGGTTATTGAACCCAAGAGGGGGATGATCTCCACCTCCGAGACCTCGGTCAAGTTGCGGTGAATGCCGTAGAGCGCATATTCACCTTGATCGAGGAGAAGGATGCGTGCCGGCATGGCTGCCAGAACCTGTCGACATAGTTCGCTGCCGATCGATCCGCCTGCACCTGTCACCAATACGGTCTTTCCTTGAACTTTCCTGACTACCGCGTCGGTTTCTGGTTCAACCGGTTCGCGACTAAGCAAATCCTCAATGGTTAGCTCGCCGAGGTCCGCGGCTTTCACGCGGCCATGTGCCAAATCCATCAGGCCGGGAAGCGTGCGAACGCTTACGGGAAGGCCGCGCAAGCTGCGGATGATTGCGTTGCGTCGCTGTCGCGATGCGGATGGCAAGGCGAGCAGAATGTCATCAACCTGTCGCGCTTCCACCAGCGTTGCTAGATCATTCGACGGAAAGACGGGGAGGCGATTTATGCGTGTGCCAGAAATCGACGGATCATCATCGATAAATCCGACAACATTCGATTCTCGACCATCGTCTATCGCTGCGGCCAGCTGTCGCCCGGACGAGCCAGCGCCATAGACCAACACACGCCGCCGCGGCTTGGTGTCCAAGCGCCTTTGCAACCGCCCGCCCAGTATATAGCTGACGGCAAAGCGAACCCCGCAAACCGCCAAGAACAGCAGAATCGGCTGCACGATACCGATCGTTCGCGGGATATTATTAAAGGCATAAGCGGCGATAATGGTGGCATAACAAAGGCCATAACCCGCGCAGGCGAGCGCCGCGGACGGGATCATCTGGGCTCCCGCGCGACGGAACGCCATGTGGTACAGACCTGCGGTATAGAACGCCGGTAATGCTAGAGCGATCGAAAGCGCGACAGCGAGACTCGGCCTCCCGGCTAAGGAGACGAAGTAGCCTAGCCGCAGATAATAGGCGATCCAAACCGTCAGCGCGCACAATGCGGCGTCGATCGTTACGACCAATAGTCGCTTCAGTACTCGTGGCAGTGCCAACAAAGGATCGGCAATTATACGCATTGATCTACTCCGGCTCACAGTCGCTATCACGTAAGAAAATTTAGTTTCATTGTCGCTGGGAACTATACCTTCATCAGTTTGACACGAACCAACACATCCAACGCCATTACCGATGTGGAGCCAGTGTTCTCCAGTTCAATCGCAACATTGCCCATCTCTGCAACGGGCATAAAAATTCGCAAAGGAAGTACTGGCTCGAAGCTGATGAGCGACATATCGCCAGGTCGTGCGTCCGGCATGGCGATGCGTAAGGTGCGTCGCGCTCCTGAAGGAAATGTTGCTAAGCGTAATCGCTCAAATCGATCTATGGCCAATTCGCCGGAGCGTTGGTGGCGTATTGCGCGCGTGCCTTCAAACAAGCCGGCGTCATTCTGAACCGCGTTGCCGTCGCTTGCGAGCGATTCAACAGTATTCATGCCATTAATACTGGGTGCCTGCTTACCCACGAACGTGTTGCCCATGATCGCGACGGCCGTCGCTCCTTCAAAAACAATCGATGGCCGCCCGGCCTGAGCAATGATTAGATTTCCGATAATTACAACTGAGTTGGGCCGCTGCACGTTGCGCCCCCGGACGGTCCGGTTCGACACGGTGATCGGCGGCCCGGCTGACTCCTCGAAGTAATTACCGTCGACGACATATTCGCCATAGCCGGCTAAGCGGAGGTGTCCCAGCCGGCAACCGTTGAAGTTGTTATCACGAAATGAATGGGCCCGGCCGCCATCGTCGATTATGCCGAAACCGTCGGCCTGATTGATTTGGCAACGGCTGACTGAAATTCTGTTTGTGAACGTCGTTTGGGCTCCCGGAGTTTGGTCTGGTCCGTTAACCAACCATATCGCAGTGTCGCGCGAATATTCAAATTGGCAAAGATCAACGCTGACGATTTCGCTTTGATCGAGCACACAGCCGTACCTGAATCCGGAAACAAGGATGTCGTGCAAATCGACGTAGGTGCCCCCTCGGTCGCGAAAACCTGCGCCGCCAGACGCGCGGTTATCCTTGCAAACAAGACCGAGATGGGCGAGGCCAATATTCACCGGCGTGAAGGCGTTTGCGGACGCTTCAGAACGGAAGCCATCGCCATCGTGGGCGATTTTGAAAACGCTTGTCGCGCGCCCTGCTCCGATAATGCGTACTCGTGGAGGGACAACAATAGTCTGGGCCAAGTTGAAGGTGCCGCCCGGCACTCGCAAAACTCCCCCCAACGTTCCCAGCGAAGCAAGTGCCGCCTTCAAGAACGGCGAGTAGTCTACCTGCGCCCATTCATTCGCAATATGACTCCGCAAGTCGTGAGGAATGAAGTCAATGAGGTCCGCAAAGCCAGGGGGCTCCGCTCGCCCGTTGCTGCTGGGCTCCTCGTCCGGCGTTGGCTCAGCCAAGGCTCGGGAAGCAATTCCGAGCGCTGCGATATGGGCGGCTGCAGCGAAAGCAGAACGGCGCGTGGTAAGACGGGGGTGGTCCATGGCGATATCAATGCCCGACAACCGTGTAATGGCCAAACCAGCGCTCGAATCTAAATCACGAAAAAACGCCTCTTTGCCGCAGCATCTTGGCTTTTGGTTTAATCACGTCTCCATGAGCGCAAGTTTGCTCGATCGACCACTCGACTTTCCGGTAGCCGATGAGGTCGCCGGCTCGCCTTGAGGGCGTCCGTCGCATCAATCTCAGTGGCGCGAGCATCTCAATGAAACTGGGGCAACACGGAGGCTGTAGACCGATCGGGTGAGGCGGATGGCTGCTTACCCTGAGCTTTTCGCATACGGCGAAGGGTCTCAGTAAGCGCGAACAATGCCAGAAACACCGGCGTGACCATGGATGTCTTTGTCCGCAAACCGAGACCAATGTTGTAGGTGGTTGCCCCCATAAATACCCACAATGCTACGATCAGGATCAGCAGAAATCTCACGTTTGCATCGCTTCGGATATCGCGGCCCGACATTGTGGTGACGATACGAACGGTAATAGCGATCAAGATGAGATTTTCCATGGAGGCGGCAAGCGCTAACGTGCTTTCGGCATTGAAAAAAAGCGGAAAATACATGAATCCAACAAGGCGTAACACAATGTTATCGCTTGCACTGATCGTGTAATTGGACGTGGCCAATGCATCACTACGTTCGCCCAGAAACGCCGAGACGTCATTTAAATTGAAGATGTTGATGCCAAGGAACGACTGGAACACATAGTAAGCAACAACCGAGCCTACGATCAATGCGGGAACGACTGCGATACGGGCCCATCGACTGCCCGAGCCGATCATCTGCGAGATCAAAAAGGCCAAAGCGCTCGCCGCGGCGATGTGCGGGCGTACCAGAACCAAAAGCAGGAAGCCGCCACAGAATGATCGCCAGCGCACGGACAAGTTGCTACTGCCGATCATGATAAGGACAATGGCGAGCGCCGATAGTCCATCCTTTCCAATTGCAGTCGTATAAAAATGAAAAGTTGGCAGCAGGACAGCAATCGCCGGCAATATTGGATATCGACCTTCATATCCCGCCAATGCTGGATAGCGTAGTAGCAGGAATGATGCCGCCGCTCCGCTCAGCGAATAGATCGCCATCATGTCTTCGAACGACGCGTCGAGCAACGATGTCATGAAAGTCGTGAGATAGACAATGAATGAGGTTCCTGGCTTCAATGAATCGCCGAGAGCACCGAACAGATCGTAGAAATAGGTGATCGTATCTGTATCGGCCGGTCGCGCGGTTATGAACGCGAGTGATGTGTAAAGGCCGATCAATTGAAAAACGGGTACCGCAAGAAGAACAGTGAACGGCACTCGCGCTCGCGGATCGTAACCTAACGCGATCATCAAAAATGATGCGATGATCGCAGCATAACCGATCAAGCCCATGCTGGCCTCAGACGTCCAGGCCGAGCGAAGCCAGGATGCGACGCGTCACCGCGCTTTCCTCATAATCGCTTTCGGCGAGTTTACGTCCGGCCGCACCGTGAATGGCGGCAAGATCAGGTTCACGCAGATACTCCATCAACGCTTCAGCGAGGGCGGCAGCGTCTCGGGGGGGTACGACCCGACCGTTGACATTGTCAAACACGCAATCGCGTGACCCTTGATTGTCAGCGACAACCGCCGGCCGTCCCATCGACATGGCTTCCATAACCGTCCGGGGGCGCCCCTCACCATAATAGGAGGGGAGAACGAGCGCCAATGCCGATCGAATAAACGGGCGAATATCGCGTTGGGGACCGAGATATTTGATCGCAGACCAGCTCCGGATTTCGTTCATCGTGATTCCACCCGGATTGCTGTCCACCTCGCCGATAAGCTGGAACGTCGCATCCGGCCAAGTTTTGTGAATTATGGCGGCAGCGGCTGCATATTCACCTACACCCTTCTCACGAATGAGGCGAGCTATCATCACGAACTTTTGGGACGACGAGTCGATGGGCGAAGTGTCGTAGTAAGAAAGATCGATCCCCGTGCCCGCTACGATCGTAATCGGATAGCCGGCCCCGATCACGCCCTCACGCCGTAAAGTAGCCGGGTCATCGTTATTGAGTAGGATGAGGTGCTGCGTTCGCGCAAGCGCTCGGGCAAGCAGGAATTTAGCGATACGCGCGACGGTACTATGCTGCCCGTCATGCGCAAAAGCGATGCCAAGGCCATCCAGCATGGCATAGCGGCGAGGTACGCCTGCGACCCACGCCGCTAACGTCCCGTAGATAACGGGCTTCATCATGTTGCTGATCGCTACGTCTGGGCGAATCTTCCTGATCGCCTGATATAAGGCCACCAGCGACCGCAAATCTCGCACAACGCTGGTTCCCGTTCGCTGCAATTCGTACTCGTGCACCGTTGCGCCGCAGGATCGTAATGTCGCAATCTGCTGATCATAACCGCTCAATAGCCCGTGGCGCTCGGTCGGCACCAGGACGTGAGTGTCATTGCCTTGCGCAACCAAGGCCTTGATAAGCGGAAGTCTAAACTGACAAATCGGGCCTAGCCCATTGCCAATCAGTAAAATGCGAGGCAGCGGGGCAATGGCGGTCACGACGGTTCCTAGAGAGGTTGCGCTCCGCTAACATAGCCACCGCACCTGTCCAACCGCTATCCCACGCGTTTAACGAGGACCCGACCCGAATGTACGCCGCCGCCGTGTTCGGCAATCGCGCTATCGCTTTCCTGAATCTTTTACTGATAGCATATTTGCTCGATCAGGAAAATTTCGGTCTCTATACTTTGCTGGCTAGCAATGCGTTGCTTCTGCAGCTCGTATTAGGATCTTGGGCTTCCGCCAGCGTGTCCAAATACATACCTATCGCCAGCGCCGAGCATCGCTTTGCGCCATTGTCGACAGTATTGCTCGGGTTTCTGCTCGTGAGTGCGATCGAGGCGGTGGCGGCCGTGGTCTACATCGCGTTTCCCGTATCGACCGTGGCGCCGATTTATATCGCGTTAGTCGGCAGCTGGTCGCTAGCCTTGATGGTCTATGAAGTAACGCTTTCTACGCAAAACGCTCTCGGTGCGTCCAAAGATTATGCAGTAGTGGCACTCAGCCGCAACATTCTAGCTTTGATTCTTTCTCTGCTGGCGGCGTTTAGCGGGTGGGGTGTCATCGGGGCGGCCGCTGGTCAGATCGCCGGCACGTTATTGCCCTGCCTTGTTCTGCCCTCCTCCCGAGCAATGTGGCGGCAAGCATCACTTCGCGAGAGTTCGTTGCTAAAATTACGTGAACAGATCGTCTTCGGGGTCGGTGGTTTGATTGCTTCTGGCCTGTATGTCTTATTTAGTGCGATCATGCGAAACATCGTCGCAATCTCGCAAGGGAAGGTTGTAATTGGCCAAATTTCACTGGCGTGCGACCTGTTCTTTGTTCCTTTGGCGCTCATCGTGAATGTATTGTTTCTTGCCAAGATGCCCCGACTATATGTTTTGTCTGCATCGAAAAATCGACGTGATGATCGGACAATAGAGATACAAACTATAGCGCGCGGACTGTTGGCATTGGTGGTTCCGTTCATGACTGCGGGTGTCTTGATCGCCGACCGATTGATCCTTGCCGTTTTACCGGGGCATGTCGGTGTCGGTCTTGCGCCATTCGCACCTGCCGCTGCTGTATTCGGAGGTGCTTTTGCCTTATTATATACCATTTCTATGCTTTTGTTGATCTTTGACCATCGGCGCTGGCTTATTATCACGGCGATCGGGACAGTGGCCTCAAATGCGGTACTGCAAGCACTGCTGCCTGAATCGACCACCCCTTCCTCGGTGCTGTGGGCGGCGAATGCAGTCGTATTGATCGGCGGATTGCTCTCGACTTGGCGCTTCCTGGCTGCGGAGCATGCTTTGCCCCGTGTCAGCTTTCTGATCCGAGTTGTCCTGGCAACGGGACTGATGAGCGCCGTGTTGCTTATGACGCGATGGACGCCATTGCTTGTCACGCCCCTCGTCGTTCCGGCAGGACTGTTGGCTTACGGTGGCGCGCTCTGGTGGTTCGGCGCATTCGATAGACGCGACGTCGGATATTTTCGAGAGGGGTGGAGCCGCGCTGACTAGCGCCGGAGCGCTCAACGTAATTCGCCTGAAGGACGCGCTTCAGCGGCGGTCTATCCGCGTTGCTGGATTGCCAAACATGGTTGCACCATCAGGGACATTACGAAGAACGACACTAGCCAGTCCAATCGTGGCCCAGTTACCCACGCGTTTACCTGGATAGATCATGCTGCCAGCGCCCAACAGGACGCCTTCACCGACACGGGCGTTCCCGTTGACGCTGACGGAGCCCAGCAGGGAAGAATAACTGCCCACAGTTGCATCATGACCGATGCCCGATCCGCCGTTGACCAGCACATGTTCACCAATTTCGCTGTCGCTCGAGATGCGGCAGAATGGGCAGATGATCGTGCCGCGACCGATGCTTGTGGCCAAGCCGACAACGGCGCTCTCGTGAATGAAAATCTCGGGTATCCAGCCACGAGCTTCCAATTCCTGTGCCAGCCGCTTTTTCTTCGCTGGATCGGCGAACGCGATGACGAACCGGGGCGGGGAGTCAATCCATTGATCGGGGTGCAGGACCGGCACGCCATGGATCACGCTTCCGTCATCCCCTCCTTCGGAGATGAAGGCCGTGGTGCGAAATCGGTCACGCGTGGCCGCACTGCATCCCGCGATCCAGCCCAGCAATTCCCGACCCATCCCGCCGGTTCCCACGATAACGAACTGCGTCATGCGGAAATGTTTGCCGAACGACCGCCGTCCACGACAAGCTGATGGCCAGTGATCCAGCGCGCCTGATCGGAAAGCAGGAAATGCACCGCGTTGCTGATATCGGACGGCAGACCCACTCCGAGCGGGTAATCACGCGTTAGACGCTCGGATGTCACCGGATCCGCGTACATCGCCTCAGTCATGGGCGTTCGAACACCGCCCGGCAGGACGGAATTTACGCGGACATCGGGCCCCAGCTCAACTGCCAAGGCCTTCATCAGTCCGTCCAAGGCCGCCTTGCTGGCACAGTACGCAGTGAACCCCTTCGCTCCGAACTTGCTGGCTATGCTTGAGATGAACACGATGCTGTTCAGCGCCTTGTGGTTAACATTCTTGCGTATCAGCAAGCGTGTGATTTCCATCGCGGCGAACATGTTGGTGTTCATGACAGCTTGAGCATGCTCAAGCGTGATGCTCCGCAACGGCAGCACGTTCAACAGCGCTGCGCAGTGGACAAACCCGGAAATCGTCGCATTTTTCGCGCTCAGCAATTCGGACAACGACTCGGCAAGGCCGTTCACATCTGCCAGATCGCATGGCCAAGATGAATGTCGCTCAGGCACGCTACACGCCAACCGCGTAGCCTCAAGCCGCCCGGAATCGCGACCGTTGAGTATCAGGCTGTAATGCTGCGATAACTGGATCGCCATATCACGGCCTATGCCGGACGATGCACCTGTGATCAGGACATATTGCTCGCGCGGTTGCTCCATCATCAATACCTTCCGCACCAAATTCAACGAGCCAGATAGCCGCCGTCGACAACCATGACGGAACCCGTGATCCAACGCCCCGTATCCGCCAGAAGAAACGCTACGGCATGCGCAATGTCATCGGGTTGCCCAAATCCCAACGGATGCTGTTCCTCAACGGCTTTCCGTTGGCTGTCGTCCCACAGTTTTTCGGTGCGATCGAACAATGGCGTACGCACGAAGCCCGGCGCGATGCAATTAACGCGAATCCCGCGGGGCGCAAGCTCGAGCGCGAGCGACCGAGCCATGCCGTCAAGTGCGGCTTTGCTCATGGAATAAGGGATTGCGCCCGCAGATCCGACGGACCCCATCACACTAGAGAGAAATACGATAGACCCACGCTCGCCGGCATAGACTTTCTTGCTGGCCATAGCTTTACCCAGCGCGAGTGCCGCTTCAGTATTGACGGCAAAAATCTGGCGCCAACCATCAACTCGTAGCGAGCGAACCGGTGCGATCGACTGAATTCCCGCACAGTGAACAATGCCGTGCAGTTGACCGCTTGTCGCAACACAATCGCGCACCAAGCCGTCAATATTTTCGATATCCGAAAGGTCGGCGATTTGCGTGTGTACTTGACCCTCTGCCGCAAGTTCTGCGTGCAATGCCAAAAGGCCATCGCCGTCACGATCGACGAGCGACAGCGTGGCGCCCAGACGGCACAGCATCTGCGCAGTTGCACGCCCGATACCCGAACTAGCTCCTGTCACCAGAAAGTGGCGACCATCGAGGGAGAGCGGGTTGAACGCGAAATCTCGTTGGTTCACGCAGCCTGCTTATCGACGATGCGTTGGTAAAGTTGTCCCACGGTTTCCGCCTCGTTGATATCCTGAGCAGAGATGTTGACGCCGAATTGCGCATCCGCGAGCGCTGCCACAGACAACACTGCCAGTGAATCCCAGCTTTCGAAGCTCTTCAGCTCCGCCTCGGGTGCGACCGTATCCTCTTCGAGGATTTCCGCCATTTCGCTCAGAAATTCATCCATTCTCTTCTTCCTCGTTAAACTCGATCATTTCGCAAAATGTCAGGGGACCTAGTTCCATGAGCATGGCGCTCCAGGTTAGCCCGACGCCAAACCCCGACAGGCAGACTCGTAGCTTCTCGTTTACTAGCCGGTCGGCAAAATTAGAGACCGTTGCCATTGGAATCGTCACGCTGCTGGAATTTCCGAACTTCTCTACGATGTCGCTGGGCATCTTTTCGTGGGGGACGCCAAGCTTGTCCGCCAGCTTGTTGAGCATGAAGCGGTTTGGCTGATGGCACAAAAAGGCATCTAGATCGTGCGCGGTTACATTGGTTTCCTTGAGCAAATCTGCGATCAGCGCGGGAACTTCGGTCATAACGAAATTGAAGACTGCAGATCCGTCCATTTTCAAATTGTCGAGCGCACGAAAATTACCTTCGGCGTCCTCGGCAAGTTCGGCAGTTGCCGCGCTTGATGGGTGGCGCATGCCGCCCGCCGGGATGATAAGCGCATTATGACCAGCGCCGTCCATCTTCAGCCGGACGTCGATAGGCCCCGCGCCCTTTTTCCGCTCGAGCACGGCAACGGATGCTGCATCCCCGATAAGGGGAAAACTGTTGCGATCGCGTGGCGAAACCTTGCGGCTGAGCACGTCGACGTTGACCAACAAGACCTTTTCGATTGCCGGTTGGTCGAGAAACATGAAGCCCAGCATCGCGCCGATAATGAAGCCGGCACAGCCCTGATTTACGTCGAGGCAGAAAACATCCTGATGCAGCCCCAGGCGACCGTGAACAACCTTCGAAGTGCCAGGCATCAAATAGTCTGGTGATTGAGTGACAAGGATCAGGCCGCCGACCGCCTCGCGCGCGACCAGCCCGTTCGCAAACAGATGCTCTACCGCCGCGACCACCATGTCGGACGAACAGACCGGGCCCTTTACGACACGATGACGGTCGTACCCCATCACTTCCGCCAACTTCTGCGACCGCGCCGGCGAAAAGTTGAAATTCGCCATGTCCTCGACGAACGTGCGTTCGTGAGCTGGCACCATAGTCAACAATCCGGTGATAGCTTTATCGTGGAAAGCGAGTTTCACGGTTCGACGCCAAAGCCGGTCAACAGCTTCTCGATTGCGGTCACGCTGCAGAAATTTTCCGGAACGATGTCCATACCGTCGATCGAGATGCCGTAGGCGCTGTCAAGTTCTGCAACCAGTGTCACGAGATCGAACGAATCGAGCAGACCCTCCTCGAAGAAATCAGTCGATTGCGAGAAATCCGCTTCGGGCCGAATTTGCGCCAGAATGGCCTGCACCTTACTCATTTGTACCGTCCTTGTTCGAAACCATGATGCGGTCAATCAACCCATCCACCTCGAAACCGTAGTGCCGATATATAGCAATCGACCGTTCGTTGTCGCCGATCACCCACAACACGATCCGATGCGCTCCCGCAGCCGCGGAAAGAAATGCGCCCATGAGTGAGCGCCCTACGCCCGATCCTTGCGCATTTGGGTGAACATGCCAAAAGCGCAGATGCGCAAGCTGTCCCTGAATGTCGTACATCAGCATTCCAGACAACGCAGCGGCGCCGCGCACGATCAGTAGCCGATCTTGCTGAGCAGCGACACGAAGTTCGTCGATCGTCGGCAGCTGTTCGCTCAGTGGATCGAGCAAGCGCTTAAGGAATGCGGCAATTTCTTCGGCCTCATCCGGACGAGCGAAGACTGCCTGAGCGTATGATGCCGCCTCAAGCGTCTTGGCCCGCGTCATACGGCGCAGAAATGCGTGCGGGTGAAAGCCGCACGCTACATAGGCGGCGCTTAGTTCGTCGAGGAGGCCGTCGCGCCCAATCAAATCGGCAACATACCGACCCGCGGGCAATTCTGTCAGCGCACTCTTAAGCGCAGACACATCTTTGCTGACGTGATAGATGCGGTCAAATCCCTGATCGGTCCGGACCACTAGTACAGCATTGTCGGCAACCAGCGCGCGCACATTTCCGCTCGCGCACCAGTGTTCGATCTGCGCTGGATTGGCATACAGCGTTGTCGAATGAGTGCGCACTTGGCGAGGCACCTTCCCGACCATCTGTTGCAAAGCCCGCCAATGCGGCACAGTCTCCATTCAGGCGTCGCCCGATAGCCGCTGAACGAGTCCGTTGCGGTCGATTTTTCCGTTGGGGTTCATCGGTAGCCGTTCCATTGCATGGAAGGCGGTGGGTAGCATGTATTTCGGGAAAATCTCTGCGAGTGCCTGGCGGATGGTTGCAGAGGACACATCTTCCGCGACAGGTTGGTAGAACAGCGTAATTGCCTTCTTGGGATGGTCGTACACGACACAGGCGTTAGCAATGCCGGGAATACCTAACACCTGGTGCTCAATCTCGGGCAGTTCGATCCGATAGCCCATATGCTTAATCTGATAGTCCTTGCGCCCCGCCAGGAAGATGCGTCCGTCGGCGCGACGTATCGCCAGGTCGCCAGTGCGATAGATAAGTTCCGGATAATGCGGATTGAGCGGGTTCTGAACAAAGGCGCGGGCCGTCTTTTCTGGATCGTTCCAATAACCCAGCGCCAGTGAACTGCCGCGCACGCACAATTCGCCTTGCTCATCGGTGCCGCACGCGTGATTGTCGTCGTTGAGGATCAGAATGTCGGTGTTGCGGCAAGGCAGACCGATCGACAGCGGTTCGTCGTCCGCCAACTCCTCTTTTACAACGTGATAGGTGCAATCTACATGGATTTCGATTGGCCCGTATAGATTGACGAACTGGGCCTGCGGCAGGGCGCGGCGCCACATGTTGAGGTGGCGAGTCGGAAAGACTTCGCCGGCAAAAAACACGGTACGCAGATCGGGAACAGCGATCTTGTCCAAGAGACCGAGATTAGCAATGTTGACCATCACGGTCGGCACCCAAAATAGGAAGGTAATCCTGTGTTCGACCAAAAACTCCAACAACTTGGCTGGAAAACTCGCTAACTGTTCCGGGATGAGAACGATCGTGGCGCCCTTCGAAAGGCATACAAATAGTTCCAGCGTGTAGATATCGAAGTAGAGTGGTGACAGGCTGCCGATGACGACACTGTCGTTCAACTCGAACGTATCGAACACCCAGTCCATGAAATCGATCGTGCCACGATGACTTAGCGCCACACCCTTGGGTGTCCCGGTCGAGCCTGAGGTATTGATGATACATACCGGGTCAGTATCGATGACGCGTTCGAGCCGGCCTTCGATGGCGGCTATATCGGCGTCGCTGTCGAGCGCTTCGAGGTCCTCGATTAAGAGTATTTTGTCCTCGGAAATACCTGCTGCCAGAACCTCGCCAGACCTTGAGCGCGACGTCACCACCAGACGTGGCCCGATATGACTGAGGATGTTCGCCAGTCGCTGCGGCGGAGATTTCACATCCAGGTTCGTGTAGATGTTGCCGCTGTAAAGAATGGCAAGGTCGGCGATTATGACTTCTGCGCTTTTCGGCAGATAAACCGCTACAGGGCGCCCGATCACGTCCGCGCGCGAAACCAGCAATGTCGCAAAACGTTTGGCGCTCAACTGGAGATCGGCAAAGGTCAGGCCTCTTACACCGTCGACCACCGCGACCTTGTCAGGGCAATGGCAGGCGGCGCCATCCTCAAAATAGGCAAGGACGTTCCGCTGCATTAAGGTCTCCGCACAAAGGCTTGAATTAAAGTGTCAGAAGGTTTTGGGGTTCAATGCGGGGCGCCGTAACCGATGATCGGCATTGTGGAAAGACCGTATCCCGTGACCTTGCCGCAGAACAGACGAGCCGTTCAGCGAGATTAATTTTTTGACTTTTGTCCAATGAATTCGGGCATCGTCGCGGCTTCGGCTGAATTGATGCCGTTACGTCGGAGGACCTGCAGTACCGTTCTGGCCAGGATGCGGATGTCCAGCCAAGTCGATTGATGATCGACATACCACACATCCAATAGGAACTTTTCATCCCAGGAGATCGCATTGCGTCCGTTGATCTGGGCCCAGCCGGTTATTCCTGGTTTCACGTCATGTCGGCGCGCCTGCTCGAGCGAATAGCGGCCGAGGTAGGCGGTAAGGAGTGGCCTGGGGCCAACCAGGCTCATGTCTCCTATAAGGACGTTCCATAGCTCGGGCAGTTCGTCGAGACTGGTGGAGCGTAAAATACGTCCGGTGCGCGTTAACCGATCGGCATCGGAAAGCAGCTTACCCGAAACGTCGTGCGTATTCGCCATGGTGCGGAACTTGATCATCGTGAACAGTCGCTCATTCAGTCCGGGTCGCGACTGACGAAACAAAATAGGTCGACCCATGCTGATAAGGACCGCCAGCGCAGCCAGCGCGATGATCGGCGAAAGGCATAGGATTCCGATTAGCGCGCCTGTAATATCGATCGTTCGCTTCAACATTACTTGTCCGCCAGCGCTTCGATAATCGTGCAAATACGATCGACGTCAGCATCGCTCATCGCGGAGCCCGATGGCAGACACAGCCCTTTGGTAAAGGCACGTTCAGCTGCATCTCCACCGAGATATCGTGAACTGGCAAACACCGGTTGCATGTGCATCGGCTTCCACAGCGGTCGGCTTTCAATATTGTGACTCTCCAATGCGAGACGGACTTCGTCACGATCAATTCCGGCCTCATGCGGGTCGATAAGAACTGTCGTCAGCCAACGATTGGCGCGCATGCCGGGGGCTTCCGGACTGAATTTGAAACCAGGCAACTGGCCCAGTCGATCACGATAGAGTTTATGGATCTGCCGCCGCCGCTCAACACGTTCCGACAATACGCGGAGTTGGCCAACGCCGATGGCCGCGCAGACATTGCTCAGGCGATAATTATAACCGTAGGTTGTATGCTCGTAATGAGCCGCCGGATCACGTGCTTGGGTGGACAGAAAACGTGCGCGATCAATAACGGTTGGATTGTCGCTCGCCAAGGCGCCTCCGCCGGACGTGGTGATGATCTTATTACCGTTGAACGACAAGATTACGTAGTCGGCGCCGGCACCGGCATGCGTATCGTTATAATAGGCGCCGACTGCTTCGGCCGTATCGCTGATCCAGACAAAGCCATATTTCTCTCGTAGGATCGAAATGCGGGAGCCGTCGATCACGTGCCCATACAGATCTGTAGTGATCAGTACCTTGGGGAGAGTCCCGCTCACCTTCGCCGTTGCGAGTTGTGTCTCAAGCAAATCCAGATCGAGAAGAAAGTCGTCCGCGCCGGCATCCAGGAAAACCGGCATCGCTTGCTGATATAGAATCGGCGCCACTCCGCCGATGAATGTCATGGTCGAACCCCAAACTTCGTCGCCCTGATCGATGCCTGAAAGTCGCAAGGCGATATGTAGAGCAGCTGTGCCACTGGACAGCGCCGCGACATGTCCGATGCCTGTAAGTTGCGCGAGTTCTGCCTCGAAACGATCAACCATCGGGCCGGTGGGAGCGATCCAGTTGCTGGCGAATACTTCTTCCACCAGCAAACGCTCGTCCGGGCCCATATGTGGAGACGAGAGGAATATCCGATCGGGACCAGCCTTATACACGTCTTACTCCTTATTGATCGGTATCTGTGAATGGAGATACCAGATCCTGGCTAGGGGCGCCTTGGCCGACTGCCTTGAGTTTTTCAATCAAGCGTCTGAGTACTCTTTCTCCGAGGCAGTTTGCCTAGAGATATTGTGATCGTGGACTGCAGCGAAAGAAGATGCTTCGGATCCTATTGAAGGATCATATCGCACGAGAGAGAGATTGCGGCGCGAAAAGCTGTCGAACTGCACGGTCAATTTGGATTTTTCGCTTCGGGCTTCGCTTCGGGCAGCACGACCAGCGAGAAGCTCTTCCCCGGAACCAGCCAGCGCTT
>APMI01007000.1_pt1 | contig 15864 bp, 13 predicted proteins | sample 667938 | NCBI WGS metagenome assembly APMI01 (sample SAMN01084076, study PRJNA167559) | wastewater metagenome | biome: Wastewater | place: Denmark: Ejby Moelle, Odense | collected 2011-11-28 | reverse complement strand
GGTTGGGGTGAGGGGGGAATGGACAGATGCCCGCAGCGGCGGTAACGGGGGGAATGCCCAGATACGCCCTGAAGATCGAATATGACGGTGGCCCCTTTGCCGGTTGGCAACGGCAGGCGCAGGGGCAGGTTTCGGTGCAGGGTGCGGTTGAAGACGCCTTGGCGCGGCTGGAGCCGGGGCAGCATACCATTGCCGCGGCGGGCAGGACGGATGCGGGCGTTCACGCCACCGGACAGGTGGCACATTGCGACCTTGCGCGCGAGTGGGAGCCGTTTCGTCTGGGTGAGGCGCTGAACCACCATCTGCGCCCGCATCCGGTGGCGGTGCTGGCCGTGGCGCGGGTGGAGGACGATTTCCACGCGCGGTTCTCGGCGATGGAGCGGCGCTATCTGTTCCGCCTTGTGGTGCGGCGCGCACCGGCAACGCATGACCGGGGCCATGTCTGGCAGGTGAAGAATCCGCTCGATCTGGCGGCGATGCGCGAAGGGGCGGCGCATCTTGTGGGCCTGCACGACTTCACCACTTTTCGCGCGGCTTTGTGCCAGGCGAAAAGCCCGGTCAAGACGCTGGACGAGATCACGGTGACCGAACTGCCCTATCCGGGCGGCACCGAGTACCGCTTTACCCTGCGGGCGCGGTCGTTCCTGCACAATCAGGTGCGCTCCATTGTCGGCACGCTGGAGCGGGTGGGGGCAGGGGCCTGGGCGCCGGGCGATGTAAAGGCGGCGTTGGAGGCGCGCGACCGAGCAGCCTGCGGCCCTGTTTCACCGCCCGATGGGTTGTATCTGACCGGCGTCGGCTATCCGGCAGATCCGTTCTGACCGGCGATCAGGTCTTTTCCGGGTCGCCTTGCCCCGTGTCGTCGGGGCGGTCGAACAGCAGCGAAGGCACCGAAATCCCCAACAGGATCGCTGCCAGCGGCAGGGAGAAGTAAAAGCCGAGGCTGCCATAGCCAAGCGCCCCGACGATGCCGCCGCTCAGGAACGCCAGAACCTGGGACACCAGAATCCGCAACTTGCCGGTATTGGCCCGAACACCGCTGTCCCGCCGCCAAAGCCCATAGAAGGCGCGGCCGATTTCGATGCCGATGTCTGTCGCCATGCCTGTCGCATGGGTGGTGCGGATGCGTGCGCCCGACAGTTTGGTGATCGTGGCATTCTGCATTCCCATGATGAAACACAGGCAGGCCATCGAGAAAAGGCGCCCGATCTCGGAGGTGAAGATCCAGCCCCATGAAAAGCAGATCAGAAAGCCGCCCTGAACCGCAATCGGCATGGCATATTGATGATGGCTGTGGCGCTCCCGCGTCCAGTTGATCAGGATCGCACTGAACGCCGCGCCTGAAATGAAGGCCGCAATCGCCAGAAGCGAGACCAGACTGACCCAGATGTTCCGCGTCGCCAGATTGTCGGCCAGACGCGACAGATACCCCGTCATGTGCGAGGTGTATTCGCCCAGCGCGAAAAAGCCGCCGGCATTCGCCGCCCCTGCCACTGCTGCTAGAATGATGGCCAGCGCGCGGTCGTTCGGCTCGGTCCTGTCGGGGTTGACCAGCCGAAGGGGCCGTTGGCGCAAGGTGGGCCGGGGGTGGGGGGGGGTTTCTGTCATGGGGTCGGATCGCCCGTGTCCGAAATGCCAGGCCTAAGGTCTGAGAAACTGCAGGTTTTCGGGCATGAGGGGGCAGACCAGCGGCGCAAGGACCGGCGCGGGCTGCACCGGGTTGCCGAGAGATGCGGAAGCAGGCAGGCTCAGGGTCATGATGGGGCTGTCCCGGAAGGAAGGTCAGGCCAAATGCTGGCAGGCGTCATTAAATACCGCTACCAAACGCCCGGAGTGCCCCTCTGTCAACCGCATGTGACACCATGAACACCAGACCCGACCCCGTTCAACCCGCCGACCCCGAGGCGCGCGCGATGGCCCTGCAGCTTTTGCAGGGCGCAACCCATGCCGCGCTGGCCTATGCCGATCCGGCGACGGGCGCCCCGATGATCAGCCGCATCGCCCTTGGCCTTGATCCGGCGGGTTGCCCCGTCACCCTGATTTCCGCGCTTGCGGCGCATTGGCCGGGCCTTCGCGCGAACCCGCTGTGCTCGGTAATGGTCGGCGAGGTTGGTGACCGGGGCGATCCCCTGACCCACCCGCGCCTGATGGTGCAGGCGCGGGCCGATTTCGTGGCATCGGATGATCCCTCTCGCGGGGCGATGCGCGACCACTGGCTGGCGGCGCATCCCAAGGCGAAACTTTATGTCGATTTCGCCGATTTCGCCTTTGTCCGGCTGGTCCCGCAGGGGGCCCTTCTGAATGGCGGCTTTGGCAAGGCCTTTCGCCTTTCGGATGACGACCTGCGCCCAGCCTAGATCGGGTTGTCGCAGCGAATGGTCACCTGTGCCCGTCCCTTCACCGCAGAGGGCCATTTCAGGTTGATCTGCCCGCCCGAAGCCCCTTGTTCCACCTGCACATAGGGCTGTGCCCATTGCGTGGTATTGGCCGCATTGGTCAGCGCCCCTTCCAGCACCACCCCGGTCACGTTCCGTGCCCGGCCAAGAAAGGGCATGTAGCCTGACCCGTTCACCACCCAGGTATCGCTGGCAGTGGCCTGAACATGTTCGATCAGCAGCGGGCTGGAGGTTTCCTGCGACACGCCGTTGAAGGTGTTCGCCTCGAAGATCACGTTGCGAAAGCTGGTATAGACCAGCGGCGCATAGGTGGTATCGACCCGTTCAACCCGGTCGATCGACACTTCGCGGCAGCGAAACACGTTGCCCACCACCGACAACCCCGAGATGAAATGCCCCGCTCCGCGCGGCGTAACCACGATCCAGGAAAACCACGCCCCGACACTTTGCGCGGTAAAGGTGTTGCCGGACACCGTCAGCCCGCCAAAACTGTACTGCGCGTTGTAATCGGGTTGATCGGAATGCTCGTTCGTCAGTTCGACAAAGCAGTTGTCGATGTAATTGCCGGTGATCGTGGTCATGCAATTCGGCGTCGTCAGCACAATGGCGGCGCGGCGCGTGCCTGTCGGCTCGTCATCGCCCTGAAAGATGTGATTGCCCAGTATCAGGTTGCCGGTGCCTTGCATCACGACAGTCGTGCCGAACTTGGCCGCCCGGCAGTTGCGGATCTTGACGTCGTTCTGGTTGGTGTTCAGGGCAATCGTGGTGCGGGCCTGCGCGGGCAGGCCCTGTTCGTTGGACAGGAACTGGCAATCATCGACAAGCAGCCCCTGACAGCCCTGATTGTAAGAGGTCAGCCCGCGGTCCTTGGGCCGGTTGACGACGCAATCGGCCATGCGAAAGGTGCTGCCGGTCGCGGCCAGCAGAACACCGCTGGCATCGCCGCCGCACAGGATTTCCAGATTGACCAGCTCGAACTTGGACAATTGGGAAAAGCCCGAGAAATCCAGCATGTATTTATAGCGGTCAAACGTATAGCTGCGGGTGCCCGAGCCGCCGACCAGGGGCGCCGACAGGTCCAATGTGGCGGTGGCAAGGTCGCGCGACGTCACATAGACCTCTCGTCCCACGCCCGTGCCGCCGACCCGCGCACCCACCGGGATTTGTGCGATGTTGGTCACCCCGGTCAGCTTTTGCGTGCTGGCGGTGGAATAGGTGGCGGTTGCGGTCACTGTGGTCGTGGCCCAGGGCGTGCCGGGCAGGGTGGTCAACTGGCCGTTGCAGATCAGGCGGCGCTGCGCGAAATTGGTCAGCCCCGACAGGGCGGCCACGTCGATGGGCTGATCCAGCTCGACCCGGCGACCCTTCAGGTCCAGCGCCACATGGTCGGTGAAATAGAACAGCGCCTGAAGCGCCTTCCTGAACCCCAGCAACTCGTTGCCAAAGGCGGCGGCATAGGTTTCCAGATTGTAGTCGCGTGTGCAGGCCAGCCGCGCCGCATCGGGCATGACAAGGGTGCCCTCGAACTTCACCGGATTGTCGAAAGTCAGGTTTGAGCCGATGAAATAGCTGCCGGGAGACACCACCACCGTGCGGCCCGCCGCCGCGGTATCAGCCGCCTCGAACGCATCACGGTCATCGGTCACGCCATCGCCCTTGGCGCCGTAATCGCGCACATCGACCCAGTTGAACATCTCTGCGTGAAAGACATCGGTGACATCCTCGATCAGAATGTCGTCGATCCGCACGATGCCGCCATTCGCCCCGGTCAGGTTCAGCCCGAAATGACCAAAGGCGGGGGCGGTGCCCCAGACCATATCCACCCCTTGCCGGTTGCCGGAACCGATTATGGCTGTCACCGTCACCACCGTGCCATAGCTGGTCAGCGCCACGCTTGGCCCAACCTGCTGTGCCGTGGTCACATTTGCCCCGCCTGAGGTGCCCGCCCAGCCGGCAATCGCCACCGTTGGCAGGGCGCCCGACATCGCCTTGACCCTTGCCGTTACCCGCAGATAAAGGCCCGGCTGGCAGGGGATGTTCTGAAAGCAGCGCAGCTTTTGCGTCGTCGTGGTCTTCTGCAGTTCCAGACAGCCGCCGAAATCCTGATCGGATGGCACATAGGCTGCATTCGCCTGCGCCAGATAAGACCCCTGGCCCGGCAGGCCATCTTCGCGTGACCACAGGTCCAGCCCCGCCGAAAACGGTGGCGGCATCAGGACCAGACCTTCGGTAATCGCCTTGTTCATCATCTCACCCCATGCGCTGCAAACCGGGGCGTAGCGGCCCCATGCTTGGCGAAAGCTCTAGGGCGGGGCGGTTAATCCGGGCTGGCCGGACCGCGCGGAGGCAGGTGGCCCCGCGCAACGGTTGGCTTGACACGGGCCGACCCTGCCCGCACCAAGGCACAAAAGGGGGCGGCATGGCTTGGGAATTCTGGATCGACCGTGGCGGCACATTTACCGACGTTGTGGCACGTCGCCCCGATGGAATGCTGGAAACCCGCAAGCTCTTGTCGGAAAACCCGGAACGCTATGCTGATGCCGCCGTGCAGGGTATTCGCGACAGCCTTGGCCTTGGCGGGGATGACCCCTTGCCCGAAGGCGTGATTTCGGCGGTCAAGATGGGCACGACCGTCGCCACCAACGCCCTGCTGGAGAGGAAGGGCGAGCGGGTGCTGCTGCTGATCACCGAAGGCTTCGGTGATCTGTTGCGCATCGGCACGCAGGCCCGCCCCGATCTGTTCGCGCTGAACATCCGCCGGCCCGATCTGCTTTACGAACAGGTGGTCGAGGTGCCGGGGCGGCTGGATGCCAATGGCGATCAGGTGCGCCCCTTGGACGAACCCGCCGCCCGCGCCGCCCTGCGAGCCGCCCATGCCGCGGGCATCCGCGCCGTTGCGGTGGCATTGATGCACGGCTGGCTGAACCCCACGCATGAGGCGCGTCTGGGCCAGATTGCCGCCGAGGAGGGCTTTACCCAAGTCTCCCTTTCGCATCAGGTCAGCCGTCTGGCAAAGTTGGTGGCGCGGGGCGATACCACCGTGGTCGATGCCTATCTGTCGCCCATCCTGCGCCGCTATGTGGCGCAGGTCGAAGGGGCGCTCGACATGGGCCGCGCCACCGGGCGGCTTTTGTTCATGCAATCGAATGGCGGGCTGACCGAGGCGGGGCGGTTTCAGGGCAAGGATGCCATCCTCTCAGGCCCGGCAGGGGGCATTGTCGGCATGGTGAAAACCGCCGAGGCTGCCGGGTTCAATCACTTGATTGGTTTTGACATGGGCGGCACCTCAACCGATGTCAGCCATTACGCGGGCACTTTTGAACGATCGTTTGAAACCGAGGTCGCCGGTGTGCGGATGCGCGCGCCGATGATGGATATTCATACGGTTGCGGCGGGGGGCGGGTCGATCTGCACCTTCCGCGATGGGCGCTTTCAGGTCGGTCCCGAAAGCGCAGGCGCGAACCCCGGCCCGGCAAGTTACCGGCGCGGCGGGCCGCTGACGATCACCGATTGCAACGTGATGCTGGGGCGCCTCTCGCCCGCGCATTTTCCGGCGGTTTTCGGCCCCGGTGGCAACCTGCCGCTGGATGTGGCGGTGGTGCGAGAGAAATTCACCGACCTCGCGATGCAGGTCGCGGCGTCAACCGGCCAGCCGCCCCAGCCACCCGAACAGGTGGCCGAGGGCTTCCTGCGCATCGCCATCGACAACATGGCCAATGCGATCAAGAAAATCTCGGTCCAGCGCGGACATGATGTGACGGGCTATACCCTGCAATGCTTTGGCGGTGCAGGTGGGCAACATGCCTGCGGTGTGGCCGATGCCCTGGGCATGGGCCGGGTGTTCCTGCACCCCTTCGCGGGCGTGCTGTCGGCTTTTGGTATGGGGCTGGCGGAACTGCGCGCCTTGCGCGAAGGCCAGTTTGACGCGCCCTTGGCAGACCATGCGCAGGCCGATATCCACATGGCCGAACTGGAGGCCGAAGCTCGCGCCGAACTGGCCGAACAGGGCATCGGCGAGGCCACCGTTATCCGCTTCGCCCATCTGCGGTATGAGGGTCAGCACCAGCCGCTGCCGGTGCCCTTTGGCCCGCCCGAGGCCATGGCGGTGGCGTTTGAGGAGGCGCACCGCGCCCGCTTCGGCTTTGCCTCGCCCGAACGTGGGCTGGTGTTCGAGTTTCTGGCGGTTGAGGCCATCGGGCAGGGCGCCAGCCTGCCCGACACGGCCGTCCCGTCAGGAACCGCCGGCCCCATCGACATCCTAACCATTTTCGTCGGCGGCCAGTGGCAACCCGTGCCGCTTTACGACCGCCCCGCCTTGGGCACCGCAACCCGCATCGACGGCCCCGCCATCCTGCGCGAAGCCACCGGCACCACGGTGGTAGAACCCGGCTGGACTGCCCGGATAGACGCCCAAGCGAACCTGATCCTTGACCGCACATCGGCGCAGGCCCGCCTACCTGCCGCGGGGACACAGGCAGATCCGGTTCTGCTCGAGGTGTTCAACAACCTTTTCATGTCCATCGCCGACCAGATGGGGGCGACGCTGGCCAACACCTCGTGGTCGGTCAACATCAAGGAACGCTTGGATTTTTCGTGTGCCATCTTTGACGGCTCCGGCGATCTGGTGGCCAATGCGCCGCATGTGCCTGTGCACTTGGGGTCAATGTCGCATGCGGTGAAGACCGTCATCGCGGCGACCAGGGGCAAGGCCAAGCCGGGCGATGCCTGGATGCTGAACAGCCCCTTCAACGGTGGCACTCACCTGCCCGATGTGACGGTAATCACCCCGGTTTTCATCGGCGACGAGCCTGCCTTCTGGCTGGGTTCCCGTGGCCACCATGCCGATATCGGCGGGCGCACACCGGGGTCATCCCCGCCCGACTCGCGCACGATCACCGAGGAAGGCGTACTGATCGACCTCTTCCACCTTGTCCGCGCTGGCGAACTGGCCGAGGGCGAAACCCGCGCCCTGCTGGCCTCTGGCCCCTATCCCTGCCGGGCCATCGACCAGAACATGGCCGACCTCAAGGCGCAGATTGCGGCGAACGAAACCGGACGGCGTGCGCTTCTGAACGTGGGCAGCAGCCACGGCGCGGAAACCGTGCGCGCCTACATGACCCATGTGCAGAAGAATGCCGAGGCGATGGTGCGCGGCGTGATCGACCGCCTTGAGGACGGCGAATTCCGCTATCCCATGGATACCGGGCAAGAGATTCGCGTGGCCGTCCGGGTGAACCGGGCCGACCGCACGGCCACGGTGGATTTCACCGGAACCAGCCCGCAGCACAGCGGCAACTACAACGCCCCCGCCGCGATTACCCGTGCCGTGGTGCTGTATGTTTTCCGCACCCTTGTCGGTAAACCCATCCCGCTGAACGAGGGCTGCCTTCGCCCTATCACCCTGATCGTGCCCGAAGGCTCGATGCTGAACCCCGCGCCCCCGGCAGCGGTGATTGCCGGAAATACCGAGGTCAGCCAGGCCGCCTGCAACGCGCTTTATGGCGCGCTGGGTGTTCTGGCCGCAGGGCAGGGCACGATGAACAACTTCGTCTGGGGCAATGAGCGGTTCCAGAATTACGAAACCATCGCGGGCGGCACCGGCGCCGGGCCGGGTTTCAGCGGCTGCGATGCGGTGCAAAGCCACATGACCAACACCCGCATGACCGACCCCGAGATTCTGGAACGCCGTTTTCCGGTCAGGCTGGAGGCATTCGGTATCCGTCCCGGCTCGGGCGGGCAGGGCCAACACCACGGCGGTAATGGCGCCCGGCGCGTGTTGCGATTCCTGGAGCCCGTCACCGTCACCACGCTGTGCGGCAGCCGCGAAATCCCCCCTTTCGGGATGGCGGGCGGACAGCCGGGCGCCTGTGGGATCAACCGCGTTCTCTGGCCGGACGGCACGGTGGAAACGCTGAAAGGCAACGACGAACGGCACCTTTCCGCCGATGCGGCCTTTGAAATGCTGACGCCGGGCGGCGGCGGCTGGGGCGCGTCTTGATTGCGTCATCCGTGCTGCCCACTGTTATCGCAGCACCAATCGGAGGATGCGATGGCGAGTTTTCTGGATAGCCTGATCGGCGGGGTCAAAGACCTTGCTTCCGGACAGAACACGAATGACATGCTGGGCAAGGCCAAGGCCACCTGGAACAACCAGTCCGGTGCCACCAAGGGCGCGATTGCCGGTGGCCTTCTGGCCGCGATCCTGACCGGTGGTGGCCGCCGGATGATCGGCACCGGCGTCAAGGTGGGTGGGGCCGCACTGATCGGCAGCCTGGCCTACAAGGCCTATGAGGATTGGAAGGCAGGCAAGGACGCGCAAGCGGCCGATCCCCAGGCCGTCCCCGTCGAACTGCCGCCGCCCGCGCCCAATTTCATGCCGCAGGATCAGGCCGCTGCCGATGCCCTGTCGCATCGCCTGCTCAAGGCGATGATTGCAGCGGCCAATGCCGATGGCCAGATCACGGCAGACGAACAGGCCCGCATCACCGGCGGTCTGTCGCAGCTTGGCGTCGGCGATGCAGCGCAGGCGATGATCGCGGACGAGCTGGCAGCTCCGCTGGAAATCGGCGAGGTGGTCAAGCTGGCCACGACCGAGGAGGAAGCGACCGAGATCTATGCCGCCTCTGTCATGGCAGTTGATCCCGAAGGGGCGGTGGAAAAGGGCTATCTCGCCCTTCTGGCAGCGCGGCTGCGGCTGGACCCCGGCCTTGTCAGCCATATCCACGCCAAGGCGGGTGCGCTGGCCTAAAACACCTTGCCGCGCGCGGTGACGGGCCACAGCGCCTGAACCACCCCGCCGCGCGTGGCCACCATCCAGTCATGCAGGTTGACGGTCGGGTCGCAGTGCCCCGGCACCAGGCGGATACGGTCACCAAGGCGCAGGCGCCCATCCGTGTCGGCGATCGTCGCATGTTCATCCGACAGCCCGGTGCAGACCAACCCCCCAGCGACCAGCGGAACCCCGCTTTCGCCTGACATCGCCTTCAGCCCCGCATCCACCACGGCACGGCCCGCCGCCACGCTGATCACCTGCGCCAGCACGAACAGGGCATTCTGCCATTCGCTGTCCAGCCGCTGACCCGTCGCCCCGGCGATGCACCCATAATCGGCATCCATGAAGGCATAGGAACCGCATTGCAGCTCGGTCCAGATCCCGGAGGCCGCCTCGAACTGCCAAGAGCCTGTGCCGCCGCCTGTCACGGTCGGGCAGTCGATCCCTGCCGCCCGCAATGCTGCCAGCACCGGAACCAACCGCGCCTGCGATGCCTCAAACGCCGCCCGCCGCTCGGCATGGGTCGCCAGATGCTGCATCGCGCCCTGATAGGCCTGCACGCCACCAAAGGCCAGCCCCGGCGCGGCAAGGATGGCGCGCGCCAGTGCCTCCGCCTGTTCCGGGGTCTCGACCCCGCAGCGCCCTTGGCCGGTATCCACCTCGACCAGCACGCGCAACGTGGTGTTGTGGCGCTGGCACGCTGCCGACAGGTCGGCGACATTGGCAAGGGCATCGACGCAAACCCCCACCGCCGCCACCCCGGCCAGCCGTGCCAGCCGGTCGATCTTGGCCGGATCGACGATCTGGTTCGTCACCAGCACATCTGTCACGCCGGCCCGCACAAAGGCTTCGGCCTCGCTGACCTTCTGGCAGCACAGGCCCACCGCGCCCGCCGCGATCTGCATCCGCGCCACATCGGCCGATTTGTGCATCTTGCCATGCGGTCGCAGCGCCACGCCCGCCGCCCGTGCTGCCGCAGCCATACGGGCGACATTCGCCTCCAGCGCGTCCAGATCGACCACAAGGGCCGGGGTCTGCACCTGATCTTCGCGCCAGCCCGGCAGGGCAGGAATATCAAAACCCGGTTCCAGTTGTTCCATCGGCGGCTCCTTTGCCGCGACCATCGCGCGACTTTCCGAAAAGGGAAAGCGGGTTGATTTGATCAAATATCATTGCAGCCATTGCGGGGCGCCCATGAAGGTGATGAGACTGCGCCCAAGACGGAGGGACAGATGCGCATTTTCATCAACGGGTTCGGCCGCATCGGCCGTTCGGTGCTGCGGGCCTCGGCCAAAGGGGCGGCGCCGGGTGTGACCATCGCGGGCATCAACGATATCGCCGATGCCGAAATGTGCGCCTATCTGTTTCAGTTCGACTCTGTCTTTGGCCCCTGGCCGGGCACCGTTGCCCTGACCGACGGGGCACTGGTGGTCGATGGCACCGCCATTCCCCTGCACCGCACGCCCGACATTTCCACGCTGGACCTTGCGGGCGTTGATGTGGTGCTGGAATGCACCGGGCGGGCCGATGCCCGTGAGGTGGCAGAGCGTGGCCTGCGCGCCGGGGCGGGGCGGGTGCTGATCTCCGGCCCCTCGAAAGCGGCCGATCTGACGGTGGTTCTGGGCGCGAATGACGCGGCGCTTGCGGGGCAGCGGATCGTGTCCAATGCCTCTTGCACGACCAATGCGCTGGCACCGCTGGCGCGGCTGATCCATGAACACTGGGGTGTGGTGACGGGCAGCATGACAACGATCCACTGCTATACCGGCAGCCAGCCCACGGTCGATGCCCCTGCCGCCGACTATGCCCGTTCGCGCGCTGCCGCACTGTCGATGGTGCCGACGACGACCAGCGCGCAGCGCCTGCTGGATACGGTGCTGCCGCAGATTGCCGGGCGGATCGAAGGCTCGGCGGTGCGGGTGCCCACCGCCTCGGTCTCCGCCGTCGATCTGGCGGTGATGGTCGAACGGGTGCCGACGGCAGATCAGGTGAATGCGGCGTTCCGCAAGGCGGGCGGGGTGATCGGCTGGACCGAGCGGCCGCTGGTGTCCACCGACCTTCGGGCAAGGCCGGAAAGCATCGTCATGGCGCTGCCCGAAACGCGGGTGACAAGGGGCGGGATGCTGCGCGTCTTTGGCTGGTATGACAACGAATGGGGCTTTTCCAACCGAATGCTGGATGTCGCGCAAAGGATGGCATGATGCAGGGGTTCTTCACCGCAGGGCCGTTCGATGATGGTGATCCCGTCACCGGGCATTACTATGAAATGGCCTCGCCCGACCGCAGCCGCCCGCAGGTCTGGGGCTATACCGATGCGCTAAGCTATCTGCCGGGCGATACCCTGCGCCTGCATCTGACCGCGACAGTCGGACAAGCCCGCGTCGTTATTGCCCGCGACGGGTTGGAACCGCAGGAGATGTTTCGGGCCGACATCGCCACGGCCTTTGCCGACACGCCCGCCGATTGTTCGGAAACCGGTTGCAACTGGCCCCAGGCACTTGCCCTGCCGATCCCGGCAGATTGGCCAAGCGGCGTCTATATCGTCACGCTGACCGTTCCAGGCCATGAAAGCCAGCATATGTTCGTGCTGCGCGCGGCCAAGCCAACGGCGAAGATCGTCATGGTTCTGGCGACCGGCACCTGGTGCGCCTATAATGACTGGGGCGGCTCGAACCACTATCAGGGGCTGAGCGGGCCGAAAGGCGCTGATTTCGCGCCCCATGTCAGCCTGCTGCGCCCCTGGGCCAAGGGCTTCGTGCGCTGGCCCGACGACGCGCCGCGCATTCCCCATGCCTCGCCCCTGCTGACCAAACCGCGCTATCCCCACATGGATTATGCCCGCGCCAGGGGGATTTCCAAGAAATACGCCTCTTCCGGCTGGGCGGCGTTCGAACGACCCTTTGCGCTCTGGTGTGAGGCGCAGGGCATTGCGTTGGATTACACCACCCAGCACGACCTGCACCGCAACGCGGCGGAACTGGACAGCTACCCCCGCGCCCTGATCGCCGGCCATGACGAATACTGGACATGGCAGATGCGCGACCATCTGGACGGCTGGCTGGACCGGGGAGGGGAGTTGGCGCGGTTCGGCGGCAACTTCTTCTGGCAAACCCGGCTGTCGGACGACCTTTTGACGCAGACCTGCTTCAAATCCCGCGCCCATGCCGAAGACCCGACGCCCGACCCGCAGCGCCTGACCGGCTATTGGGACGACCCGCAAGTTGCGCGCCCCGCGACGCGGACCATGGGTCTCACCGGCGCGATGGGCGTCTATGCCGGGTGGAGCCGCTGCGCCGCCCATGGCACGGGGGGCTTTCTGGTCTGGCGGCCCGATCACTGGGCCATGCGGGGCACGGGGTTGGGCTATGGTGATGTGCTGGGGGCGGCATCGAAGATCTTCGGATATGAGGTGGACGGGGTGGATTTCACCTTCCGCCACGGCTTGCCGGAACCCTCGGACGAGGCCGCGCTGGACGGCCCCCTGACCATTGTTGGCATGTCGCCCGCCACTACCTTGTCGCATGATACCGGGCCCCATGACCGCGACCGTTTCATCGGAACAGAGGATGCCGCCGAGGTGGCGCTGCATGTCTATGGCGCGGTGACGCCGGAAACGCTGGGCCGTGCCAGCCGGGGCAATGGCTGCATGGTGGAGTATCGGCGCGGCAAGGGCGCGGTGTTCAACGCCGCCTCGTGCGAATGGGTGGCCGGGCTGATCGCGCAGGAAAGGCCGGTCGAACAGGTGACGCGCAACATCCTGCTGGGCGGCTGGAGTTAGAAACCACAGGCGGTATGCTTGGTATGTATCTGTAAACGCTAGCTATATGTTGGAGTTTTTTGGGGCGGCTTTCACTTGCCGGGCGGTAGCGGTCGGGGCGTGTCTGGCGCAGGTCATGTCTTTTGCCCCACCTTGCCGGGGCTGGTGAATTCTTGCGCCACCAGACCAAGGCCTTTCATCCGGCAACAGGGACCAGTCATATTGGGAACCGGACCGGACATGCGCAGGCCCGACCGCCAGCCCGGCTAGCGCCCTTGCAGCCCCTTGCCAGACAAGATGCCGGGGCGGGCCTTTTCAATCCGCGCCCGCCGTGTCTCTGCCTGCTTGGCTTGCGAGATGTGCAAGATCCACGACCGCCGCCGCCCCGGCGTAAGCGCGTGAAAGGCCGCCGCAAGATCGGGATCGGCATCCAGCGCGTCAAGCAGTTCGGACGGGGGCGCCAGGTCATCCTTGGGCAGATCGACCTTCTGGCCCGATCGTTCCACCTGCACCGCTTCGGCGATATACAGGCGCAAGACTGGCGCCATCGCCTCGATTTGCGCGACACTGGTAAAGTTCACCACGCGGGACGAACGCGAATTGTCGCCCGGCGGGGCCAGAATGCCTTCGGGATCGGGCAGCAGGACGCCTTTGAAGAACCCCAGCGCCGCGCGATCCTTGAAGCCCCAGACAATCGCGACATTGCCGCCTTCAATCGTGTAGATGGGCGAAGACCATTTCCACTCTTCGACCAGATTGCAGGACAGAAGAATGCCACGCAGGGCGACAAGTTCGGCCTGCCAGGGCTGGGGCTTGGCAAAAAAGCTTTCAGGGTCGCAAAGCGGGTCTGGCATGGGCGGCACACCTCCTGAAAAGTCAGATTGCGCGCCTTGATGCGGGTTGTCCACTGCCCGGCCCTGCGGGCATAGTCTTGGCTCGACCCGACTGGATGAGGCGATGATGATTGTGATCCACCATAATCCCGACTGCGGCACATCGCGCAACGTGCTGGCGATCATCCGCGCCGCTGGCGAGGAGCCGGTGGTGATCGACTATCTGCGTGAGGGCTGGACCAGACCGCAGTTGCTGGGTCTGTTCGCCGCGGCCGGTCTGACGCCGCGCGAGGCGCTGCGCACCACCAAATCGCCCGCCGAGGAACTCGGGTTGCTGAACCCCGAAGTGACGGATGAGGCGGTTCTGGAGGCGATGTTACGGCATCCGGTTCTGGTCAATCGCCCCATCGTCTGCTCGCCCAAGGGGGTGCGGCTGTGCCGCCCGTCAGAGCGGGTGCTGGATCTGCTGGACAAACTGCCAGACGGCCCGCTGTTCAAGGAAGACGGCTCGCCGGTCGCGGGCACATAGGGCACCCTATCGTGACTTTCCAAACCGGCCGTTTCGCCGTAAACCGCGCCAAAAGCCCAACAGAGGCCGCGATGCGAGCATTCCTATTCCTTGTGGCCATGCTGCTGGCGCCCGTTGCCGCGCGGGCCGACAGTATCGAACAGATCGACACGCCGTCGGGCGTGACGGTCGATTACGTCAAATGCAAGCGCAGCCCGAACAAGTGCATGAACGAGGCGGCAGAGTATTGCAAAGGCTCGTATCAGGTGATCGGCAGCGAAAGCCACTCGGGGATGCTGTTTACCGACACCTTCGCCGGGGCGGTCACCTGGTATTCGATGACCTTTCTGTGCGGCGTCTCGGACGGCCAGTTGCCGGACTTTCCCTATCAGAAAAAGGCAGAGCCGCCGTCAACCGTGCTGCCGCCCGGCGTAAGTGCGGTGTGCAAGGCCATAGGGCGCGGCAAATCCTGCATCGTGCAATAGGGCGCGACGGCCTGTCGCTTGCGCGGCGCTGGCCGTGGGGGCATAAGCCGCCGGGTCTGACAGGATAGGGGCCGACCATGGCTGATACCACCGCAGAAAGCCGCGAGAAATCGCGCAGGGTTGGCGCGCTGAAGGCGCTCTGGCCCTTTATCCGGCCCTATCGTGGCATGGCGGCCCTGGCCGGGGTGGCATTGGTCATCACCTCGGCCGTCAGCCTGATCCTGCCGATGGCGGTGCGCCGGGTGGTCGATGGCTTCAACGAATCGATCCACCTGCTGGACCAGTATTTTCTGGCCGCGATCGGCATTGCCGGGCTTTTGGCTCTTGGAACAGGGATGCGGTATTACTTCGTCACGCGCCTGGGTGAACGGGTGGTGGCCGACCTGCGCCGCGCCCTGTTCGACCGTGTGCTGGGGATGAGCCCGGCCTTCTTTGAGCGTATCATGACCGGCGAAGTGCTAAGCCGGATCACCACCGATACCACACTGATCCTGTCGGTCATCGGGTCGTCGGTGTCGGTGGCCTTGCGCAATGTGCTGATGCTTTTGGGCGGGATCGTCCTTATGGCGCTGACTTCGGCCAAGCTGACGGGGCTGGTGCTGCTGGTGGTGCCTGCGGTGGTGGTGCCGATCATCGTTCTGGGGCGGCGGCTGCGGGCGCTCAGCCGCGAAAATCAGGACTGGATCGCCAATTCCTCGGGCAAGGCATCCGAGGCGCTGCTGGCTGTGCAGACGGTGCAGGCCTTCACCCATGAAGGCGAGACGCAGGGCGAGTTTGCCGTGGCGACCGAGCGGTCGTTCGCGTCGGCGCAACAGCGAATCAGGACGCGCGCGGTGATGACCGTGATCGTGATCTTCCTGGTGTTCGCGGGCGTGGTCGGCGTCTTGTGGATGGGCGCGCGGGATGTGCGCCTTGGCACGATGAGCGCGGGCGAGCTGGTGCAGTTCGTCATCTATGCCGTGCTGGTCTCGGGGTCGGTCGGTGCGCTGTCGGAAATCTGGGGCGAGTTGCAGCGCGCGGCGGGGGCGACCGAGCGTCTGGTCGAGATGCTGGGCGCCGAAGACACCGTGCGCGACCCGGCGGTGCCGGTGGCGCTGCCGCGCCCGGTGCGGG